>Ga0209350_1000268_pt1 | contig 32740 bp, 29 predicted proteins | sample GraSoi013_2_20cm_2_FD_185822 | JGI IMG/M metagenome (GOLD analysis project Ga0209350, IMG submission 185822) | Grasslands soil microbial communities from the Angelo Coastal Reserve, California, USA - Sample 09_27_2013_2_20cm (SPAdes) (version 2) | ecosystem: Environmental > Terrestrial > Soil >...
GGGGCGCCGGCGCGCGGGCCCTGCTCGTGGATGTAGCGCGCAAAGGCCTCGCGCCCGGATCCGGGCTCCCCCACCAGCAGCACGGGGGAAGCGTTGGCCGCCATTTGCTGCAGTTCTGCCCGCAGCTGCTGCATGAGGCGGCTCTTGCCGATCGGCACCACGTGCGGCGAGCCGAGGAGCCTCCCCGACTGGCGGTGGCGCCGGCCGGCATCGAGGGCGCGCTCCACGGTTCGCAGCAGCTTCGCGAGCGACAGCGGCTTCTCCACGAAGTCGAAGGCGCCGAGCCTGGTGGCCTCCACCGCGGTCTCGACCGTGCTGTGGCCGGACATCATCACCACCGGGCAGCCGTCGGTGGCGGCCGTCGACCATTCGCGCAGCAGCGTGATCCCGTCCACGTCCGGCATCCAGATATCGAGCAGCACCAGATCCGGGATCTGCCGGGCGCGCGAGGCGCGCGCCTGCGCCGCGTTGGCGGCGACGTCAACCTCGTAGCCCTCTTCGGAGAGGATCTCCTTCAGCAGGCCGCGAATATCCGCCTCGTCGTCGACCACCAGAATGTGTGGACTGCTCACGCTCTTTCCCTCCGCAACTGATCCCGCCGCTCGCGCGCGCTTCCCGCGGCCGTGCGGGTGCTGTCCTTCACAGGCAGCACGACGCGCACGCGTGCCCCGCCCTCGGGCCGATTGTCGGCGTCGATTCTCCCACCGTGCTCCTCGATGATCTTCTTCACGATGGCGAGTCCGAGTCCGGTTCCCTTCGGCTTGGTGGTGACGTAGGGGTCGAACACCTTGCCGAGGAGCTCACGCTGGAACCCAGGGCCATTGTCACATACGGTGAGCACGGCGTACTCGGCATCGGTGCCGGCCTCGAGGCGGGTGGCGATCTCGAGCTTGGGTGCGGCCACCCCGTCGAGCGCTTCCAGCGCGTTGGTCAGGAGGTTATTGAGGACCTGACGCACCCGGAGCCGGTCGCCCTCGATGCCCTCGAGCCGCTCATCGAGATCGAGCCCGATGCGCGCGCGCGGATCCTGCGAGCGGTAGAGGTCGGCGACCTCCGTGACGAGCTGGTTCAGGCTGAAGCGCGTGACCTGCATCTCCGGCGCACGCGCGTACTCGCTGAAGGCGTTCACCATCTGCTGCATGCTCTCGACCTGCTGCACGATGGTTCGGGTGCCGCGCTCGAGGATCTCGGCGTCGCGGGCGTTCATGCCGCTGAGGAGGCGCCGCCGCAGCCGCTCGGCCGAGAGCTGGATGGGCGTCAGCGGGTTCTTGATCTCGTGCGCGAGGCGGCGCGCCACCTCGCCCCAGGCGGCGTCGCGCTGCGCCTGCAGCAGCGCCGTGATGTCGTCGAACACGATGACGAAGCCCATGCCGGAATCCTCGCCCGGGAGCGGCGTGCAGGCGCACATGAGCGTGCGCCGCCCGGCGGCGCCGTCGAGGTCGAGCTGCTCGCGCCATTCCTGGCGCCCCGCGGCGAAGCGCACGGCGAGCGCGGCGACGAACTGCCCGAGCCGCTCGTTGCCCGAGGCGAGCTGCGGGAGCGAGCGCCCGCCGGCGGCCGAGAAGTCGGCGCCGAGGATCGCGCCCGCGGCCTCGTTCGCGGTGCGCAGCGTCATGTTGCGATCGATGGCGAGCACCCCCGTCGAGAGCCGCGCCAGGATGATGGCGAGCCGCTCACGCTCGCGCTCGACCGCCTGCTGACTCTGGGTCGCCTCGGCGCGCGCGCGCCGCAGCCGCTTGGTCATGTCGTTGAAGGAGTGCACCAGAAATCCCATCTCATCGCGCGAGGGCAGCGGCAGGCGGGTGCCGAAATCGCCCTTGCCGACCGCGCGGGTGCCCTCGATGAGGTCCTGGACGGGGCGCACCAGGCGCTGCGCGGAGAAGATCGCGCCGTAGATGGCCGCGAGCATCGCGAGCAGCAGCACGAGCGTGAGCGTGAGGCTGAAGCTGTTCTTGAGCGGCTCGCGCCACGCAGCGAGATCCCCGTACTGGTGGTAGGCGTTCTGTACCGCGTCCGTGAGCGCCCCGAGCTGCGGCGGCACCGGGTAGATCGCCACCACGAAGCGCGCGTCGTGTCCCGCGCCCGGATCGCCGAGCGCCGCGGCGGCGCGGATGAGGTAGCGACCGCCCGAGCGCGGCTCGAGGCTGACGTACGGCCGCCGCTCTCCGACCTGGCGCACGAGGTCGGGAGAGGGCTGCGAGGGCAGGCTCTCGAGCGGGCTCTCGAGGCTCGCGGCGAGGATCTGCCCGTGCGCTCCGAAGAGCGCGATCTCGATCGCCTGGCTCGCGCGCCGCTCGGCATCGAGCCTCGCCTGCATCTCGGCGGGCGGGACTCCCGAGAGCCCTTCCGCGAGCGCTACGGTCCGCGCGGAGTGCTCCCGCATGCGCAGCTCGAGCGCGGCGCGCGAGAGTCCCAGCGCATCGTTCAGCGCCTCCTTGACCTCGACCCTGAACCAGCTGTCGATGCCGCGGTTGATGAATTCCAGCGACGACAGGTACACGATGAGGAGCGGCGCGATGACGAGCGACCCGAAGATGCCCACCGTGCGCGCGGTGAGGCGCGAGCCCGGAACGTGCCTGCGATAGTCGCGCACGAGCCGATAGAGCTTGCGCGCGAGCAGTACGCTGAGCGCGATGACGCCGCAGGCGTCGACCGCAAGGATCCACAGCCGCAGGCGGTCGAACGCCGCGGAGTTCTGCATGCTCTCGGCGAGCAGCACGAACGCCCCGAGCCCGATCGCGCTCCACAGCAGCACCTGCGCGATGGTCTGCCACCGCACGCGCGGCCGACGCCCATTCACACCGGCAGAACCCATGAGTACCACTCGCTCACGCGGACCCAGTCGTTGGTCCAGAACAGGATTGCGCGGAGCGACGCCGGGAGGTGCCCCCGGCGGACGGCCGCGCGTACGCTGATAGTGTAGTTGCCGTTGTCGAGCTGGGGTTCCACAACGATCGGCCAGGCCTCGACCTTGCCGAGGTAGGCGAGCGCCTCATCGAGCGTGGCGAAGCTCTCCTGGTCGCCGCTGCGCGCGTCGCGCACCACGAAGCGCTGGCTCACCGCGTGATAGCTCAGCTCGCGGCGCAGCGTGACGGCGACGATGCCTGCGCTGAACCAGAATCGCCGCTCGCGATCGACTCGCGCATCGAGGTCGAAGGTGAGCGTCTGCCCGTCGCGGAGCGCGCTGCGGATGGCCGGGCCGTTCGGGTACTCGATGCGTGCGTGCAGCAGAAACACCCCCTTGTCGATGTTCACGTAGGCGGCCCGGACCTCGAGAACCCCGTCGAGCGCGTCGGCATAGCCGAGGCTCCAGCTCGCCGAGGCGATCGCGCAGGCCGTCGCGAGCCACCCGCCCCGGGTCAAACCCTCCCTTGTTGGATCGCCGCGCAGCATGGATGCAACGACCGTCCTGCGATGGACCTGCGACCGGCGTGTGGCGCTCAGATTCCGGCCGTTGTCTTTTCGAGACAAGCATAATAGAAGCCGTCCGTCCCCGCCTCTGCTCCCGGCAGGAGCTGCGCTCCGGCGCCGCGATCGACCGCGCCTGGCGCGAGCTCGCCCCCGGCCGGCATGCGCGCGAGCGCCAGTTGCGGCTCCGCGGCCAGCAGCCGTGCGATCACCTCTTCGTTCTCCTCGGGGAGCACCGAGCAGGTCGCGTAGAGGAGCCGGCCCCCGGGGGTCAGCATGCCGGCGGCAGCCCTGAGGATCGCGAGCTGCAGGGCGGCGAGCGCCGGGATGTCCTCGGCGCGGCGCAGGAGCTTGATGTCGGGATGACGGCGGATCACCCCGCTCGAGGAGCAGGGCGCATCGACCAGAATCCGCTCGAACGGCCGCCCGTCCCAGAAGGCGCCAGTGTCGCGGACATCCGCCACCACCACGTGCGCGCTACGCCTCAGGCGGTTCAAGTTCTCGCGGATGAGGGCGGCCCGCCCGGCGTCGATGTCCACGGCGACGACCTCGACCCTATCGCCTGCTTTCTCGAGCACGTGAGCCGTTTTGCCCCCGGGCGCCGCGCACGCATCGAGCACACGCATGCCGGGGCGCGCGTCGAGGAGGGGCGCAGCGAGCTGCGCGCCGGCATCCTGTACCGAGACCAGGCCCTCGCCGAAGCCCGGCAGCCGGCTGACGGCCACCGGGTGAGCGAGCGTGACGGCCGCGGGCGCCCATGGCACCTCGTGCGCATCAATGGAGGCGCGGGCGAGCTCGATCAGATAGGCCGTCCGGTCGGTCCTCGAAAGGTCGAGCCGCAGCGTCATGGGCGGATGGCCGTTGTTGGCGGCGAGTATCGCGGGACAGGCCTGCGGCCACGCGGCTGCGATCCGCTCGACGATCCATGCGGGGTGCGCGGTGCGCGGCGGCAGCTCCGTGTCCACCCGCCCCAGCAGAGCGCCGCGCTCGGCGACGAACCTGCGCAGCACCGCATTGGCGAGACCCGTGGCACGCTCGGCGCCGAGGAGCCGCGCGGCGTCGACCGCCGCGTGAACGGTCGCCTCGGGGCTGTTGCGCGAATACTCGATCTGGTGGGCCGCGACCGTGAGAAGGGAGCGGACCGTGCCCGTGACGCCTGCGGGGTGTTTCAGCAACAGATCGAGAGCGGGCGCGAGACGCAGGTACCAGCGGATCGTGCCGAGCGCGATCGCGCGAACCGCCGCACGGTGAGCGTCGCCCTCGTGTGCAGCGAGCGCGGTTTCCGCGGATCGGCCGCTCGAGACCACCTCATCGACCGCCCGGGCGGCCGCAGCCAGTGCCGGGGCGCCCGGCGCCCACGGCGTCCTGACCGGGGTGGATTTTTCGGGGCGGTTGACCGGCGTCCCCGCGAAATCGTGCGTCTTGCTAGCCAAGGCGCCGCCCCAGGAGTCTCGTGCTGTGGGCATAGTCCCGGGCGCTCACGCGCCGCCGGCCCGGCCTCTGCACCTCGAGCACCCGGAGTCGCCCCTCGCCGCACTGTACGAGCACGAAATCATCCAATACGGCGATGATCGCGCCTGGTTCGTCTCTTTTAGACTCCAGTTGAAGCACGTTAGAGGAATGATGCAGTGCCTCGTGTGGATCCTCGGCATGCCCGTCGAGAATGCGAAGGGGCTCCCCGTCGAGGACGGTTTCGGCCACCGGCCAGGGATTGAACGCCCGGATCTGGCGTTCGATGTCGGGCGCACCACGCCGCCAGTCGACCCTGGCCTCGGCCTTCATGACCTTGGCGGCATGAGTGACCCCTCCCGCTGGCTGGGGGGTAGCCTTCAGCGTCCCGGCCTCGAGTCCCTCGAGCGCCTCGAGGAGCGCTGCGGCGCCGAGTCTCGAGAGCTCAGCCCCAAGCGACCCCGCGGTGTGGCTCCGGGAGACGGCCAGGCGGCGCTGGAGCAGCACGGGGCCGGTGTCGAGACCTGCGTCCATCTGCATGATCGAGACGCCGGTTTCGGTATCCCCTGCAAGGATCGCCCGCTCGATGGGGGCGGCGCCGCGCCAGCGCGGCAGGATCGACGCGTGAATGTTGACGCACCCGAGCCGTGGGAGCGCCAGCACCTCTCGCGGAAGGATGAGGCCGTAGGCCACAACGACGAGAGCTTCCGGATCCCAGGCTTCAAGCGGCGCACGGGCTTCCTCGCTCGCGAGCGTCTCGGGCTGGACGACCGGCAGGCCGTGGGCGAGCGCGGCACGTTTCACGGGACCCGGCTCGATCCTGCGGCCGCGACCGCTCGGCCGATCGGGCTGCGTCAGCACCCCGATGACGCGATGCCGCTCGAGCAGCGCCTCGAGGGCGGGCAGCGCGAATTCCGGCGTGCCGGCAAAGGCGACGCGCAACGTCAGTACGCGCGGCGCGCGCCGGCGGGGGGGCCCGCGCCCGTCGCAGTCGCGCCCGTGGCGCGCTCCTTGCGCTCCTTCTCGAGCTTCTTGCGAATGCGCTCGCGCTTGAGGTCCGACAGGTAGTCGACGAAGAGCTTGCCCTCGAGATGATCCATCTCGTGCTGGACGCACACGGCGAGGATGTCCTCGAAGTCGCGCTCGAAGAGGTTGCCGTCGCGGTCCTGGGCGCGCAGCCGGATCTTCGCCGCGCGCTTGACCTCGTCGAAGATCCCCGGCACCGACAGGCACCCCTCCTCGGTGCTCGCTTCGCCCTCGCGCGTGAGGATCTGCGGGTTGATGATCGTGAGGGGCTGATTGCGCTCCGGGGAGATGTCGATGACGATGAGGCGCTGGTGCACGTCGACCTGGGTGGCCGCGAGCCCGATGCCGGGCGCGCCGTACATGGTCTCGAACATGTCGTCGATCAGCGTGCCGAGGGCGGCATCGAAGCGCGTCACCGGCTGCGCGCGCGTGCGCAGCCGGGGGTCGGGGTACTCCAGGATGGTTCTGAGGGCCATGGGTCGCGCGTGCAATATGGGGGCGGCGGCGCCCGTGATCCAGCGCACAAACTTGACATTAAATCGTATGCCGGCCGGGTGCCATGCCAGTATAACTACTAAAATCTCGGCCGCAGGTGCTCAGGTCCGCCCGCGCAATGAGGAGTGGAGGATGGTCTCGAATCAAGTACTTGTAGCTCGCCTCGCGGTGGGCTTGCTGACCCTCGGCTTCGCGCTCTCCGGCTGCTCGCATTTCCGGTCACACCAGCCGGCGAGCACGGAGTCCGCAGCCCCCGCCACGGTCTCCCGGAGCCCGGCGAGTGGCGCTCCGGCAGAGCCCGAGGTGACGGCGACCGAGGCGGCCGCCAACGCCGCGGGCACTCGCACGGTGGTCGAGCCCGCCCCGGCCCCCGACACGAGCCTGCTCAAGCCCGGCGCGCCGATGCACTACACGGTCAAGCGCGGCGACACGCTCTGGGGCATCGCCACGATGTACCTGAAGGACCCGTGGCTCTGGCCCGAGGTGTGGATCATCAATCCACAGATCCCGAATCCTCACCTTATCTATCCCGGCGACACGCTGGCGCTCGCCTTCGGCGCCGACGGCCGGCCGCAGATCAGGGTCGAGCAGGCCGGAGCTGCGCGTCTCGAGCCGCGCCTGCGCAGCACTGCGCTCGATAACGCGATTCCGACCATTCCCTACTCGGTGATCGCCGCGTTCCTCTCGCGGCCGAGCGTCATGAGCAGCGAGCAGATCAGCCATGCCCCGTACGTGCTCGCCTTCCGCGACCGCCACGAGGTCGCCGGCTCGGGGAACGAGGTCTACGTGCGCAACCTCTCGGCCGGGGAGAACGCCCGTTTCGCGGTCGTGCACGTGGCGACTCCGCTGCGCGATCCGGATGACGGCAAGGTGGTCGGCTACGAGGGGATCTACACCGCCACCGCGCTGGTGCAGCGCCCCGGAGATCCCGCCAAGGCGCTGCTGATCGATCCGGCGCGCGAGACGCTGCGCGGGGACCGGCTGCTGTCGACCGACGCCAGCGAGACCCCGATCAACTTCGCGCTCCATGCCCCGGCGGCCCCGGTGCACGGCCGCATCATCGACGTGGTCGGCGGCATCGAGCTGGTCGGCCAGTACCAGGTCGTGGTCATCAACCGCGGCAAGCGCCACGGGCTCGAGGCCGGCAACGTGCTCGCCGTCGATCAGGCGGGAGACGTGGTGCACGATCTGTACCGCGGCGGCCGCAACATCGGCTCGACGATCGGCACGGCCTTCGCCCCGAAGGTGAGACTGCCCGACGAGCGCAGCGGGACGCTCCTGGTGTTCAAGGTGTTCGATCGGCTCAGCTACGGGCTGATCGTCGGCGCCTCAAACACCATCCACGTCGCCGACGTAGTCCGCAACCCTTGAGCGTTCCTTTATCCTCGCGCGCATGGACGAGATCCGTGCGCGCGCCCTCATCGCGCGGCTCCCCGGGCTCACCGCCGAGCAGCTGCGCCCGCTGATCGCGGCGGCCGGCGGCGAGCCGGCCGCCATCCTCACCCGGCGCGCACTGGATGCGCCTGATCTGCCTCCCGCCGCGCGCGCCTTCCTCGCCTCGCCCGATGAGACAGCGCTCGATGCGGATCTCGCCTGGGTTCGGGTAAGCGGCGCGCGGATCGTCCTCTGCACCGACCCGGAGTATCCGCCGCTCCTCGCGGAGAGCTCCGGCGCGCCCGCCTCGCTCTACGTGCTGGGCTCCGTCCCGGCGCTCGCCTCGCCGCAGCTGGCCATGGTCGGCTCGCGAAGTCCGACCGAAGCCGGCCGCGCCACGGCGCGGGACTTCGCCGCGTACTTCGCCAGGTGCGGACTCACCGTAACCAGCGGGCTCGCCCTCGGCATCGATGCGGCGAGCCACGAAGGAGCGCTCGCCGCAGGCGGCCTCACGGTGGCGGTCTTCGGTACCGGCCTCGATCGCGTCTATCCGGCCGAGCACGCGCCGCTCGCCGCGCGCGTCCGCGAGCACGGCGCGCTGGTGTCGGAATTCCCGCCGCGCAGCGCGCCGCTGGCCCAGCACTTCCCGCGCCGCAATCGCATCATCAGCGGCCTCTCGCTCGGCACGCTCATTGTCGAGGCCGCGCGCAAGAGCGGCTCGCTCATCACCGCACGCCTGGCGGTCGAGCAGGGCCGCGAGGTGTTCGCGATCCCCGGCTCCATCCACAGTCCGGTCTCCCGAGGCTGTCACCAACTCATCCGCGAGGGCGCCAAGCTCGTCGAGGAGGCCGCCGACGTGTTGACGGAGCTGCGGATTTCGCTTCCCAAAGAGACACTTACGGCGCAGCGCAGCTTGCCGCTCGGGGACGGCGAATTGGACAAGGAGTATGAAATGCTGTTAGATGCCCTCGGCTTTGAGCCTGCGACCATCGATGTTCTCGTCGCACGCACGCGCTTAGGCGTCGAATCAGTTGCCTCGATGCTGCTGATACTCGAGCTCAAGGGGCGTGTGGCGGCTCTCCCGGGCGGCCGTTACGGCCGAATACCTTGAGTATCATGACGACTGGCAGCGTTCTGGACATTCTGATCTACGTCTTCGACCGCTATATGCTCGAGGAGACCTCGACCGTGCCGCACCGCGAGCACCTGGCTCGCGACCTCGAGCAGGCCGGCTTCGGCCGCGCCAACGTCGAGCGGGCGCTCGACTGGCTCACCGATCTCGCCTTCGGGCAGGAGCGCGCCCGGCCCGAGGATACGCGCGGGCTCGGCAGCGAAGGCGCGCTGCGCATCTTCACCGACAGCGAGCTCGCGCGGCTCTCGAGCGAGTGCCGGGGACTGCTGCTGCGGCTCGAGCGCGCGCGTGTGATCACAGCGCAACAGCGCGAGCTCGTGATCGAGCGGCTGCTCGCGCTCGAGGCCGACGAGTCCGACACCGAGCAGCTGAAATGGGTGGTGGTCATGGTGCTCTCGAGCGAGCCGGAAGGAGAGCTGGCGGTGGAGCGGCTCGGCGGGCTGATCGCGGAGCTGCGCAGCCATGCTCCGCATTGAGAGCGTCGCGCCTGTGATGCCTCACCCTCAGCTCCGCGGCTCGTCCGCGGTTTTTCGTTTATAAGGCTCGGGCATTCTTCTCAACGTCATGGCAGACAACCTGGTCATAGTCGAGTCGCCCGCCAAGGCCAAGACCATCAAGAAATATCTGGGCCGCGACTTCGAGGTGCTCGCCTCCTACGGGCACGTGCGCGATCTCGTGCCCAAGGAGGGCGCGGTCGACCCGGACAATGGCTTCGCGATGAAATACCAGGTGCTCGACAAGAACGAGCGCCACGTCGAGAGCATCGCGAAAAATCTGCGCAAGGCGAAAGCGCTGTATCTGGCCACGGATCCCGATCGCGAAGGGGAGGCCATCGCCTGGCACCTGAAGGAGATCCTGGCCGAGCGCGGCGACCTCGACGGCAAGGACGTGCACCGCGTGGTGTTCTACGAGATCACGCGCAACGCCATCCGCGAGGCGGTCGGCCAGCCGCGCGGTCTGTCGCTCGAGCTCGTGAACGCGCAGCAGGCGCGCCGCGCGCTCGACTACCTGGTCGGCTTCAATCTCTCGCCGCTGCTGTGGAAGAAAGTGCGACGGGGCCTGTCCGCGGGCCGGGTACAGAGCCCGGCGCTGCGCATGATCTGCGAGCGCGAGGAGGAGATCGCCGCGTTCGTGGCGCGGGAGTACTGGACGCTCGAGGGTGAGGGCTCGCACAGCTCGCAGAGCTTCCCGCTCAAGCTCATCGAGTATCGCGGCCAGAAGGTCGAGCAGTTCAGCTTCACGAGCGAGGGTGAGGCGCGCGAGGTCGAGCGGACGCTGCGCGCAGCGGCCGGCGCGGGGAGCGACGGGAGCGGTGAGCTGCGGGTCATTGCGATCGACCGCAAGCAGCGCCGGCGCAACCCGGCCCCGCCCTTCACCACCTCGACGCTCCAGCAGGAGGCGGCCCGCAAGCTCGGCTTCAACGCCCGCCGCACCATGCGTCTCGCGCAGCAGCTCTACGAGGGACAGGACATCGGCGAGGGGAGCGTCGGTCTCATCACCTACATGCGCACCGACTCGGTGTCGCTCGCGGCGGAAGCGGTGCACGAGATCCGCGAGGTGGCCGCGCGGCTCTACGGCGCGGCCGAGGTCGCCGAGGAACCGCGCGTCTACAAGACCAAGTCGAAGAATGCACAGGAGGCCCACGAGGCCATCCGCCCGACCTCCGCCGCCATCACGCCCGCCGACGTCGAGGGCAAGATCGAGGAGGACCTGTACCGCCTCTATTCGCTCATCTGGAAGCGCGCGGTCGCCTCGCAGATGAGTCACGCGCTGTTCGACACGGTCGCCGTGGACGCGCTCGCCGGACCCGATGGGGAGCAGCGACATCTGCTCCGCGCCAACGGCTCGACGCTCGTGAAGCCGGGCTACATCGCGGTGTACCAGGAAGGCACCGACGACATGAAGGCCGACGATGCCGATCACGTGCTGCCGCCGATGGAGGTCGGCGATGGAGTGCGCCTCACCGCCCTCGCCGCCGAGCAGCACTTCACCGAACCGCCGCCGCGCTATACGGAGGCCTCGCTCGTCAAGGCGCTCGAGGAGCACGGCATCGGCCGGCCCTCGACCTACGCGTCCATCATCTCGACGCTGCAGGACCGCGAGTACGTCGAGATGGACAGCAAGCGCTTCGTGCCGACCGACATCGGCAAGATCGTCCATCGCTTCCTCACCCAACACTTCCATCGCTACGTCGAGTACGGCTTCACGGCCGCCATGGAGGATGAGCTGGATGCGGTGTCGCGCGGCGAGGAGGAGTGGACCACGCCGCTCGACAAGTTCTGGAAGCCCTTCATCCAACAGGTGGAGAAGATCGAGCGGACCGTCACGCGCGAGCAGGTGGCGCAGGCGCGCGAGCTCGGCAAGGACCCCGCCACCGGCAAGCCCGTCGCCGTGCGCATGGGCCGCTTCGGACCGTTCGTACAGATCGGCACCAAGGACGACGAGGAGAAGCCGCGCTTCGCGGGACTGCGTCCCGGACAGAAGATGGATTCGATCACGCTCGCCGACGCGATGGAGCTGTTCAAGCTGCCGCGTACGCTCGGCGAGACCCCGGAAGGCGAGACCATCGTCGCCAACGTCGGCCGCTTCGGCCCGTACGTGAAGTACGGGAGCAAGTACGCTTCGCTGAAGGAGGACGATCCGTACACGGTGACGCTCGAGCGGGCGCTCGAGGTCATCCGCCTCAAGAAGGAAGCCGACGCCAACCGCATCATCCAGGACTTCGCGGAGGCAGGGATCCAGGTATTGAACGGCCGCTACGGTCCGTACATCACGGATAAGAAGAAGAACGCCAAGATCCCGAAGGACCGCGACCCGAAGATGCTGACGCTCGAGGAGTGCCGCGCGCTGCTCGCGGCGGCGCCGGAGCGCGGCTCGAGGTTCGGTCGCTTCGGCAGGGGCAAGCGCCCTGCCGGCGCGCCCGCGGGTGCCGAGGGCGCCTCCGCAGCCGCGAAGTCCCGCAAGGGCGCGGCGGCCGCACCAGCCGCGAAGGCCGAAGCCGAGCGGGCTCACGCGGACCCGCACGCAAAACCGAAGCCCCCGGCCCACGCGGGCCGCAAGCGCGCCGCGGCGAAAGCACCCGTAAGAAAGAGCGCACCGAGAAAGGCGCGCGCGAAAACGGCGGGCGCCGCGCCCGCTCGGGTGCGCGGACTGAAGTAGCCCTCGAACTAAGCTCCCGCGGCGAGGAACTCGTCGATCGCCGCGAGACACTCCGGCTCATCGAGGAGCGGGGTGTGACCGCGGTTGGCCGCGGTGAGCGTCCGGAGGTCCGGCTTCTCGCGCTTCATGCGCTCGAGGGTCGAGACGCTCAGGATGTCGGAGGTGGCGCCGCGGATGGCGAGGATCGGTGCCCCGAGGCTCTTCCACAGCGGCCACAGATCCGGCGCCACGGCCTTCCAGTCCTTCAGCGGCTCGCTGATCAGAGGATCGGCGTCGACCTCGAGGAGCCCCGCGGCGTTGGCGCGGTAGCTCAGGCGCACGATCTCTTCCCAGCGGGAGTCGGGGAGCCCCGGCCACGCCGCGCCGTAGAGGGCGCGCACCTGCGCGGTGGCCTCCGCCCAGCTCTTCACGGGTGCCGTCTTGCCCGCATAGCCGCGGATCCGCGCAAGGCCCGCAGGGTCGACCTCGGGGCCCACGTCGTTGAGCACGATGCGCGCCACGAGCGGCGGCTCCGTGGCCGCGAGCACCATCGCCATGAGCCCGCCCATGGAGGTGCCGACGATCGAGACGCTCGTGACGCCGAGCCCCGCGAGCAGCGCCCCAACATCCTGCAGGTACACCGGAATCGTGTAGTTGTTGAAGTTCCGGTCGCGGTCCGAGAGGCCCCGGCCACGGATATCCGGCGCGATGACCCGGTAGCGCGCCGCCAGGTGCGTCGCTAGGTCGCCGAAATCGCGGCTGTTGCGCATCAGGCCGTGCAGGCAGAGCACCACCGGCGCGTCCGCCGCGGGACCCGAGTACACCCGGCTGAAGAGCCGGAGGCCATCGTGGCTGTCGTACCAGTACTCGGCCACCGCGCTGCACCCCTTCTCGCTGCCGCCGTGCCCGGCGCGGCGCTGGTGTACATTCCAGCAGTCGGCTGTTTCGCGCGCAATGAAATACCGCCACGGCTTCCACGCCGGCAACTTCGCGGATGTGCACAAGCACGTGACGCAGCTCGCGCTGCTCGCGGCGCTCGAGCGCAAGGACAAGGGCTTCCTGTACCTCGACACTCACGCCGGCCGCGGCAGCTACGACCTTTCGAGCCCCTCGCCCGAGGCCGCCGCCGGCATCGGGCGCTTCGTGGCCGCGGAGCACACGGCGGCTGAGCTGCGCGAGTACGCCTCGCTCCTCGCACGCTTCCGCGCCCGACCCGGGCGCCGGCATTTCTATCCGGGATCGCCCCTCATCGCCGCGCTCGAGCTGCGGCCGCAGGATCGCGCCGTGCTCATCGAGCTCGCTGCGGCCGAGGCGCAGCCGCTCAAGGCGTCGGTTGAAGCGCTCTGCGCGCACGTGGACGCGGACCCCGCGCCGACGGACTTGAGTTCCGGACACTCTGGCGCTCGCCGCGTGCACATCGAGCGCGGCGACGGCTTCGAGCGAATGCGCGCCTTCCTGCCGCCTCCCGAGCGCCGTGCGCTCATCTTCATCGACCCGCCCTACGAGGAGACGCGCGACGACTTCGGACGCGTGAGCCTGGCCCTTGCGGAAGGCCTGCGGCGCTTCCCCACCGGAGTCTTCGCGGCCTGGTATCCGATCAAGGAGGAGCGCAGCACCGCCGCCTGGCTCGCGCACCTGTCGCGTGCTCTCCCGGCGCCGGCACTCGTGAGCGAGCTGTGGCTGTACCCGCGCGACTCGCGCGTTGGGCTCAACGGCTCGGGCCTCCTCATCGCAAACCCGCCCTATCTCACGCTCGAGCGCACGCAGGTGTGGCTCCCGGAGCTGCAGCGCTGCCTCGCGGCGGGCCCGGCCGGGGGCACGAGCGTGCGGGTGTGTCAGAATCCGCCCAATGAGTAGGGGGGCGGATCAATACGGCGTGGTGGGCCATCCGGTCGCCCACAGCCTCTCGCCGTTCATTCACGGCATGTTCGCCCGCGAGACCGGCGAGGAAATGAGCTACCGCCTGTTCGACATCGCCCCCGCGGACTTTCACGAGTGGACGCGCGATTTCTTCGTGCAGGGCGGCCGCGGCCTGAGCGTCACCCTGCCCCACAAGATCGCGGCGGCGGACTTCGCCGAGGACCTCACGCCCCGCGCCGTGCAGGCCGCGGCGGTCAACACGCTCATGGCGCGCGCCGACGGCATCCTGGGCGATAACACCGACGGCGCGGGCCTGGTGCGGGACCTGTGCGACAACCTGAGCCTCGTCATCACGGGCCGCCGGATCCTCGTGATCGGCGCGGGGGGCGCGACGCGCGGGGTGCTGGGGCCGCTGCTCGGGCTCGCGCCCGCGGAGCTGGTGATCGCCAACCGCACGCCCGAGCGCGCCGCGACGCTCGCCGCGGCATTCGAGGATCTCGGCGAGCTGCGGGGTGTCGGCTTCGAGGAAGTCAGTGGAGGCGCCTTCGACATCGTCATCAATGCGACCTCCGCGAGCCTTTCCGGCGAGATTCCCCCGATCGCGCCGGGCGCGATCGGCCCGCAGACCGTTTGCTATGACCTCGCCTACGGCAAGTCCGCGACCGCGTTCGTCGAGTGGGCCAGGCGGCAGGGCTGCGCACGTGCGCTGCAGGGACTCGGGATGCTGGTCGAGCAGGCGGCCGAGGCGTTTCGCCTCTGGCGCGGCGTGCGCCCGGCGACCGCGCCGGTGCTCGCGGCCTTGAGGCAGCGCGCCGCGAGCGCTTGAGCTCGCCGGATCGCGCGCGCGCACTCTCGCCTTGAACGACGCGAATTCCCCGGGCGGGGCAAGGCTGAAGGGAGTCGGCGATGCGCTCGAACTCTTCGATCCTGGTAGCGACGCTCGCTGCAACGCTCCTCTCGCCCGGCATCCGTGCGGCGGATAGCCCGGGGCCGGAGGATGGCGTTTTCCAATCGCAACTCCGCGCCGTCTACCTCGAGCCCAACCACACCACCACCTTCGGTTACGGCAGCAATCTCGCCGGCAAGCTCTACCCCGAGCTCTCCGGAGAGTGGTTTCTCGGTCCCCCCTGGTCGACCGAGCTGACCCTCGGCGCGGGGACGGACTTCAGCCTCACCGACGGCGATTCGATAAGACTGTGGCCGCTCACCTGGACGGTGAAATACCAGTTCGCTCGCCAGGCCGGCTTCGGACCGTATCTCGGCGCGGGGCTGAACCACACGTGGTCGTCGCTGAATACCATTCCGAGCAACCACGCCGGGATCGACAGCTCGAGCACCGGCTGGCTGGTCCAGGCGGGAGCGGACATGCGGCTCACCCCGACCTGGTTCGTGAACGCGGACGTGCGCTACCTCGGGGGGCTCGAGCCGCGCAACCTGCTGAACGGTACCTACTACCCGGGCGCAGGTCGCTACAAAATCGATCCGTTCCTCTTCAGTCTCGGCGTGGCTTATCGCTGGCACTGACGGCACCCGCCCGGCACGCTCGCATGCTCAGCGCATGGTGACGAATTCCTCGGCGCTCGTCGGGTGAATCGCCACGGTGTCGTCGAAGTCCTTCTTGGTCGCCCCCATCCGCACGGCCACCGCGAAGCCCTGCAGCATCTCGTCCGCGCCGATTCCTACGACGTGCAGCCCCACGATGCGCTGCTCGGAGCCCGCGGTGACGAGCTTCATGTGAGTGCGCGGCTTCGCGGCGGTGAGGGAGTGATAGAGCGGCACGAAGCTCGACCTGAACACGGTGACGTTGGCGTGCCCGTAGCGCTCGCGTGCCGTCTTCTCCGAGAGCCCGACGGTGCCGATCGGCGGGTGCCCGAAGACCACCGTCGGGATGTTCTCGTAATCCAGGTGCCGCCCGCCCTGCCCGCCGAACAGCCGGTCGGACAGGCGCCGACCGGCCGCGATCGCGGCCGGCGTGAGCTGAGCGCGCCCGGTGACGTCGCCGATGGCGTAGATTCCCGGAGCGCTGCACGCCTGGTACTTGTCCGTCGCGACGAAGCCGGACACATCGAGCGCGACCCCGGCCTTCTCGAGCGAGAGCTCCTCGACCGAGGCCGCTCGACCGATCGCCCACAGTACGCAGTCGAACGGGCCGAGACGCCGTCCGTCGCGCGACTGAAGCTCGAGCTCGCCGCGCCCGGAACGGGTGAGCGCCGCCGGTGAGGCGTGCAGCACGACCTCCACTCCCGCATCGCGCAGCATGCCGAGCGCCTCCTCGCCCAACATGTCGTCGAAGGTCTTGAGCGCCGTGTCGCCGCGCAGCACCAGCGCGGTGTCGGCGCCGAGACCTGAGAAGATGCCGCTCAACTCGATAGCGATGTAGCTGCTGCCGACGACTGCGACGCGCTCGGGCCTCGAGGCGAGCTCGAAGAAGCCGTCCGAGGTGATCCCGAGCTCGGCTCCCGGAATCGCCGGCAGGCGGGGATGCCCGCCGGTGGCGATCACGATGTGATCGGCCGTGAGCACCCGCCCGGCCGCGGCGACGCTGCGCGCATCGACGAAGCGGCCCGCACCGCGCAGCAGCTCCACCTTGCGCTTCGCGAGGTTCGCGGCGTAGATCTCGTTGAGGCGCAGCACGTACGCGTCGCGTCTCTCCTTCAGCGTAGCCCAGTCGTGCCCGGCGACCTCGAGCCGGAAGCCGTAGTCCGGCGCATCGTTGAGCGCGCCGCCGAGCTCGGCGGCGTACCAGCTTATTTTCTTCGGCACGCAGCCGACGTTCACGCAGGTGCCGCCGAGGCGGCCGGACTCGACGAGCGCCGCCCGGGCGCCGCACTCGGCGGCCCGCTGCGCCGCGGCCAGCCCCCCGCTTCCGCCCCCTATCACCACTAGGTCGAATTTCTCGCTCATAGCCCCTCGGCCGCCCACGATCGCCACGCGCCACCCGATGGTATCCGAGGACGCGGCTCCCGAGGCCGCTACAATGGCGGCTCATTCAACGGCGGTGAACCTCACGCGGCGAGAGCGCATGCACACCCCCCTGCTGGACGGGCAACCCCTGCCGCCGTTTCTCGAGATCCGCCCCGAGCACGTCGAGCCGGCGGTGCGCGAGGTACTCACCGAGAACCGCGCGCGCATCGAGGAGCTCGCCACGCTCACCCTCCCGACCTTCGCGACGCTCATCGAGCCGCTCGAGGAGCTGCAGCATCGCGTGGCGCGCACCTGGTCGCCGGTGAGTCACCTGAACGCGGTGCAGAACTCCGACGCGCTCCGCAGCGGCTACAACGCCTGCCTGCCGCTCTTGTCCGCCTACCAGACCGACCTCGCGCAGAGCGAGCCGCTGTTCCACGCCTATCGCACCATCGCCGATCAGGAAGGCGCGGCGCTCGCCCCGGTGCAGCGCCAGGTGATCGAGCATGCGATGCGGGACTTCCGCCTCGCCGGAGTCGGGCTCCCGGCCGAGCGTAAGGAGCGCTTCAAGACCGCGATGCTCGAGCTCACCCAGCTGCAGTCGAAGTTCGAGGAGAACGTGCTGGACGCCACCAACGGCTGGAGCCGGCGCGTCACGGAGCCGTCCGAGCTGCGCGGGCTGAACGACATGCTCATCGAGCTCGCCGCGCGCCGCGCACACGAGCGGGGCGTTGCGGGCTGGATCCTGAATCTCGACCAGCCGACCTATGTCGCGGTGGTAACGGATGCGGAGTCGGAAGGCCTGCGGCGCGACTTCTACGAGGCCTGGATGACGCGCGCCTCGGACCGGGGACCCTGCGCCGGCCGCTGGGACAACTCGGCCGTGATCGAGGAGATCCTCAAGCGCAGGCACGAGGCGGCGCGGCTGCTCGACTTCGCGAACTACGCCGAGTACGCGCTTGCGACCCGCATGGCGCACAGCGTCGCCCAGGTGCTCGAGTTCCTGCGCGAGCTCGCCACCGCGGCGCGGGCCGCGGCGCTCGAGGAATTCGCCGAGCTCGAGTCGTTCGTCGGCCACCGGCTCGCCGCTTGGGACGTCGGCTTCCACGCCGAGCGGCTGCAGCGCGAGCGCTTCTCCGTGTCGCAGGAGGAGCTGCGGCCCTACTTCCCGCTGCCGCGGGTGCTCGGCGGGCTGTTCGAAGTCGCCGAGCGGCTCTTCGGCGTGGCGGTGCGCGAGCGCAACGGGGCACCGGTGTGGCATCCGGACGTGCGTTTCTTCGACATCGTGGGCGCCGCGGGCGAGGTGGTCGGTAGCTTCTATCTGGACGCCTACGCGCGCCCCAACAAGCGCAGCGGCGCGTGGATGGACGAGTGCGTCGGCCGCAAGCGGCTCCCGAGCGGGGCGGCCCGGCCGGTCGCCTACCTCGTGTGCAATTTCCTGCCGCCCGGGGAGGGTCGGCCGGCGCTGCTCACGCACGACGACGTGCTCACGCTCTTCCACGAGTTCGGCCACGGCCTGCATCACCTGCTCACGAGCGTCGACTACCCGAGCCTCGCCGGCATCAACGGGGTGGCGTGGGACGCGGTCGAGCTGCCGAGCCAGTTCCTCGAGAACTACGCCTGGAACCCGCAGGTTCTGCAGCGCATTTCCGGGCACTTCGAGAGCGGCGTGCCGCTGCCGGCGAACACGCAGGAGCGCCTGATCGCCACACGCAGCTTCCACGCGGGGCTCTCGATGATGCGGCAGCTCGAGTTCTCGCTGTTCGATTTCCGCATCCACACGGAATACTCCCCCGGCCGCGGCGCCCGAGTGCTCGAGATCCTGGATGAGGTGCGGCGCGAGGTCGCGGTCGTGCCGGTGCCGGAATGGAACCGCTTCCCCAACAGCTTCGGCCACATCTTCGCGGGCGGCTACGCCGCCGGCTACTACAGCTACAAGTGGGCGGAGGTGCTCGCGGCGGATGCTTTTGCCGCCTTCGAGGAGCGCGGGGTGTTCGACCGGCCGACCGCGCTGCGATTTCTCGATGCGATCTTGAGCCGCGGCGGCAGCCGCGACGCGCTCGAGGCGTTCATCGAGTTTCGCGGCCGACGTCCGGACGTGACGGCGCTGCTCCGGCAACACGGCATACTCGACCGGGGCGGGATCCGCGCGTGAGGAGGAGCCTGGCAGCCCTCGCCGCGGCGCTGCTGCTGCTGTGCGCGCTCGCGCCGCAGCGCTCGCGCGCGGAAGAGCTCTACGTCATCGAGCAGCTGGTGGTCAGTCTCAACAACGCCCCCGATGCCACGGGCGAGCGCATCGGCTCGCTCAAGAGCGGCGACAAGGTGGAGGTGATCGAGCGCGTAGGCGACCAGGCCCACGTGCGCACGGCGAGCGGCCGGGAGGGCTGGGTCCGCGCGAGCTACCTGACGGCCGAGGAGCCGCTGCGGGCGCGGCTCGCGGAGCACACCGCGGAAGTGGCGCGGCTGAAAGAGGACCTGGGCCGGCTCGCAGCGCAGCTCGAGGCGGCGCGCACCCGTGCGAGCCCCGCGCCCGGCGCGCAACCCCCGCGGACCGCGGCCAACGCCGCTGTCGCTGCCGAGCCTCCTGAGGAGGCCGTGAGGGCGCCCCGCGGTGGACTCTTCGGCAGGGGACCCGATGAGCGCGGGCGACGCGTGTGGCCGTGGGCGCTCGGCTCGGCGCTGGTGGCGCTGATCGCCGGCTTTGCGCTCGGCGCGCTCGTGCTCGACCGGCACATCCGGCGCAAGTACGGCGGACTGCGGATTTATTGACAGAGCCCCTCGTGCGCATCGCCACCTGGGAACGTCAACTCGCTCCGCGTGCGGCTGCCGCAGCAGGTGCGACGACATGACAGCCGTGTAGCGGCTTTTCGACCGTCTGTAGAGTTGGGTTGAAGGCCGTACACCGACTCCCCAAAAGCCCCCTTAGGCATGGGCTGCCATGCTGATGCGCCGCTGCACGAGGGCAGACGGCCCGTCCAAACTGTGCGCCGTGTCTCAGTGCGCCACAGGCCGACCTGCCTAGACTGGCCTTTGAGCGCCGGTCGGGCGGTTCGGGGGGACTGCGGCCTGTGCGTGTTGCCGCTTAAGGGGCGGTGTTCCGTAACACAATGACCAGTGTCCGGCGCAGCGATTTCGACGTCACCAACAGCGTGCAGGTGAGCTCGCCCCGTGCCGTACTCCGCGCCGTCGAGGTGCTCTACCGGCCGACCTGGCCGGGCCTGTCGATGGAGCCGCTCGCGCGCGCCTTCGAGCACTTCGAGCGGCTGTTTGCGGGCCGCGTCCCCGGTTATCACGGCGTCGATACCGTCTATCACGATCGCCAGCACACGCTCGACATCACGCTCGCGCTCGCGCGGCTGCTGGTCGGCTACGAGCGTCAGCAGAACGAGTCCGGGCGCCTCGGAGGCGCGCGCGCCGTGGTGGGCCTGATCACGGGGCTCTTTCACGACGTCGGGTATCTGCGCCGCACGGACGATCGCGACTCGCGCAACGGCGCCGAATTCACCCGCACCCACGTCTCGCGCGGCGCGCGCTTTCTCGAGGAGTACCTGCCGGTGCTCGGCTTCGGCTCCTGGGCGCCTGTCGCGACCGAGATCATTCACTTCACCGGTTACGAGCAGCCGTTCGCGCGCATCGAGGAGCGCGTCTCCGACCCGCGGGACATCACGGTCGGACACATGCTCGGCACCGCGGACATGATCGCGCAGATGGCCGACCGCTGTTATCTCGAGAAGTGCCGCGACCGGCTGTATGCCGAGTTCGTGGTGGGTGGGGTCGCCCTGCCCTTCAGCAACGGCAATCGGCGGGTCAAATACGCCTCGGGGCTGGACCTGCTGCGCCAAACGCCGGATTTCGTGGCCGAAGTGCGCACCAAGCGGCTGGATGGGGACTTCCGTGGAGCCTACCGCTACTTGGAATTGCTATTCGATGGGCGAAATCCCTACCTCGAGGCCATCGACCGTAATGTCGAATATCTACGACAAGTGCTGAGAAGCGAGAGCTGGCAGCTCCTTCGGCGCCGGCCGCCCATCTTCGCCGCCTCGGCCGACCCCATGTCGACGATGCGCGGCCTCGTGCTCGGGCATATAAAGAGAGTCTGGTCGGGAAACTGAGCCGGGCCCTGGCCTAAGGCCGCTGAGCCTGCCCGGGGCCGCTGAGCCTTAAAAAAACCTCGAATCTGCCCTTGGCGACCCGATCCGAGGGTGGCGTCCTATCCCACGCGGCGGTTAATATGAATCTCCAAACGCTAAGGGGGGATCACGCGGCCGTGGGACGAGTGCGTCCCGCGCACCAGGCGCATGCGACGCACGTGACTACCGCCAACTTCAAGTTCAGATACGCGGGAGGCGCTTTCCTTGTCGTGGTGCTCGCCGCGGCGGCGGTGAGCGGCGTGCTCGCGCTCCGGCACGCCGCCGACACGCGCACTCTGAGCTTGCTCGCCGAGCGCACCACGCGCGAGCGGCTGGATCCGGAGCTCCAGGCCCGCGCACAGAGCATCGCCGCGCACGCGGCGGACTCGATCATCGGCGCCCTTCGTGCCGCAGACGTCAACGGTGTGGCGCGCCGGCTGCAGCCCTTCCTGGACGATGCGACGCTGTCGGAGATCTCCGTGACGGGCAGCTCCGGCCGGCGCCTCTTCGCCTGGCAGCGCAGCGCCGCCCCAGCGCCGGGCGCGCTCAGCGCCGAGGTGACGGCGCCCGTCCGCGCCGTCATCGACGGCATCCCGCAGACGCTCGGTACCGTCACCGTGTCGCTCGAGCAGGCCGCGCCCGTGTCCGAGGTGAGTCTCGCCGGACGGCTGCAGGCGGAGAGCGCCGGGCGCACGCGCCTCACGTGGCTGCTGATGGTTGCGCTCGCCGGCTCCGCCGCGCTCCTCGCCGCCGCCCTCGCCTGGCACGTGACCCAGCGGCTGCAGCGGCCGGTCGACTCGCTGATAAAGAGTGCCGAGCGCATCGGCCAGGGCGACTACACGCGCCCGGTCGAGGTGCGGGCGCACGATGCGCTCGCGGAGCTGCAGCAGGCCCTCGAGCGCATGCGGGGCCGGCTGCGGCAGTCGACCATCAACAAGAACTACCTCCACAGTGTCCTCAACAGCATGACCGACGGCGTGTTCGTCACCTCGCCCGACGGGGTCATCAAGGTGGCGAACCTCGCCGCCTGCAAGCTGCTCGGATACGCCGAAGAGGAGCTGCTCGGGCGCAGCATCCTCGCGGTGCTCGAGGAGCGCGAGCGCGCCGGCTTCGATCTGCTGCAGGCGGCTCAGGAAACCCGCGAGACCGTGGTGCGCACGAGAAGCGGACAGACGATCCCGGTGTCCTTCACCGGCTCGCGCATCGACAGCGTCGACCCGCAGTTCCAGGGCAACATCTTCGTGGCGCGCAACATCACCGACCGCAAGCGCGCCGAGCGGCGCATCCGCTACCTGGCGCGCTACGACGCGCTCACCAAGATCCCGAACCGCATGCAGTTCCACCACCTGCTGCAGCAGACCATCGCGCGCGCGCTGCGCTCGGGCCAGGTGGTGGCGGTGCTGTACCTGGACATGGACCGCTTCAAGGAGGTGAACGACACCTTCGGCCACGGCGCGGGCGACCGCACGCTGGAGGTGCTGGCCGAGCGCCTGACCCGCTCGCTGCCGAAGGAGACGGTGGTCGGACGGCTCGCCGGGGACGAGTTCGCGCTCTTCGTGGACGGGCTCTCGGCCGACGCCGACAACCGCGGACCGATCGCGCAGCTCGCCAAGTCGCTCCTGACCGAGATCTGCCGCCCGTTCCAGCTGAACCAGCAGGAAGTGTTCCTCACCGCGAGCGTCGGCATCGCCTTCTGCCCGCGCGATGCCGAGAACGTCATCGATCTCATCCGCAACGCCGACGCGGCGATGTACTACTCGAAGCAGAACGGCGGCAACACCTTCGCCTTCTACTCCCCGGAGATGAACGCCGCGGCGGTCGAGCGGCTGATGCTCAAGAGCAAGCTGCGCCGCGCGCTCGAGCGCGACGAGCTCGAGATCCGCTACCAGCCCAAGGTCGACCTGCGCAACGGCAAGATCATCGGCGCCGAGGCGCTGCTGCGCTGGCGCCTGCCCGGACACGGCGATATTCCACCCTCGCACTTCATCCCGCTGGCGGAGGAGACCAACCTCATCCTCGACATCGGCGAGTGGGTGCTGAATCGCGTGTGCCTCGATTACCGCCAGATGCAGAGCAAGGGAGGCGATCCGGGACGCATCTCGCTCAACCTCTCGCTGAAGCAGCTGCGCCAGGCGAGCTTCATCCTGCGCTGCCGCTCCGTGTTCCGCCGCCACAACGTGTCCCCGACCGCCTTCGAGCTGGAGATCACCGAGACCACCCTCATGGCCGATCCGCAGCGCACCGTGCGCCTGCTCGATGAGCTGTACGCGATGGGCCTGCACCTCTCGATCGACGACTTCGGCACCGGCTACTCCTCGCTCTCTGCCCTGCAGCAGTTCCCGATCGGCACGCTCAAGATCGATCAGTCCTTCGTCCGCGACGCGACCGACGATGCCGGGGACGCGACCATCGTGCGCACCATCATCGAGATGGGCCGCAGTCTCGGCATGGAGGTGATCGCCGAGGGCGTCGAGTCGCAGCGGCAGCTCGAGTTCCTGCGCGGCAGCGCCTGCCACTTCGGACAGGGGCGGCTGTTCGGCGAGCCCTGCACCGCCGAGGACCTGCTCGGGCTCCTCGCCCGTCAGGCCGAAGGCAACGCGCCCTTTGGACACCTGCTGCACCGCGCCGAGGGCGCGGCCATTCGCACGGCCTGAGGGCTAGTTTGCCGCCCGGGCGGCGCTGCGGGCGGCGCGCACCGCCTGCGCGGCCTGCTGCGAGAGCGCCGTGAGCGCCGAGTCGGCTGCCTGCTCGAAGGCCGACACCACATCGCTCAGGCGGTTGGCCGCGGCGCGCGCGGTACCGGAGGCGACGAAGGTCGCGATCACGTCGCGTCCCTCGCGCCGCCCGATGATGCAGTCGAGCATCACGTGCACTTCCGGGCCCCCGCCGGGGGTGGTGTAGTCGGCCTCGAAGCGGCGCACCGCGACCTGCACCAGGTAGTCCGACGGAAAGGGGCTCGTGGAATCCTCCACCGAGCTCCAGTCTCCCGAACCGCGCAGCGTCTCGACGGCGAGCGCCTCGATGACGTCGGCGACCGGCGCGGGCCAGCGGCTGCCGGCGAAGAAGTTCATGCGGTGATCGGCCTGGATCAGCATGATGTGCGAGGAGTCGAGCCCGGGACCGGTGAGCGGGTGACCGACGCGGAGCGATGCGCCCAGCGGTCGGGGCGAGCCGTCCGCGGCGCCTCTGGCGCCTCCTTCGTGTAGCCCTAAGGCGGCCGCGGCCTCGCCGCCGTCCCCCGGGGCGCTCACCGACGGCTGGGCGCTGTCGGTGGAAGGGGCGCGCAGATAGTAGACCTGCTCGGGCCGCGCGGTGCTGCGCAACACGCCCCCGCAGCCGCCCGTGAGCGCCGCGCACAGCACTCCCACCCCGCACGCCGCGAGCCGGGCGCGGCTCACCGAGGGATCTCCACGCCGCGCGCCTGCGGCTGATAGAGGAGCTGCGCCGGGTTCTCGCGGAGACTATTGGAGAGCGCGCGGATATCCTCGGCCGCCTCCCGCCCCTCGCGGGCGAAACGCTCGATCTCCGGCAGTCCGTCGCGCGCGAAGGAGCGTAGGTCCGCGCGGTTCTCGGCGATGACCCGGTCGAGGCGCTCGGTGGCGCTCGCGAGATGCTCCGAGATGGAGCGCAGCCGCCCGGCGGCGCCCGCGACGTCCGGTCCCGCCGCATCGATCAGCTCCCGCGTACCCTTCATGGTCGCCGCCAGATCGGCGCTGCCCCCACGCAGCTCGGTAACCAGCGCACTGAGGTCGTGCGTCAGCTGCGGGAGCCGGCCGGTCGAGGCGGCGAGATTACCGAGCGTTGCGGTCACCGCCTCGAGGTTCGGATCGGACAGCAACAGGTGGGCCCGCTGCACGAGGTCGCCGACCGCGGCCACCAGCTCCGGGAGGCTCGCCAGGAACACATCGAAGCGCGAGGGCCCCGAGCGGATCACCGGGTACTTGAGGCCCCTCACGGGGGGCGGGGTGCGCTTGTTGCTGCGGTCCTCGAGCAGATCGATGTAGAGCAGCCCTGTCACGCCCTGCAAGCCCAGCTCCGCGACCGTGTGCTCGGATATCGGGGTGGTGGAGTCGATGTCGACGATCACCTCGACGCGGCTCGAATCGCGCGGGTCGATGCGCATGTCGACGACACGGCCGACGCCGACCCCGAGGTAGCGCACCGCCGCGCCCCGATCGAGGCCGCTCACGCTGCCGGTGAAGTAGATCTCGTAGCGATTGTAGTCGCGGTGCTCGCGGGTGTCGGAATACCAGTAGACGAACAGCACGCCGAGCAGGCCCACGAGCAGCACGAAGGCCCCGACCGCCGCGTAGTTCGCCTCACGCTCCATGCGCGGCTCCGAGCCTCGCGCGCGCGCGCTCGCCGTGGAAGTAGGCCTGGATCCACGGGTGGGGATGCTCGACGATGCGCTCCAGGGTGTCGGATTCCATGCGTCCGTCCACGATCACCCCGACACGATTGCAGGTACGGAAGATCGTGTCCAGATCGTGCGTGATCATGACGATGGTGAGGCGCAGCTGCTTCTGCAGGTAGAGCACCAGCTCATCGAAGGCGGCGGCGCTCACCGGATCGAGTCCCGAGGTGGGCTCGTCGAGGAACAGGAGTCCCGGATCGAGCGCCAGGGCGCGCGCGAGCGCCGCGCGCTTCACCATGCCGCCGGAGAGCTCGGCCGGGTACTTCCAGGCGGAATCGGCCGGCAGGCCCACGAGGCGCAAGCGCAGCATCGCGAGCTCTTCCAGCGCCGCCGGCTCGAGCTCGAGGTGCTCGAGCATCGGCAGCTGCACGTTCTCGAGCACGGTGAGACCGCTGTAGAGCGCGCCCTGCTGGAACGTGACGCCGTAGCGCGCCTTGATGTGGCGCAGCTGCGCCTCGGTCATGCGGGTGATGTCGGCGCCGGCGATGCGCACCACGCCGGCGACCGGGCGCTGCAATCCCAGGATGGTCCGCAGCAGCACCGATTTCCCGGCGCCGGATCCGCCGACGATGCCGAACACCTCGTCGGCGCGCACCTGCATGCTGAGGCCGTCGTGCACCACCTGCCTGCCGAAGCGGTTCACGAGCCCCTCCACTTCCAGCGCCGGATAGATCAAATGTCCAGCTCCATGAACAGCACCGCGAACAGCGCGTCCGCGAGGATCACCATGAAGATCGCCTGCACCACCGCGACCGTGGTGAGGCGCCCGAGCTCGCGGGCGGAGCCCCGCACCTCGAGGCCCCGATAGCAGCCGGCGAGCCCGATGAGCAGCGCGAACACCGGCGCCTTGATCACGCCCACCCAGAAGGTGGTGGGGGCGATCGCCTCCTCGACGCGGGTGGCGTACTGGGTGAGCGGCATGTCGAGGAGATAGCGGCACAGCAGCGCCCCGCCCGTGAGCCCGACGAGATCGGCGATGATGGTGAGCAGCGGCAGCGCGATGACGAGCCCGAGCACCCTCGGCACCACCAGCACCTCGAAGGGGTCGACGGCGGTCGCGGTGAGGGCGTCCACCTCCTCGTTGAGCCGCATCGAGCCGAGCTCGGCGGCGAAGGCGCTGCCGGAGCGGCCGGCGACGATGATCGAGGTGAGCAGCACCCCGAGCTCGCGCAGCACTCCGATGGTGACCAGGTCGACCACGTAGATGTCCGCGCCGAGGTTGGCGAGCTGCCGCGCGCTCATGTAGGCGATGATCACGCTGATCAGGAAGGCGATGAGCGCCACGATCGGCATGGCGGTGATGCCGGTGTCGTATACGTGGCGGGCGATCGAGATCGGGCGCAGCCTCCTCGGCTGCGGCAGGCTCGCCACGAGCGTCGCGCTCACGCGCCCGCCGAAGGCGAGTGCCCCGTAGAGATCCCGGCCCGCACTGACCGCGATGCGGCCGAGCGCCGCGAGCGGCTGCGGGCCGGCCGGCGCAGGCGATCGTCCGCCGGCCCCAAGGCCCTCCTCCTTCAGCGTCTCGTCGAGGAGCCGCAGCTGATCCGGCTGAGTGCCGAGGAAGCGCACGGCGGCGCCGGCCGCGCGCGCGCGGCGCACGAACCGGCGCAGCACCCAGGCGCCCGAAAGGTCGAGCGCCGTGAGCCTCCGCGTCCCGATCGACAGCTGCTGCGCCGCCGCAAGATCGACCGAGGCGAGCGCGCTCTCGAGCGCCGCGAAGCGCTCGGCCACCCACTCGCCCGTCAGCTCGAGCTCCAGGTCCTCACCGGTGCGCCGAACCTCGACGCTCATGCTTCGGTGTGCATCGGGCGCGGCGCGTCAGCGCTTGGCGTGCAGGTGCGCCTCGAGGAACCAGAGGTCCTTGTCGGTCTCGCGCGAGATGCCGGTGAAGAGGTCCGCGCTGTCGGCGTCTGCGAGCCGCGTGGCCTCGTCGATCCCCGCCCGCACCTTGGCCCCGAACGCGGCCAGCGCCGCGGACAGCGCGTCGACGTGGGCGGTACCATCGCTGATGTCCTCCGGATAGGGCCGGAGAGTCGTAGCGCGCGCGACCGCCGCGAGCGTGCCGCGCGCCGTGCCGCCGAGGGCCGTGACGCGCTCGGCGATGGTGTCGATGTGATCCTCGAGGTGCTCGGCCACCTGGTCGAACAGCTCGTGCAGCGCGATGAAGTTCGGGCCCTTGACGTTCCAGTGCGCGTGTTTGGTCTGGGTGCCGAGATCGATGGCATCCGCCAGGCGTGCGTTCAGCAGCTCGATCACCTGGGTCCGGACGTTGGCCGGCAGGTCGTTCCTCGTGTCGAACATGGGCTTCTCCTCAAGCGCCAATGCATGAGCGCATTTGAGCACCGCGAAGCACCGGCAGGCCAATCGCCTGTCCGGATCGCGATGATAAGCGCGATCTATCAGGCAGGCGATACGGACCGGGCGATGCGCAGCCGGATGGTCTCAGGTGTCGTCGCGGTAGCGGCGCAGCCGTATGGCGGCGAACACGAAGCCCGCGGCGGCCGCGAGCCCGAGCCACAGGTCGACGTCGGTGAGGACGGCCTTGAGGTCGAGTTGAGCGAGCCCTGAGCCGAGCGCGAACGCGCGCCCATGGCCGAGGCGCACGTGCGAGAAGAGTATCGGCCAGACTCCAAACAGGCGATAGGCGATGAAGCTCGCGATGTAGTGCGTGCCGAAGGCCACGCGCTCGAGGATCTGCGCCACCACGGGCGGGAGGAGCAGCCAGAGGAAGGGGTTGCGCCGCGCCCAGGCCGACACCACCAGCAGGTACGCGGCGCACGGCGCATACCAGAGCGCCGCGACCACGAGGCACAGGAGCAGCGCCAGCTCGGCCTGGAGCCACCCGCCCAGGTCCCAGCCCGGGATCGCGGGCAGCCGTCCGAGCACCGCGTTCACCTGCCAGATGCCGGTCAACGCGAGCGACGCCAGCAGCCCGAGCGCATACACGCCGAGCGGCGCGATGACGAGCGCGACCAGGAGCTTCGACAGGACGGTGAGCCCGTCGGACACCGGCAGCGACTTGAAGAAGAGGATGCTGCGGTCCTTGCGCTCGGCGTAGAGGCAGTCGAGCAGGTAGAACAGGAGGACGATGCCCGTCACCAGCGAGAGCGGCGAGGAGACAAACCCCTGCATGACGGCGAACAGGGTCATGCCGTTCCAGGGACCCTGGTCACCCGACAGGTCGGCATGCGGCGCGCGGTACTTCACGCTCGCGAAGAGCGCGCCGAGGACCATCAGCGCCGCGACCACCGCGGGCGCGACCCAGAGCGCCCGATGCTCCCAGAATTCGCGCCGCACCAGACTGAGAAGAGTGCGGCTGAGCGCCCTCGGTGCCGGCGGCGCTCCGCTCGGCGCGCGCTCGGGCGCGGCATCGGCCACGGAGCTGCTCATGTGTTGGGGCTCCCCTGCATCTTGGCGACGAACAGATCCGCGATCGAGGGCGTGCGCAGCTCGCCGAGCGCGCCGAGCTCGGCGGCCGAGCGCCCCTCGAAGAGCATCGCCACGCGCCCGAACACCTCGCGCTCGTAGAAGGGATGCAGGGCGCGCGCGCGTGTTGCCTGATCGCCGGCGGAAGTCAGCTGCTGGTAGCGGTTGCCGAGGTCCTCGATCGAGGCGGCGAGCACCACCCGTCCGTGGTTGATGAAGATCACGTCGGTGAAGAGGTTCTCGACCTCTTCGACCTGGTGCGTGGTGAGGAGGATCGTGCGGTCCCTGTCGAAGTAGTCGTTGAGCAGCGTGTCGTAGAACTTGCGCCGGTAGAGGAGGTCGAGCCCGAGCGTCGGCTCATCGAGCACGAGCAGCGGCGCATCGATCGCCATGACCAGCGCCAGATGCAGCTGCGTCACCATGCCCTTGGAGAGCTCGCGCACGCGGCTCGCCATCGGGATGTCGGTCCTGCTCAGGATCTCGGTGGCGCGCGCGCGATCGAAGCGCGGGTGCACGCCGTCGACGAAATCGAGCGCCTGCCTGACCCGCAGCCAGCGCGGCAGCACCGCCACGTCGGCGATGAAGCACACCTCGCGCATCAGCTCATCGCGCTGCGTGCGCGGATCGAGCCCGAGCACGGAGAGCTCCCCGCCGAAGGCGGTGAGCCCGAGAATCGCCTTGAGCGCCGTGGTCTTCCCGGCGCCGTTCGGACCGATGAGCCCGACGATGCGGCCGGGCTCGACCGTGAAGCTCACCCCGTCCAGGGCGCGCGTGGCGCCGTAACTCTTGGTGAGTCCACGCGCTTCAATTACTGCGCTCATCGTCCTCCCCTTCGGACTCGCCCTCGGAGCCGGCACCCTTTACCGTGGCCGACGGCCAGGCCGCCTGCGGTTGGGCGGCGGCGGCGGCGCGCTGCAATTCCTCCTGCGACAGGCCGAGCCGCTGAATCGTGGCGGAGATCCGCGGCCACTCGTCCTCGAGGAAGCGCTGGCGCTCGTCTTTCATCAGCGCCTTGCGCGCGCCCGGGCTCACGAACATCCCCCGGCCACGCCGCTTCTCGACCAGCTCCTCGTCGACGAGCTGCTGGTAGCCCTTGAGCACGGTGAGCGGGTTCAGGCGGAAGTCCGCGGCCACGCTTCGGACCGAGGGCAGCGGGTCTCCTTCCTTCAGGACGCCTTCCAGAATCATGGCGACGACCCGGTCGCGCAGTTGCCTGTATATGGGCACACTGTCATCCCACTGCGGATCCATGATCGCCTGCATGGTACCTGTGTCGGGAGATTAGCTGACTAATCTACCAAAACGGCGGGCTCGGGCTGGCCAAACCAGCCGTGCGTCAACTGCAGAGTGAGCGCGTGCCGGGCTTCTTTGACGCGGGCTTCGGGTGCCACCGCAGTCGACTCGACGAAGGTCGCGCTGAGAGCCATCGTGATGAGGACCGCCGCCGCGCCGCAGGTGAGATCACGAGAGAGGTTGAAGTTGAGTGCGCTCATGGTCGTCTCCTTAGTCTTGTCTTCTGGATCGGTGCGGTGCGTCCTCAGGCGTGCTGCGCCGGCATCCCAGCCTGATGCGCCTGCTGGTAAGCGGCGGCGACATGGAACGGCGCGGCGGAGGTCGACTGGACGAAGCTCAGGCTGATCGCCAGAGTGATCAGGACGGCGGCGGCGGCGCAGGTCACGTCCCGGTACAGGTTGTCGAAGTGGCTCATGGTCATCTCCTGGGTCGGTATCTATGGGGGTCGGGGCTCGGTCTCGTCGGGAGGGGCATCAGCCGCCTCCGTTAGTGATATACATTACTAGAACACTACTTAAGTGTCAAACTATCTCACTAAATCAGCTTGAGGGCCTTCGAGGGTGCCTGGAAAGCCCCCTCGCACGGCCTTTGGAGAGCGCGGGCCGCTGAACCGTTTGAGAGAGCCGGTGGACCCCTTCAGCGCCAGGGAGCGGGCGGTGCCGGAGAGGCTAGAATTTCACGCCCTTAATCCCGAGGACTCGAGGAAGCGCCCGTCATGACAGCTCCGCTCAATGTCGCCATTACGGGCGCCGCCGGACAGATCGGCTACGCCCTCATCTTCCGGGTCGCCGCCGGTGCGCTGCTCGGGCCCGACGGGCGCGTGAACCTGCACCTCCTGGAGATCACGCCGGCCCTGCCGGCGCTCCAGGGCGTCGTGATGGAGCTCAACGACTGCGCTTTCCCGACACTCAATCGGGTGGTCGCGACCGACGATGCGACGGTGGCCTTTCGCGACTGCCAGATCGCGCTGCTGGTCGGCGCGCGCCCGCGCGGACCCGGGATGGAGCGCAAGGACCTGCTGCTCGCCAATGCGCAGATCTTTTCCGCGCAGGGGAAGGCCCTGAACGAGGTCGCCGACCGCAAGGTCCGGGTGCTCACCGTCGGCAATCCCGCCAACACCAACGCGCTCATCGCCCGCGCCAATGCCCGCGATCTCAACCCGCGCAACTTCACCGCGATGACGCGCCTCGATCACAACCGCGCGCTGTGGCAGCTCGCCGAAAAGACCGGCGCGCAACCGAGCGAGATCCGCCGCATGACCATCTGGGGAAACCACTCGTCCACTCAGTACCCGGACTTGAGGCACGCGGAGGTCGCGGGCAAGCCCGCGAAGTCGCTGGTGAGCCAGCAATGGATCGAGGAGAGCTTCATCCCGGTCGTGCAGCAGCGCGGCGCGGCCGTCATCAAGGCGCGGGGCGCCTCGTCCGCCGCCTCGGCCGCTTCCGCGGTGATCGACCACATGCGCAGCTGGCTCAACGGCACCGGGGAGGGCGACTGGGTCAGCATGGCCGTGCCGTCGGATGGCAGCTACGGCATCCCCGAGGGCGTCGTCTACTCCTACCCCGTCACCCTCGCCGGCGGCGAGTACCGCATCGTGCCGGGTCTTGCCGTCGACGAGTTCAGCCGCAAGCGCATGGACGCGACCCTGGCCGAGCTGCGCGAGGAGCGCGAAGGGATCAAGGCGCTGCTCGGCTGAAGTTTCGCGACGGCTGGTGCGGGCGGCTATAGTCGGGTAAGCCGGCGCGAGGCGGAGGAAAGTCATGCTGGGCGCTATCGTCTCCCTGTTGCTGGTGGTGGCGGCCGCCTACGCGGTCACGCAGGTGGGCGGCGTCATCACGCTGCTGTTCATCGCAGCGGTGCTCTTCCTCGCCTACCGCCGCCTCTCGCTCCTCGCCTTCACCACGACCTTCACGGTGCTCCTTGCCGCCTACACGGTGCTCGGCGCCGGCGGCGCCCCGGCCGGAATCTGGAAGGGGTTCCTGTGGCTGCTGCTCGCGGCGCTGTGGCTTCTCAATGTGCGGCCGCTGCGCAAGCAGCTGATCACGCGCCCGTTCATGAAGACCTACTTGAAGCTCCTGCCGACCATGTCACAGACCGAGAAGGAGGCGCTCGATGCGGGCACGGTGTGGTGGGACGGGGAGCTCTTCACCGGCGCGCCGCGCTGGTCGAAGCTGCTCTCCGCGAAGGCCCCGAAGCTCTCCGCCGCGGAAGCTGCATTCCTCGACGGGCCGTGCGAGGAGCTGTGCCGCATGCTCGATGACTGGAGCATCACCCACGAGCGCGCCGATCTGCCGGCTGCGGTGTGGGAGTTCCTCAAGACCCGCGGCTTCTTCGCCATGATCATCCCGAAGAAGTACGGGGGACTGGAGTTCTCGGCCTACGCGCATTCGTGCGTGCTGGCGAAGATCTCGAGCCGCAGCGCCACCACCTCGTCCACGGTGGCGGTGCCGAACTCGCTCGGGCCCGCGGAGCTCCTCAACCACTACGGCACCGAGGAGCAGAAGAGCTATTACCTGCCCCGCCTCGCGCGCGGGGAAGAAGTGCCGTGCTTCGCGCTCACGGGACCCCGCGCCGGCTCCGACGCGAGCTCCATTCCCGACACCGGGGTGGTGTGCCGCGGCACCTGGCAGGGTCGGGAGATCATCGGGCTCAAGCTCAACTTCTCCAAGCGCTACATCACCCTCGCCCCGG
>Ga0209350_1000270_pt1 | contig 32720 bp, 22 predicted proteins | sample GraSoi013_2_20cm_2_FD_185822 | JGI IMG/M metagenome (GOLD analysis project Ga0209350, IMG submission 185822) | Grasslands soil microbial communities from the Angelo Coastal Reserve, California, USA - Sample 09_27_2013_2_20cm (SPAdes) (version 2) | ecosystem: Environmental > Terrestrial > Soil >...
GAGCGCGACACCCCGGAGCATGCGCGAGGCGCGCTGCGGCGTCGCCCGTCGGCCGATCGGGTCGGGTGCGGGATGTGTGGGCATGGGGGCTGCGGGCGGCGTTGCGTCGCAAGACATGCGCCCGCCGTCACCCCAGGCTTGCAGTGTGGGTTCCACCCCGCACGTACCCGAGCCCGCGTCGCGGCGGCGCGACACCCGTAGAACGCGAGCATCGCGCGCCCCGATCCAGATCCGTCGCGTCACGCACCGCGTGACCGTCGTCACGAGGGGCACGGCGCTTGCGACGCACGCTGAAACCGGAACGCCGTCGACCGGGAGGATCGATGCGGGAGCGCCGTCGCACCGCCGTTTCCCCAAGCCTCGCGTTTTGCCTACTGCTGTGTGCACTGCTGCCGCTCCGACCGGGGCGGGCCCAGCAGGCGGCCGAGCAGGCGGGGGCCGCTGCACCTGAGACCGGCATTGTCGCCGGCGTCGTGACCGCACAGGAGACCGGCCTCGCTCTTCCCGAGGTCCGCGTCACAGTTTCGGGCACCAGCCTTGGCGCCACCGCCGACCACGACGGTCGGTTCACCATCGCCCAAGTCCCTCCAGGCACCTACCGGCTCCAGGCCCGGCTGATCGGCTATGCAGTCGCCGAGGTCGCCGGCGTCGTGGTGACCGCCGGCCAGACCGCGACGGCGGAGATCCGCCTGCAGCCCCTACCGGTCGCCCTGCAGGAAGTCGTCGTGGTCGGCTACGGCACGCAGGTCCGGAGAGACGTGACCGGGTCAGAGGCCTCGGTATCGGCTGAGGACGTGCACGCCGTGCCCAAGGTCAACGCGATCGAGGCGATCAAGGGGCGCGTGGCCGGCGTCGACATCGTCACGAGCGGTAACAACCCCGGGGACGGCATGAGTATCCGGGTGCGGGGCGCACGATCGCTGACGGCGTCCAACGATCCGCTCTATGTGCTGGACGGCATCCCGATGGCGGGCGGCATCGGCGATCTGAATCCGAACGACGTCGAGTCGATCGAAGTCTTGAAGGATGCGTCGGCCACGGCGATCTACGGCGCCCGGGGCGCGAGCGGCGTCGTGCTCATCACCACGAAGCAGGGGAAGAGCGGGAAGACGACCATCACGTACGACACCTACGCCGGGGCTCAGCAGGCGCTGCGCCGCATGCCCATGATGAACGGCCCACAGTGGGCCCAATTCAAGCGCGACGCCGCGAGAAACAGCAAGACCGGGTACCAGTGTCCTGCCGCCGTCGCCGCCTGCGCCCACGGCGACTCGGTCCTCTTTCAGCCCGTGGACCTCCCGTCGATCGCGACGGGGCGCTGGACGGACTGGCAGGATCTGGTGCTGCGCGAGGGGACGCAGCTGAGCAATGAGGTGCGCGTCACCGGCGGCGACGAAAAGACCCGCTTCGCGCTGAGCGGGAGCCAGATGAATCAGGTCGGGATCATCAAGGGAATGGACTATGTGCGCCGCTCGGTGCGGTTCAACTTCGACCATCACGCCAGCCCCCGCTTGCGCGTCGGCACCTCAACGTCGGTGATCCAGAGCGACCAGCACCTGGGACGGGGCGACGGCGTGTACAGCGAAGCCCTCCTCAACGAACCGCTGGCGCCGGCGTTCGACAGCGCGGGGAACGTCATTTTCAAGCCCACAAACGATGGACAGCGCGTCAACCCGCTCTCCGACGTCCAGAACCAGCGGGACGACCGGGGACGCGTGCGCGCGTTCGGGACCCTGTTTGCCGACTACAACCTGAGCGACGCGCTCGACTGGCGGGTGAACTTCGGGGCGGACCTGACGTTTTATCGCCGCGGGCAGTTCTGGGGTTCCCAAACTCAGGCCCAGCAGGGCAGTCCCGCCAACGCCGCGCTCGAGCAGCAGCGCACCCTCGCGTACACGCTCGACAACATCGTGACGTTCAAGCGCAACCTGGGACTGGACCACCGCGTCGACGCCACGCTGGTGTACAGCATCCAGACGCAGCGGACGGAAGATCAGATCACACCCGTGATCGGGCTTCCCTACGAGCAGGACGAGTACTTCGACCTCGGCTCGGCGGCGCGCGTCGACGCACCGTCCAGCTACCTGTCGCAGTGGGCCCTGGCGTCCTTCATGGCCCGCGTCAACTACGCGTTCAAGGACCGCTACCTGCTCACCCTCACCAGCCGCGACGATTGCTCCTCGCGCCTGGCGCGGGGACACAAATGTCAGGTGTTCCCCTCGGCCGCCTTTGCCTGGCGCCTCTCGGAAGAAGGCTTCATCCAGCGGATGGGGCTCTTCCCCGACCTGAAGCTGAGGGTCAGCTACGGACGCACGGGAAACACCGCCATCAATCCTTACCAGACCGAGGGGTCGCTCAGCAGGACCATCTACTCGTTCAACGACCTGCCGGCGGTCGGGTACCGCCCGGGAGCCTTCCCGAACGACAGCCTCTCGTGGGAGCAGACCACCCAGCTGGACGTCGGGCTCGAGTTCACGGGACGGGGAGGCCGCATCTCGGGCTCCGTGGACGTCTACCGGGCCGCGACGAGCGACCTCCTCATGAACCGGCAGCTGTCGGGCATCAACGGTCGCTCGAGCATCCTCCAGAACGTCGGGTCGACCCTGAACAGCGGCGTCGAGGTGGCCCTCTCCACCCAGATCCTGCAGGATTGGCACGGCCTCGGCTGGAGCACGAACATCACCTGGTCGATGAATCGTAACCGGATCGTGAGCCTGTTCGGCCTCAACAAGGATGACGTCGGGAACAAGTGGTTCATCGGCCAACCCATCTCGGTCTACTACGACTACCAGTTCGGCGGCATCTGGCAGACCGCCGATTCCGTGCAGATGAAACGGTATGGTCGCAAGCCCGGGGACATTCGCATCGTCGACCAGAACAACGACGGCAAGATCGACGCGAGCGACCGCGTGATCCTGGGGACCCCGTTCCCCAAGTGGATCGGGAGCCTCAACAGTCGCTTCGACTGGAGAGGCTTCGACCTGTCGGTCATGGCGCTGGCCCGCTGGGGCCTCACGATGGACGACGCGTTCCGGAGGGACCAGAACGTCCTGGCCGGCCGCTACAACAACGTGGCCGTGAATTACTGGACGCCGACCAACCCCAGTAACACCGATCCCCGTCCCAGCCTCGATCAGGAACGCCCGACCAACAACAACGTGCTGGGCTTCGAGGACGGCTCCTTCATCCGGATCCGCAGCATCTCGCTGGGCTATACCGTGCCGGGAGCGCGGTTCGGCCCGTTCCGCGGCCGCTCGCTGCGGTTCTACGCGACGGCGCTCGATCCGTTCCTGTTCACCGACTTTCGGGGCCTCGACCCCGAATCCGCCACCAACGCCGGAACGCCCAGCTACTCGACGGTGATGATGGGCGTGACCGTCGGCCTCTAACCGTGGGAGGCACGATGCACAAGCGAACCGTCGGACTGTTTGCGGCGGTCCTGGCCACCTGCCTCCCGGCGTGCGTGGACTTGAACGAAGACGTGGTCACCGGGCTCACCCCGGGGGCGTACGGCAGCGCGGGGGTGTTTCAGGCCCTCGTGAACGCCTCGTATGAGCCGCTGCGCAGCTTCTGGGCGCAGGAGCGGGGGTTCACGCTCACGGTATTCGGGACGGACATCTACACCAAGGGCGCCGACGGCAGCTACAAGTACGTCAACGACTACACGTCGAACCTGAATCCCACGGTCGATTATATCACGAACACCTGGAACGATTTCTATCGGGCGATCAACACGATCAACGCGGCCCTCGACCAGGCACCGGTCGTGAAGATGGACTCGAGCGTGAAGGTGGAGCGGATGGCCGAAGTGCGGTTTCTACGAGCGCTCTACTATTTCTATCTGGTCCAGATGTTCGGACCCGTGCACATCACGTTGCACGAGATCACGGCGCCCACCACCGAAGCGCACCGCTACCCGCTCGACAGTGTGTACGACGGGGTGATCATCCCGGACCTGCAGTACGCCGAGGCGCACCTGCCCGCTGTGCAGCAGGACTACGGACGCGCCACGAAAGGGGCCGTCGATCATCTGCTCGCCAAGGTGTACCTGGCGCGCCTGCGCGTGCCCGACGACGCCGCCGCCGACGAGGTCGCCAAGCAACAGGCCGGGGATTTCGCGAACGCCGCCCACTACGCGCGGCAGGTGATCGACTCGGGCCCGTACCAGCTGCTGCCGCGCTTCGCCGACGTGTTCGACTTCCACAACGAGCGCAACGCCGAGGTCGTCTGGTCCGTGCAGTACACCGCGGATCCCCTGACCACGGGCCCCGGCAACACCGGACACCTCTACTTCCTGATGGAGTACGACGTGTTGCCGGGCATGCTGCGTGACATCGCCAACGGCCGCCCGTTCAAGCGCTTCCGCCCCACCAAGTTCTTCCTGGGCCTGTACGACCGCACCAAGGATGCGCGCTACGATGCGCAGTTCCAGCGCGTGTGGTACGCGAACAACGCGGCGACAATCCCGAAAGACTCGACGGGCGCGCCCAAGTTCCAGGTGGGGGACACGGCGGTGTTCGTCTCCGCAACGGACTCGGACACGGTGCGGGTGCGGACCAAGCTCTACCGCACCTACACGCCGAAGACGTACAGCGACCGCATCTTCCCGTCGCTGAACAAGTTCGAGGATCCGTTCCGGCTCAGCGTCAACGAGACGCGCGGCTCGCGGGACTTCCTGCTGTTCCGCCTCGCGGAGACGTACCTGATCGCGGCCGAGGCCCTGATGCGCGACGGCCGGCCGGCGGAGGGACTTCCCTACATCAACGCGGTGCGGCGGCGGGCCGCCATCCCGGGACACGAGACCGACATGGAGCTGGCGCTCGCTCAGCTCACGCTCGACGAGGTCCTGAACGAGCGCGCCCGCGAGCTGGCTGGTGAGTCGATGCGCTGGTTCGACCTGGTGCGGACCCACAAGCTGGTCGAGCGTGTCAAGCTGTACAACCCCGACGGCGGGCCCAACATCCAGCCGTACCACGCGCTGCGGCCGATTCCGCAGACCCAGATCGACCGCACCACGACTCCGTTCCCTCAAAACCCGGGATACTGATGATGGCCCACGCTCCGGTGCCGCGCCGGACGTTCATCGGGGCGAGCGTCGCGGGGCTAGCCGGAGCGGTGCTGGGGGATTCAGCCCCCGTCAAGAGTCCCCCCTCTCCCGAAGGGTCCTCACCCCCTGTCCCCCTCTCCCTTCGGGAGAGGGGGGACTCAGGGCAGACTCTGAAGCTCGGGGTGGCGAGCTACTCCCTCCGCAACTTCCCCCGCGACAAGGCCATCGAGATGGTGAAGGCGCTCGGGACTCCCTACGTCAACTTCAAGTCCGTGCACCTGCCGTTCGAGCTGTCGCCGGATCAGCTCGCCGCGGCGCGACGGGAGATCGAGGCCGCCGGACTCGTGATCGTGGGCGGCGGCGTGATCACGTTCGACGAGGACTCGGACCCCGGGGTGGAGAAATACTTCGCCTACGCCAAGGCCGCCGGCATGCCGCTCATCGCGATCCATACGGATCCCAAGCTGCTGCCGCGCATCGAGCGGTTCGCCAAGCAGTACGATATCAAGGTCGCCATCCACAACCACGGGCCGGAAGACAAGCACTTCCCTTCCCCCTACGACGCCCTGCCGTACGTGAGGAAGTTGGACGCCCGCATCGGGCTGTGCATCGACGTCGGCCACACGGTGCGCACCGGCACGGACGTCGTGCGCGCCATCGCCGATGCGGGCCCGCGGCTGCTCGACATGCACATGAAGGACCTGCGCGACCTCACCGCCAAGGGCAGTCAGTGCATCGTCGGCGAGGGGGCGATCCCGATCGCGGACATCTTCCGGCAGCTCGGGGCGATGGGCTATCGTGGGTACGTCAACCTCGAGTACGAGATCGACCCCGACGCCCCGCTGCCGGGCATGAAACAGTCGTTCGCCTACATGCGCGGCGCGCTGGCCGGTCTCGCCGCCGACGGGCGCGGCCCACACTCTTGATCGATCCGAAGGGAGGAGCGATGTCCAAGTTGAAGAGACAGATCCGCCGTCGCGAGTTTCTCAAGGTCGCCGCCGCCGCTGCCGCCACCTTGCCGGCGGCGCGCTACGCGAAGATCCTCGGCGCCAACGATCGCGTGCGGGTCGGCATCGTGGGCTTCTCCGACCGGTTCCGCCAGGCGCACCTCCCCGCGTACGGCCAGCTCGGCAAGGAGCTCAACTTCGAGATCGTCGCCGTATCGGACATCTGGAGCCGGCGTCGCGAGGAGGGCGTGGCCGAAATCGCCCGGGTGATGGGGACCCAGCCGCGGCCGTTCCGCAACAACGAAGAGATGTATGCGGCGCGGGCGACCGACGCCGTCGTCATCTCCACCGCCGACTTCCAGCACTCCTACCACGGCGTCGAGGCGATGCAGGCGGGACAGGACGCCTACATCGAGAAGCCCCTGGCCCACCGCATCGAGGACGCCGTCGCGATCCGCGACGCCGTCAAGAAGTCGGACCGCGTCGTGCAGATCGGCACCCAGCGGCGTAGCGCGGCGAACTATCAGATGGCCAACGAGTACATCCGGTCGGGCAAGTTCGGCGACATCGTGATGGCCGAGATGACCTGGAACGTGAACCAGCCCGGGCGGTGGCGCCGCCCCCAGCTCGTCGCGGCCATCAAGGAGCAGGACACCGACTGGAAGCGCTACCTGTGCAACCTGCCGTACGAGCCCTGGGACGCGCGCAAGTATCTCGAGTACCGCCTCTTCTGGCCCTACTCGTCGGGCATCCCGGACCAGTGGATGGTGCACCAGATCGACACGGTGCACTGGTTCACGGGGCTGGCCCGCCCCCGCTCGGTCGTGGCCAACGGCGGCGTTTACTTGTGGAAGGACGGCCGCAAGAGTTGGGACACAGCCACGATCGTGTTCGAGTACGGTCCCCTGGACGATCCCGCGAAGGGCTTCCAGGTCGTCTACTCGTCGCGCATGACCAACTCGGCGGGCGGCACCAAGGAGCTGTACTACTCGAACGCCGGGATGCTCAACCTCGACACCAACGAGATCACGCCCACCGGCGGCCTCACCGAGCGGTCCGCCGCGGAGATGGGCATGAAAGCCAACCAACTGGCCCCGATGAAGCTCTCCGAGGTCGCGCCCATGGAGACGGCGGCGAACACGGGTGCCGATTCGTCCACCACCGCCAACATCCGCAACTGGATGGAGTGCGTGCGCAGCCGCAAGCAGCCCAACGCGAGCATCGACGCGGGCTACAGCCACTCGGTCGCGCTGTGCATGACGGTCGCGGCGATGCACAGCGGCCGCAAGGTGATGTTCGACGACGCGAAGCGCGACGTCGTGATGGGGTGAGGGGGCGGAAACAGCATGCGCAATCCTTCGCTGCTGGTATCACTGGGTCTGGCTCTCACCTGGGTAGGGGCGCAGCATGCTGCGCCCCTACACGCGCAGGGCGCGGAGCCCCGCGTCGAGGTCGTGCTCCACGAAGACCAGCGCCGCGTCGACATCCTCGTCGACGGCAAGCCGTTCACATCGTACATCTATCCCACGACCCTCAAGAAGCCGACGCTGTACCCGCTGCGCGCCGCGTCGGGCGTGGTGGTGACGCGCGGCTGGCCGCTCGAGCCGCGGCCCGGCGAGCGCGTCGACCATCCCCACCAGGTCGGACTGTGGTTCGACCACGGCGACGTGAACGGGCTCGACTTCTGGAACAACTCGAACGCGATTCCCGCGGAGCGCGCGCCCAAGATGGGCACCATCGTGCATCGGGCCGTGCGCCACGCCGAGAGCGGGTCGGGCCAGGGCGCGCTCGAGGTCACGGCGGACTGGGTGGACGCGCAGGGAAAGGCCCTGCTGCGTGAGGACACGCGCTTCGTGTTCCGCGCCGCCGCCGGGTCGCGCACGATCGATCGCATTACAACGCTCACAGCGGTGAACGGTCCCGTGACGTTCATCGACAACAAAGAGGGGCTCATCGGCATGCGGGTGGCGCGCGCGCTCGAGCAGCCGTCCACCACGCCCGAAGTGTTCACCGACGCCGGCGGCCACTCGACGACCGTGCCCCGGCTCGACAATACCGGCGTGACCGGTCACTACCGCAGCTCGGAGAGCATCGAGGGCGACTCGGTGTGGGGCACGCGGGCGCGCTGGGCCATGCTGACGGGAGTCGTCGCGGGGGAGCCCATAACGCTGGCGATGCTCGACCACCCGAAGAACGTCGGCTTCCCGACCTATTGGCATGCGCGCGGGTATGGCCTGTTCGCCGCCAATCCGCTGGGCGCGAAAGTCTTCAGCAACGGGAAGGAGGAGCTGAACTTCCGGCTCGGACCGGGTCAGTCTACCACGTTTCGGCACCGCGTCCTGATCCTCTCCGGCACGGCGAGCCCGCAGCAGATCGAGACGTCCTACCAGGACTTCGTGAGGTGAGGAGGCCCGGCTACCGCTGGACTGTCTGCGCCCTCCTGTTCGTCGTCACGACCGTCAACTACATCGACCGGCAGGTCCTGGGCATCCTCGCGCCCACGCTGCAGCGGGAGCTGCACTGGTCCGAGACGGGCTACGGCGACGTCGTCTCCTGGTTCACGGCGTTGTACGCGGTCGGCTTTCTCGTGGTCGGGCGATGGCTCGACCGGGTAGGGGTGCGGCGCGGGTTCGCCGTGGCGGTCGTGGCCTGGAGCGTCGCCGCGATCGGCCACGCCGTCGCCCGCACCACAGCGGGGTTCTCGGCCGCGCGGGCGCTGTTGGGGCTGGGCGAGTCCGCCAACTTCCCCGGCGCGATCAAAGCCGTAGCGGAATGGTTCCCGAAAAAGGAGCGGGCGCTCGCCACCGGGATCTTCAACGCCGGCACCAACACGGGCGCGATCGTGACGCCGCTCGTCGTGCCCTGGATCGCGTTGACGTTCGGGTGGCGCTGGGCCTTCGTCGCCACGGGCGGCCTGGGGTTCCTTTGGCTCGTGCTCTGGCTGGCACTGTACCGCAGCCCTGACGCACAACCCCGTCTCTCGGCCGCCGAGCTGACGCATATCCGCAGCGACGCACCGGAGCCGGCGGCCGGGCAGATCGCGTGGCTAAGTCTCCTGGGGCAACGGCAGACGTGGGCCGTCGTCGTAGGCAAGTTCATGACCGACCCAATCTGGTGGTTTTATCTGTACTGGCTGCCGAAGTTTCTCGACGCGGACTATGGCATCAAGCTGTCGCAGCTGGCCCTGCCGCTGGTGGTCGTGTACGTCGTGGCCGACGCCGGCTCCGTGACTGGTGGTTGGCTCTCGGGCGCCCTGATGAAGCGGGGATGGACGGTCAACCGGGCGCGCAAGGCCGCCCTCTTGTGCATGGCGCTCGCGATCGTGCCGACGGCGCTCGCGTCACGCGCCGGGAGCCTCTGGATCGCGGTGGCACTCGTGAGCGTGGCGGCGGCCGCGCATCAGGGCTGGTCGGCCAACATCTATACGCTCGCGAGCGACATGTTTCCCCGCCGCGCGGTCGCCTCCGTCATCGGCATCGGGGGCTTTGCGGGCGCCCTCGGCGGATGGCTGTTTCAGCGCGCCACCGGCCGCATCCTCGATCACAACGGCAACAACTACGCTCCGATTTTCGTGGTCTGCGGACTGGCGTACGTGTCCGCGTGGATCATCATTCATGTCCTGGCTCCCACGCTACAGCCCGCTCGACTAGCGGTCACGCCGGAGCCACTGCCTTTGGAGAGGATGTCATGATTCGCGTTTCGCTCGTATTGATCGCCGTCCTCGCAGGCACGGCCTCCGCCCAGACCAAATCGGCCAGCCTCGGACCGCCCAACCAGCTGACGGCCGCCGAGCGCGCGGCGGGATGGCGCCTGCTGTTCGACGGCCGCACGCTCACGGGATGGCGCGGCCTGGGCTACGATACCGTGCCCACGGCGCACTGGGTCGTGGCGGACGGCATGATCAAGAAAATCGCCGGCGGCAACGTGCCCAGGGTCGCCGACGGACGACCCCTGAACGGCGGGGACCTCATGACCGTGGACACGTTCGGGGACTTCGAGCTCACCTGGGAATGGAAGGTGACGGCCGGGGCGAACAGCGGCGTCAAGTACAACGTCTCCGAAGAGCTGTCCATATCCCAGGGCAATCAGATGACGCCCGACGCGATCGCCAAGGGCATCATCACGCCGAACCATTCGGCCCTGGGGTTCGAGTACCAGATGCTCGATGACGACCGGCACGTGGACGGCAAGATCCCGTCGCACCGCGCGGGCGCGCTGTACGAGCTGGTGGCGCCCAATGCGAGCAAGCGGCTCCGCCCAGTGGGGCAATGGAATGAGTCGAAGATCGTGTTCCGTGGCAACCACGGCGAGCACTGGTTGAACGGCGCGAAACTGCTCGAGTTCGAGCTGGGCACGCCGGCGATGGACGCCGCCCTCGCCAAGAGCAAATACCGTTCGATCCCCGGCTTCGCAGACCGACGCAAGGGACACATCGTGTTGCAGGACCACGGCGACGAGGTGTACTTCCGCAACATCAAGGTGCGTGACCTATGAAACGCCGCAAATTCCTGAAGACGGCTTCGGCCGCGGGCCTGAGTCTCGCGGCCGCCCCAAAATTCCCCGCCTGGCTCTCCACGCCGGGCGACACAGTCAGGGTCGCGGTCATGGGCTTGAACGGCCGCGGCACGGTCCTGGCGCGCACGTTCGCCCGGGCGGCCCACGCCGAAGTGGCCTACGTGTGCGACGTCGATTCGCTGGTGCTCGCCAAGGGCGTCTCCGCCGTCGCGGGCGCGCAGAGCAAATCGCCCAAGGGCCTGGGCGACTTCCGCAAGGCGCTCGAGGACAAAGACGTGGACGCGCTCGTGATCGCCGCGCCCGACCATTGGCACACGCCGGCGGCGCTGCTCGCCATGCAGGCCGGCAAGCATGTCTACGTGGAGAAGCCGTGCGGGCACAACCCGCGCGAAGGTGAGCTGCTGGTCGAGGCGCAGCAGAAGCACCAGCGCGTGGTGCAGATGGGGACCCAGCAGCGCTCCGCCCCGCGCTCGATCGAGGTCATCCAGGCCATCAAGGAAGGCGCCATCGGGCAGCCCTACCTGGCGCGCGTCTGGTACGCCAACACCCGCGCCACGATCGGCCGCGGGAAAGTGGCGCCCGTCCCCGCCAACCTGGACTACGAGCTGTGGCAGGGCCCGGCGCCTCACACGCCGTACCGCGACAACGTCATCCATTACAACTGGCATTGGTTCCGGCGCTGGGGCACGGGCGAGATCTGCAACAACGGCACGCACGAGATCGACGTCGCCCGCTGGGCGCTGGGCGTGAGCTATCCCACGCGCGTCACGTCGGTCGGCGGCCGCTATCACTTCGCCGACGATTGGGAGTTCCCCGACACGCAGGAAGCCTGCTTCGACTTCGCGGGCGGGAAGACCATCATCTGGCAGGGACAGAGCTGCAACGGCTTGACCACCTTCGGCCGCGAGCGCGGCACCGCCATCCTCGGCACCACAGGCAGCGTCGTCATGGACCGTGACGGCTACACGCTGTACGACCTCCACAACAAGGTCGTCAGGCAATCGCTGGCCTCGCAGCACGTGGACGGCCTCAACACCAGTGCGGACGACGACATGACCGCGCTGCACATCGCCAATTTCGTGGACGCGATCCGCAGCGGCGCCGCGCTGCACCAGCCGATCGAGGAGGGCGCGAAGAGCGTGCTGCTCGGCCACCTCGGCAACATCGCGCAGACGACCGGGCGCGCGCTGCGCATCGACGCGGCGTCGGGGCACATCACGGGCGACGAGGAGGCGATGAAGTCCTGGGCGCGGGAGTACGCCCCCGGTTGGGCGCCGGTCGTGTAGGCCGTGGCCGCCGTCCTCGAAGCGGACCGCTTTTTCGATCCCGATCCGACCGTCCGGCGCGTCGCGCGCGAGCTGTACGACGAGACCAGGACGCTGCCGATCGTGTCCCCCCACGGCCACGTCGACGCGGGTGTCCTGGCGCGGAACGAGCGGTTTGCGGAGCCCGCCGCGCTGATCATCCAGCCTGACCACTACATCCTGCGCATGCTGTATGCTCGCGGGATTCCGCTCGAAGCGCTCGGTGTGCCGCGCCGGGACGGGGGGGGCGGGGGGGGCGGGGCGGGCGGGGGGGGCGCACCCGTCGAGACAGATCCATGCAAAGTCTGGCAGCGGTTCGCCGACCACTACTACCTGTTCCGCGGCACGCCCACCGGCGCGTGGCTCGATTACGAGCTGCACGAGGTCTTCGGCGTCCGCGACCGCCTGTCGGGTGAGACAGCCGCGCGCGTCTACGACGAGGTCGCGGAGAAGCTCGCGTCCCCCGAGTTCCTGCCGCGGGCGTTGTTCGAGCGCTTCAACATCGAAGTGCTCGCGACGACGGATTCGGCGAGCGATTCGCTCGACCATCACCTTACCATCCGTGGATCCGGCTGGAAAGGCCGGGTGATTCCCTGTTTCCGCCCCGACGCCGTGTTCCGGATCGCCGCGCCCGAATGGCCCGCCGAGCTCGAGGCGCTGGGCCGGGAGCACGGCGCGCCGCTCGTGGACTACGCGGAGTTCGTGCGCGCCCTGGAGGATCGCCGCACGTTCTTCAAGAGCATGGGCGCCACCGCCACCGACCACGGCGTGCTCGAGCCGTACACGACCTGGCTGCCCCCGGACGAGGCGGAGACCGTGTTTCAGCGCGCCCGGCAGGGCGACGTGACGGCCGCGGACGAGCGGCGCTTCACGGCGCACCTCCTCATGGAGATGGCCCGGCTGTCCGTGCGTGACGGCCTGGTGATGCAGATTCACGCCGGCGCGCTGCGGAACCACAACCATCTGGTGTTCGAGCGTTTTGGCCCCGATCGGGGCGCGGACATTCCCGTGGCCACCGAGTTCACCCGCAACCTGCGCCCGCTGCTGAACGCGTACGGCAACGATGCGCGTCTCACGGTAGTCGTGTTCACGCTGGACGAGTCCACCTACAGCCGCGAGCTGGCCCCGCTCGCCGGGCATTACCCCAGCCTGCGCCTGGGACCGCCGTGGTGGTTCCACGACTCGCTCGAGGGCATGAGGCGGTTCCGCGAGCGCACCACGGAGACCGCCGGGATCTACAAGACGGCGGGCTTTAACGACGACACGCGGGCATTCTGCTCCATCCCGGCGCGGCACGACCTGGCGCGTCGCGTCGACGCCGACTTCCTGGCGGGGCTCGTCGCGCGGCACGTGATCGACAAGAGCGACGCCCGCCGCATGGCGCGGGCCCTGGCGTACGAGGTGGCGAAGGAGACCTACAAGCTGTAACGCTGCCGCATCGTACCTATCACCTCATGAGCCCATCATGACTCCCACACACTCCCGAGATGTCACGCGTCGCGAATTCGTCGAGACCACGGCGGCGGCGACGGCCGCTCTTGCGCTCCCCCCCCAGGCTCCGTCGATCGCCCGCCGGGCCCCGAAAACGCTCCGCATCGCTCTGATCGGCTGTGGCGGCCGCGGCACCGGCGCCGCAAGGGACTGCCTGACCTCGAGCGAGAACGTCGAGCTCGTGGCGCTGGGCGATCTCTTCCCCGACCACCTCACGAAGTGTCGGGAGAGCCTGGCTACCATGGCCACCCAGGACCCGACGCTCACGCCCAAGATCAAGGTGAAGGATTCCCAGTGCTTCACGGGTTTCGACGCGTATCGCAAGGTGCTCGAGAGCAACGCCGACCTCGTGCTGCTCGCGACGCCGCCCGCGTTCCGGGCGCGCCATCTCGCCGCCGCGATCGACGCCGGGAAGCACGTGTTCATGGAAAAGCCCGTCGCCGTGGACCCGCAGGGGGTGCGCGCGGTGATGGCCTCCGCAGAGCTCGCGGCGCAGAAGGGTCTCGCGATCGTCGCGGGGACGCAGCGGCGCCACGATGCCGGCTATCGCGCCGCCATGGAGCGGATCCACGACGGTGCCATCGGCGATCTCGTGGCGGCGGAAGTGTACTGGAACCAGGGCGGGCTGTGGATGAAGCCGCGCGAGCCCTCCTGGTCGGACGCCGAGTGGCAGATCAGGAACTGGCTCTACTTCACCTGGCTCTCGGGCGACCATATCGTCGAACAGCACATCCACAACATCGACGTGGCGAACTGGGCATTCGGGACGCACCCCGCCAAAGCCATCGCGGTGGGCGGCCGTCAGCGGCGTACGGACCCCGCGTACGGGCACATCTTCGACCATTTCGCGGTGGAGTACCAATTCCCCAACGGCGCCCGCCTCAGGAGCATGTGCCGCCAGCAGGACGGCACGGCGTCGCGTGTCGGGGAGCGGTTCGTCGGCACGCGTGGCACCTCGGACGGCCACTCGGTCATCGAGGGTGCCGCGACCTGGAGCTGGGACCCGCAGGCGCCCAAGACCAACCCCTACGTGCAGGAGCATGCCGACCTGATCGCGAGCATTCGCGCGGGCCAGCCGCTCAACGAGGGCCGCCAGGTGGCCGAGAGCACGCTGACGGCGATCATGGGCCGCGAGGCCGCCTACACCGGCCAGGAAGTCACCTGGGACGAGCTGTTGAGCTGCCAGCTGGACCTGGTTCCGACCGAGGTGCAATTCGGGCCGATGCCGGTGCCGCCGGTCGCGATGCCCGGGTTGACGACCCTGGCCCGCAGCTGGCGGAGCGCCTGAGCCATGGAGCGGCGCGACTTTGTGGCGGCGGTCGCGGCCGGCGTGGGCGGCACCGCGCTGTCCCCCTCCCCGGGCTTGAACCCCGCGCTTGCGCCCGGGGTCAGGCAATCTCGAGCCCCGCGGACTCCGGCCGATCGGCCGATGGTCGGCATCCAGGTAGGGGCCGTGTCCTTCGTGGACGAGGGCACGGATAAGGTGCTCGACGAATTTCAGGCGCTGGCCGGGATCAACACCCTGTTCCTGGCGACGTTTACTTATGGCCGCGGCATTGCCGGCCGCCAGCTGCGCGGCCAGCCGCTGCCGGACCACGGCAAGCAGGAGTACGACGACGCCTTCCGCGGCGGCAACTTCGCCACGCCGCACCGGCAGTACTACCGCGACACGAGTATCGTCCCCGAGAAGGCGCCTGTTCATCCGGGGTACGACGTGATCGCGGACGTGCTCCCTGCGGCGCGGCGCCGCGGCATGCGGCTCTACTGCTGGTTCGAGGACGTATTCCGCCGCGACGTTCCCGGGTTCGACGGGGCGGCGGAGATCGACCTGCACGGCGCGTCCACCGGACTCGCCTGTCACCGCAACCCCAACACCCGCAACTTCTGGCTCGGCCTCGCCGAAGACTACCTGCGGTCCTACGACGTCGACGGCCTGATGTGGGGGAGCGAGCGCCAGGGGCCGCTCGACAACGCCCTCGCCTCGAGCCACGGCGGCGGTGGTAATGGCATCGGCTGCTTCTGCCCCCACTGTCTCGACGCCGCCCGCAAATGGTCGATCGACGTCGATCGCGCGCGGGAGGGTTATCTCGCGCTCGAGCGCTGGGCCACCGGGCTGCGCGCCGGACAGCGGCCCGCCGACGGGGCGTTTGTGACCTTCTGGCGGTTACTGGTCAAGTATCCCGAGCTCCTGGCGTGGGAGCGGCTGTGGAACGAGGGGCTCAACGACACCTATCGCGACCTGTATCGGCTCGCCAAGAGTATCGCGCCCGACAAAGGCATCGGCTGGCACATCTGGCACAACAATTCCTTTTCACCCTTCTATCGGGCGGAGCAGGACTACGCCGAGTTCGCCAAATACTCGGACTTCCTGAAGGTCGTGATGTACAACAATTGCGGCGGCCCGCGCCTCGCGCAGTACGTGCGCAACGCGCACGCCACGCTCTTTGCCGACCTGACGCCGGAGCAAGTGCTCGATTTCACGTATGGCGTGCAACAGTATCGCGAGCGGCCGCTCGACCGCATCGCGTCCGACGGCCTCTCGGCCGACTATGTGCTGCGCGAGACGCGGCGCGCTGTGGCGGGAGTGGGGGAACACGTGAAAATCTGGCCCGGGATCGACGTCGACATTCCCACGGGGGCGAACGACAAGAAAACGCAGCCGGAGGACGTGTATCAGGCGGTGCGGGCGGCGTTCCAGGGCGGCGCCCACGGCGTGCTCCTGTCGCGCAAGTATTCGGAGATGAGGCTCGCGAACCTGCGCGCGGCGGGCCGGGCGGTGCGCGAGCTGGCGCCGGCGTGAGGGAGGCCTCTTTACTTCTGTTTCCTTACTTCTTCGCGAAGCGAGCAGGCCTGTCATCCTGAGCGCCGCAGGCGCGAAGGACCTGCTTTTCTGCGAAGACGTCGTGGGAGGGGGAGACAGCAGATCCACCGCTCGCGCACGTTCCGGGACGCGACGGGAACAGCAGATCCACCGCTCGCGCGCGTTCCGTGACGCGACGAGAACAGCAGATCCTTCGCTCGCGCGCACGCCGCGCAACGAGTCGACCTCAGTTGCGTCCTGGGCGTAAGCAGATCCTTCGCTCGCGCGCGTGCCGCGCGCTCGCTCAGGATGACAACGCCGCGCGGGTCTTGAGAAGAGGAACTAAAGATGGAGATCATCGTGGGAGGCGTGGTTCCTAGAACCAGCGATCCGCCAGGTCTTCCCAGGTAGGGTTGCGCTCTTCGAGCAGGCGAATCTTCCGTGTACGACCCCAGCCTTTGAGCTCCTTTTCCCGGGCAATCGCGTCACGAACGTCCGCAAACTGCTCAATGTGGACCAGCCGAGTGACGTGGTACGTAGTCGTGAAGCCCGGCGTGAGGCCGCGCTTGTGCTCATCCGCCCGCCGGACGATGTCGTTCGTGACGCCCACGTATAGCACGCGCGAGCGACTGGCCATGATGTACACGCAGTAGGGGCGCATGGCCTACCAAAGTCGTGCACCCGGGGTTCGCCACCGGCATCATTTCTCGGCACTCTGGTCCTTTATCCTGCATCGGAGAGGGGTTTCCTTACTTCTTTCTATTTCGCACCGAGCGGGCCTGTCATCCTGAGCGCCGCAGGCGCGAAGGACCTGCTTTTCTGCGAAGACGTCGTGGGAGGGGGAGACAGCAAATCCTCCGCTCGCGCTCGGTCCTCACCCCCTGTCCCCCTCTCCCTTCGGGAGAGGGGGAACTAAGGCGGTCCGTCGTTCCCCCTCTCCGCATCGCGGAGAGGGGGTCAGGGGGTGAGGACATCGGGGCGGGAGCGGGCCCGTGTCATCCTGAGCGCCGCAGGCGCGAAGGATCTGCTTTTTGTCGAGATTTCAAGCCTCATGCCCTCGCGCCCGGTCGACGCCCCCCCCTCCCGCCTGGTCCGCGCGCCCGGGCGCGTGAACCTGATCGGCGAGCACATCGACTACTGCGGCCTCCCCGTCCTCCCCATGGCCCTCAGCCGGGGTGTCCGCATCGCGTTCGAGCGACGCCCGGATCGAGGGACGCGCCTCGTCAACGCCGATGCGCATTTCGCGCCCAGCTTCTTCACCATCGACGCGAGTATCCCGCCCGCTGCGGCGGGGGACTGGAGCAACTACGCCCGCGCCGCGGCCCAGGCACTGGCTCAGCGATTCCCCGATCTACGGGGCGTCGACGCCCTGGTGCAGGGCGATCTCCCGATCGCCGCCGGGCTCAGCTCCTCCTCCGCGCTCGTCGTGGCCCTGGCGCTCGCCCTGCTGCAGGCGAACGCGGTGACGGTGGCGCCGCTCGAGCTGATGGAGCTCCTGGCGCAGGGCGAGCGCTACGTCGGCACCGCGGGCGGCGGCATGGACCAGGCGATCATCCTCGGGGCCCGGGCCGGGTGCGCGTCACGGATCGATTTCCGGCCGCTCCGGCTCACGCCCACCCCCGTGCCCGCCGGCTGGCAGTTCGTCGTGGCCTGGAGCCTCGTGCCCGCCGAGAAATCCGGAGCCGCGCGACAGGCCTATAACGAGCGGACTCGCCAATGCGACGAGGCCCGGCGGCTCGTGGCCGCGCGGCTCGGTCGGCGGGAGGACATCAGCTACCCTGCCCTGCTCGCGGCGGCCCCGGTCGAGGAGCTGCTCCTAGTCGCGGAGGCGGCGCTCTCTGGCGTGCTCGCGCGGCGGTTTCGCCACGTGGTCACCGAGGGAACGCGCGTGCCGCAAGCGGAGGCGGCAATGGCGGCCGGCGACCTCGCGGCGTTCGGGCGCCTGCTCGACGCCTCGCACCAGAGTTTGCGGGACGACTACGAGGTGAGCCACCCCGAGCTGGACCGCCTGGTGGAGCTGGCCCGGGAGGCGGGCGCGGTGGGGGCGCGACTCACGGGCGCCGGGTTCGGCGGCTCGATCGTGGCGCTGTGCCGCGTCGCGCGTGCGCCCGAGGTCATGGCCGCGCTGCGCGAGCGCTTCTATGCGCCGCGCGGCGCTGCGGCCGACGTCGAGCGCCACGTGTTCACGGCCGAGCCGTCGGCAGGCGCGGAGGTTCTTTGAGGGTAAGGGCGCATCCGCTCGCGCAGGAACTTGAGGCCGCGAGCGAGTTGCGTCTCCACGGTCTTCTCTCCGATGCCGAGCCGGTCGGCGATCTGGGCGTAGCTCAGCTCATCGATCAGCCGCAGCTTGCACACCGCGGATCGTTTGGGGGGAAGCTCGTCGAGGGCTCGTTGGACCGCGGCAACGAGCTCGACGGCCTCCAGCTCGGACTGGATCGCCGCCGCCGCCGTCGCCCCCTGCCCCTGGCCGACATGCCCCGCCCAACGGCGGGCCACGGCGGCGCGCTCCAGTCGGTCGCGTGCGGCGTTGCGGACCGCGCAGTAGACGTAGTTCCGCACGGCGCCGGCGGGGACCCAATCCGCCCGGCCGCGCCAGATCCGGAAAAACACGTCCTGCACGACCTCCTCCGCGTCCTCTTTGGAGCGCACATAGCGGAAGGCAAACGCGTGCAGCCGCTGCCAGTACTTGCGATAGAGTGCCTCGAACGCGTTCACGTCCCCCGCGCGGATGCGATCAACCCATACGAGTTCCGCAGCGGAAGTCTCAGGCTCGTTGGTGAAGCGGGTCTCGAAGGGCATCGACGGCGACCGCATGGGTTCAGAGGTCTTAAGCGTGTGCGTAATCCTGAGAAGTCGCAAGATCCGGGCCGCCCGGTCATTCGAACTCCCGATATGTCCCGAAGGGGACCAGCTGGTCTTCGCCGAGCTCGGGAGGGATTGGCAAATAGGGCTCGTTCAGTCGCTCACAGATCTGCTTCCACAAGCCGGTGCGGGTGTAGCGTTGATGGACCTTCTGGAAGGAAACCGATAGCAGCAGTCGCTTGGCCGCTTGATACTCGCCCTTATCGATCAACAGTTGCACGCGTCGTTCGATGATCCACTCATCTTGCAGCGCGCCAACCTGGTCCAGCCATGTCTCGCGCTCGGCCAGCGTATGTGGTCCGAGATCGCGCAACACGGCATCGCGCTCGACAACAATCTGTGGATGTATTTGCAACCACTTCTCCTGAATCGATCTGAACGCTGTTGCGGCCCCCTCGACATCGCCTTCGAGCTGGAGCAGCCTGGCCGACAACGCCTTGGCAACCCCGAGGCGGCTGGCGGACAGTGCTTGGATCGCTGCCCTTCGTATTCCTCTCCCGGCAAGCCAGGCGCCGTAATGGAACCTCCAAAGCTCTGCATCGTCGCCAGTGGTCTGCTCGATCGCCCATTCGAATGCGGCAGTCAGGTCTTCCATACCGGAAGGAGCCCACAGGCAGCGATGGGCTCGAGGGGGTTGCGGTAATCCTTGTCCGCTGCGGCAGGCATGCACGAGGTCGTTCCACACCTTCACTTCATGTTCCCTTGCCCAACCGAACACAGGAACCTGTGTGACAGGCCGGAGCGCTACATTGGGAACTCGCAGGGCATAGATATTCAACGGCTTGCTCGCAGGGATCCAGAACTCCACGTGCCAGCGTGTTTCGCCGGCGTGCAAGTCCAGCTTGATCGACTGATCCGCGAGCGGTCCGCCCTGGATTTCGACGTACGGCTCCTGTCTTGCCGTACTCAGCGTCGCCCAGGCGCGGTCTTTGCCGATGCCGTAGCTCCACAATTTCATTCCCGGCGCGATCGCTTCATCGGCGACGTGATACAACCCCATGCCGCGCGACGGCGTGAAGGCACCACAGGCATTCGCATCCTTGGCCTTCCAAAAGAAGCCCGTCATTTCCTGGATGTCCGCCTCGCGCTTCGGCCCTGACTCCTGCCAATCGATGGTCGCGACTCTGGACGAATGGGCCAGCACGTTGCCCTTGGGAAAGTGGTATTCGGTATCGGGAGCGCACGGCACGGCGGCGTTCGACCATGACATCCAGGGATGTGTCGCGGGTCCGGGATTGTGGAAGACCGTGCGCTGCGTGAGGAAGTCATCGTCACTACCCAGCGAGTATTCCACCGACCACTGCATGCCGAACCGCAATTCCCGCTCTCCGCAGGTGACATACACCCGCGGTGGCGCTCGATCGATCGCGTAGAGCACCGGGTCGTTTTGCGTGGGAGAATGCGAGATGGGGAAGCTCACTTCGATGCCGCCGGCGACAAAGCCGAACCGCGGCAAGATGCGCGTCGGCCGGATCACGTCCGGAACGTACAACACCTCCTTGCCTGATCCCTTATGAACGATCGATGTGACTCTTCCTCCCAGGTCTGGACAAACCGTGACCTTGATCTTGTCGTTCTCTAATGCCACGAACCGGTACTTCTTAGGTACCGGTCGCTCCGAGGTCTCCGAATAGCTGACGTAGGGATAAACACCGTCCGGATCGAACGCGGTCGGGACCGGACCGGCGGGCGTCAATTCGTGGGTGAGGATGTAATCGTGGCCTTCGCTACAGACCACTCCGCTATTTCGCAAGGCGCTCGCTTAACGCCTCCAGCATCCGCATCCCCGTGTGAACGGCTTCCGTGATCCGCGTCTGATCGTAGCTCCGTTTACTGTAATCGCGATCTCCCACGAATGTGGTCAACTGGTCGTCCAGCTCCCGGACCTGCCGTTTGATGGTGCCATCCGTCGATCGGGATGCCAGCGCTCGCAAGGTGCGAATCTTCTCGTAATCCACGATTCCCTCGCGCAGCTTTTCAAACCGGACACTGCTGCTCGCTCCGGGATAAACGAGAAACTCGTCTCCTGCCGGCCACAACGCGTGCCGGGCATCGCGCACCGGGTCTGCGGGCCAGGCATCGTAGGCCCAACGCAAGAAGCCATCATACCCGTACGCCGCCGCGTACCAGCCGATATAGCGGCCTTCGATCGGCGGCGAAAACACGAACGTGTTGGGCTTCTGGGGAGTGCAGCACACGTAATACGTGGTGGTGGACCCTCGGGCGGAACGAGCTCGTACGTCCTGCTGGCTCGGCTCGCTGGTGATGATCGGAGAGTAATCGTTGAGGAGCGAGTCCAGCTCCGGGTGCCAGTTTCCCGCGTAGGTGATCTTCCACGCCGGAGAGTGCGCCTTGATCACGCGGATCGCGGCCAGCGTGAGCGCCATTTCGTTTTCATTGATGCCGAGGTAGGTCCGGTTGAACCAGCCGCGCTGCTCCAGGTGGCGCTTGAGATCGCTGAGAAACGCACGCCACACCGACGCGAAGGTCGCGGAGTCCGGCGCCCACGTCTCGTAGACGTAGTTTCCCGATCGTTCGTCGAGGTAGCGAAACCGGTTCCCCCAGGGAAGCGGTGTATAGATGGTGATCGCCTTGGTTATCCCGACGGCCATCGCCAGCTGCACGTATTGGTCGAAAATGTCGTAATCGAATTTCCATGTCCCGTCCGACCGCTTGGTCCATTCGATCATGGCCCCTTCGATCATATAGGAATTATCGGACCAGGGGGAATGGACGGCGTAGGTGGTGATGTATTTCCCACCCGCGTTCGCATACAGCCGGAGATGCTCCTTCAAGAGCGCCTTGTGCTCCTGCGACCACGGCTCGACGTGATAATACCACGCGACGACCCAGGGATTCTGCCACAAATCCAACCGGAATTTCCAATCCCTGGGTGGAGGCAAGGTCTGGGCTTGAACGGTGATTTGGGTCCGGAGCGTCGCGCTGCCCTGCTCCGAGCCGACGGCCATCGTGCCCCGGTACACGCCCGCGGGCGTGCCGGCGGGAATATCCAACGACAGCCAGATGGGCCTGACGGTGCTGGCGGGCAGATCGAACCGCTGGAACGGTTCCAGCCGGTCCGGCATGAGGTAGGGCGGGTTCGAATCGGTCGCCCCGCAGCTCACCTCGTTGGCGCCGTAGGGATAGTTCGATACGACATAGCGAACGAGATAGACGTGCACATTGCCGCCGGCCAACACGTTGCCTTTGTCGTTGACGAGATCGCTTACGGCGACCCGTATCTGGCTCACCGTATCAGGCGACCAGACGACCAGCTCGGTATTCAGCCGTTCGCCTTTCCATCCGGTCGCTTCCCACAGCTGGGATGGCTGTGGCAGATCAGGGACCTCGCTTCTGAAGTACGCCTGATCCGTTGACGCGAACGACACATTCAGCCCCTTCGGCTGCGCTGACCACCGCTGTGGGTCTCCCGGAGCATCGAAGGTGTATTCCGGTTGAAAGTGGTACGGCGGGAGGGGGACCTTGCCGGAAGCGATTCGCGCGCGGTGCTCCTGTCCGTCCTGAGCGGGGACTCGGGCGGTGACCAGACACGAGAGGCAACAGGCCGCGAGGATGCGCCGCATCACCATCCCGGATTCTGGAGGAGCGTGCCGTGCGACAATTGAACCTGCTGTAACGGAATCGGATCGAGATAATGCTTCGGCACGATGAACTGCCGCGAGGCCGCGGCCTCCGCGACAATGAAGCCGCCCGCGTCGACCTGGACATCCCTACCCGCGTGCACGCTGGTATCCCGCTGCTGGTATTGCGTGCCGACAAATTTCACGCCGCGGAGCGCCTGCGGCATCTCCGTTTCCGCTGTTTTCCAGCGCCGGAGGTCTTCACGTCGGAATCCTTCGAAGGCCAATTCGACGGTCCGCTCTCGCCTGATCTCTGTCAGCATGCCCAACCCATGGTTGGTCACAAACGCGTTGGTTAGCGCCGACGAGTCCGGCATGCCAGCCCGGGCGCGCAACCGACCGATCGTTCGGTTCAGGTCTGCATCGGAGATCACACCGTCCCGCTCAAACAGGGCCTCTGCCAGGATGAGCAGCACCTCCCCGTAGCGGAATTCCTTGAAATCGTACTCACCCTGGAACTGGGTCGCCTCGACCGTTTCGTCCAAGAATTTGCGCAGCATGTAGCCGGTGCGGGTCGCGCTGCTGCCCGTGAAACCCGGAAAGACGGGCTGGAACCCGCTCTCCTGGAACACGGCGCTGCCCGGGACGACGAACGTCATCGCCATTCTGGGGTCCCGATTCTGGAACTCACTCGTCAGCGAATCATATCCCTTGAACAGCGGCGAGCTGGTAATGGGCAGCCCGTCCGTGGCCAGGTACATGTCCGCCAGCTTCTTCGTGGGAATCATGTAATTGAACCACAGCTCTCGGGTCCAATTATGGGTGGCGCGGCCGGCCCAGTAGCGCTTCGCCAGGATCACTTCTTTGCTGTCGTCGCCCTGCAGAATGAACAGGTACTTGTAGCTCTGCGCACCCTGATCGGTATAGAGCTGGTATTCTCCCGATGCGAGCAGCTGCTCCGCGGCATTGATGGCTTGCGTGAGCAGCGCCGTCGGATCACCCTCGGCATGGTATTTGAGCCAGGTGGCCTGGTACAGGGCGGCTCGGGCTTTCAGGGCGAGGGCGGCGCCCTGGGTGACCCGGCCGAGCTCTGAAGGGCTCAGCTGACTTTGCTTCACGAGTTTCGCCACGGCGGTGTCGAGATCGCCGATGATGAAATCGATGATCTGTTGTTGCGTCGATCGGGGCGTGTACACCTCTGCCGAGGTCACATCCAGCACCTTGGTGATCAGGGGAACGCCGCCGTAGGTCTTGACCAGATTCCAGTAGTGATAGGCCCGGAAAAACCGCGCTTCGCCTACCCAGCGATCGATCTGCGCCCCCAAACCGGATTCCGCCGCCTTCTGCAGCAGATAGTTCGTGGCCCGAATGCCGGTATAGGCGTCATCCCACACAGGGGAATTGGCGGGCGCCAGGTACGACCCATTGCTCACCGCTGACAGGTCGACGGTTGCCCCGGATCCAAAAGCGATATCGGAATTGACTTCGGTGTAATTGGGACCCTTGAGGCTGAAGTAGAAATCGTTGGCGGCCAGCTCGAACTGGTCCGGGGACTTCCAGAACGAGGCATCCGAGAGCTGGTCTTTGGGGTCGAGATCGAGCGGGTTACACCCGAACGCGAACGTCAGCACCAGGCAGATGCCGAGACGCGCCACAGTCGCTGTTGTCTTCATAGTCGTCAGTCCTAGAACGTGATGTCGGCGCCGACCGAGTACATTCTCTGGAACGGATAGTTGAACCCATTCGCGGACGCTTCCGGATCCCAGCCCCCCAACACCGTGTCCGTTTCCCAGAGGTCGAATCCACTGAAGTAAATCCGTGCGCGGGACAGTCCCGCCCGCCGGGTGAGTGCGCCCGGGAGGGAATACCCGATCTGCAGGTTCTTCAGTCGCAGGTAGGCCGCACTGAACGCGGTCAGTGTCGACGCCTGATAGTTCCAGTATCTGATGCTGCCGTGACTGAGGCGCGGATACGGAGCGTTGGGGCGATCTTCATTCCAGGTGTTGCCGTAATAGAACAGCGGCGGTTGCCGCCACCAGTCGCTCCAGGGCATGCTGTAATCGCCTTCCCTTATCAGCGTCCGCTTCCCGACGCCCTGCATGAAGAGACCCAGATCGAAGTTCTTCCACTTGGCACCGAGATTCAGGCCATAGGTATAGCGCGGTGTGGCACTTCCCAGGTTGACCACGTCGCCATCTTGACCCGGCGTATCGCCGTACAGGCTGATCTTGCCATCGCCATTGAGGTCTTTGTATTTCGCATCGCCGATGCCGATGTCCGATGGCACGCCTTGCAGCAGCTTATAGGCATCGAGCTCCGCCTGAGTGCGGATCAACCCGTCGAACACGTAGCCGAAATACGTATTGACGGGGTAGCCCTGACGGACGTAGTTGAGGCCCAGCACATACGTGTCCTGTCCGCCATAGTTGACGACCTTGTTCTTGGCATCGCTGAACAGCACCCGGGCGGAATATTCAAGTCCACCGGCGTGCCCTTTCCATCCCAGTGACGTCTCGAACCCCGAGGTCTTCAGCTGACCGGCGTTGGAGTATGGGGGCACCGCACCCAGCAGGCTGGGATAGTTGACCCGAATCAGCATGTCTTTGTTGTTCTTGATGAAATAATCAAACGTCAGGTCGAGCTTGGACGAGAACATGGTCGCATCCACACCCACGTTCTTCGTGGCGATGGTTTCCCACGTCCTGCTCTTCGAGACCATTCCTGAGAGAAACGCCGATTGATCCTGCCCTCCAGCCCCGAACGGATAGGGATATCCTCGGCCGATCGTAATGAGCTGCAGGTAGTCGTAGAGGTTGATGCCTTCCTGGTTGCCCGTTTCTCCGTACGAGACGCGCAGCTTCAGATCATCGAATACTGCGAGGCGGCGCCGCGCAAACGGCTCTTCAGAAATCCGCCACGCGAGCGCCACGCCCGGGAAGAACGCCCACCGTCTGTCGGGGGCGAAGCGGGAGCTCCCATCGTAGCGGAACGTGGCATCGAGCAGGTACTTGTTGCTGAAGCCATAACTCACGCGGGAGAAGAACGACCGGAGCGCCCACTGCTGGCCGCCCCCGCCAGTCCACATGTTGCCGGTCGAGCCCAGATTGAGTCCCCACACGTCCTGGCTGGTAAAGTCGGTTCTCCCGGCCCGGAGCGTGTCCATGTCGTAGTCTTCGTGCGACACGCCTGCCATGAGTTCGAGCGAATGCCGGTCGGCAAACGTTCTGCTGAACTGTGCATACCCGACGTAGTTCCGGTGTACGACCGTCGAATCGAGCCGGTCTACCCAGTTCTGATCGGGATTCGCGATAGAATAGTAGGCGATGCTACTGTCATCCCACCGGTATAACGGAAAGGACTTGGCGATGTTCGTGTTGTTCCCCGACCGGTAATCGATGCCGGCCTGGAGATTGAGCTTCAGTCCCTCCATCACATCGGCGATCGCCTTGAAATTCGTGCTGACACTCCGCGTATTGAAGTGCGCCGTCGCCGCTTCCTCGGCTTGGGCGACCGCGTTCCCCCAGCCACCTTGTGCAAAGAAATGTTGACCGCTCCTCGTGTAGATGGGATGATTGGGCATCCCAAAAATCGTTTCATACATCACGCCTGCAGCGCCGACGCCTCCGATGTCCGACCGGTCCTGATTCTCCAGGGCGAGCTTGGATTCCAGGCGGATCCGCTTGGAAACGTCGTAGTCGAAATTCAGCCTGAGATTGTAGCGCTTGTTGCCATCATCCCCATAGCGAATCACCCCCTGCTGGTCCGCATAGGTTCCCGACAGGTAGTAGGCCGAATTCGGGCCCCCCCCCGACACGGTGAGCGTCTGCTTGTGCTCGAAGCCGTTTTCGAATACGGCGCTCCTCCAATCGGTCGACTTGAAGAAGAGCATCCACCCCGAGCTGGCGTACAGGGGATGCGGGATGGGATTGGGGTCACCCGCCTTCACCCGTGCCAGCAGGTCGGGCGTATACATCGGCGCCGCGCCGGCGTGGATGTTCGCCTCGTTATCCATGATCGCCATCTGGTAGTTATTGGGCGTATCCATCATCCCTGCCAAATGGGTCGTCGCGACGTTCGAGCTGTACGTCACGGTCGGCGCCCCGCGCTTTCCCTTCCTCGTGGTCACGAGAAACACGCCGTTCGCAGCGCGAGCGCCATAAATGGACGCAGCGGCGTCTTTCAAGACGTCGATCGACTGGATGTCGGCGGGGTTCAAGAGATCGAGGTTGCCCGGGATCCCGTCGATCAGCACCAGGGGGGAGTTCCCGCCGTTGGCGGCGAACAGATTCCCCGCCTCCCGGGGAACCGACGAAACGCCCCGGAGGTTGAGACTGAATCCTTCGACTCCGGGTTGCCCCGAAGAGCGTTGCACGAGCAAGCCGGGAACGGCGCCCTGCAGGGCCGCCGCCGTATTGGGAGGGGGGCGATCTTCCAGTGCTTCCGGACTGACCGACGCAACGGCGCCGGTGAGATTCTCGCGCTTCTTTTCGCCATACCCCACCGCGACAACCGCCTCCAGCTCGATGGCCTGCACCTTGAGTTGCAGGTCGAGCACGGTCTCCTGCCCCTCCGTGACAACCACGCTGGTGTCGACGGCCGAATAGCCCAGCATCCGGGCGCGCACCCGCTGCGTCCCCACCGGTACGCCGGTCAGCGTATAGTGACCGGTGGCATCGGCGTCGGCGCTGAGCCGGGTGCCGACAACGCTGACGATAGCCCGCGACAGGGGAGCGCCGGTTCCCGCGGCTGTCACCGTTCCCGTGATCGTGCCCAGCTGCAGGACGGGCTCCCCCTCCGGCCGCTTCACCAAGGTGGCCCGTCCCTCCGGCGTGAACACGATGTCCACCCCCGCGCCGAGTAGCACATCCGTCAGCGCCGCGGCCACCGTGATGCGTTCCGCCCGCAGGTTCACGAGCATGCCGGCCGGCAAGACGTCGTCGGCATAGACGAGACTCAGTCCCGCTTGCCGGGAGATCTCCGCCAGCGCCTGCTTGAGGGTGGCGCCGTTGAACGCGAGCGAGAGTCGCCGGCGTAACACCGCCGAACGGGTGAGATCGACGGGAACCGGCTGGGGGCGCTCGGCCATCGCCAGGAGGAATCGCGGGGCCCGGCTTTCCGCCGGGTCGCCCTGGTCTTGCGCAGTGACGCCGCGCGCGAACAGCGCCGTCGACAGCGCGAGGACGAGAGGGAACAACGCAACGCGGTACGTGAGCATAACGGTTACCTGCCGTTCCGGAGCAAGAGTACGAATCCGTCAGCGCGCTCGACACGCAGCCCGACGGTCAACGCAATCCGTTGCAGCACCAGATCGATCGACTCGTTCTGGAAGGTCGCCGTGAGCCGGCGCGCGGCGAGGGCGCTGTCGGCCAGCCGGATCTCGACGTTGTACCACCGCCCCAGCGTGAGCACCACGTCGCCGAGCGGTGTGCCGTCGAACGCGAGCACGCCCCTGGTCCACGCGAGGTAGCGTCCGACATCGACCCCGCGTCGCACCGCGGCGACGCCGCTCGGATCGAGCCGTCCCAGGTCCCGGGCCTCGAGTACCAGCGAGGGCGTGCGCGTAGCCGCGGTCCTATCGGCCCGCGAGAGCGTCACGCGCCCTTCGGCCACGACCACTTCGGTCGCCACCTGATCGGCATACGCCCGAATCACAAACGCTGTCCCCAGATCCTCGGTGACGCTCTGGGTGGTGTGGACCCGGAGCGGACGCTGTGAGTCGCGTGCAACCTGGAAATACGCTTCGCCGTCGAGATACAGCTCTCGGCGCGCTGTGCCGTAGTCGGCCAAGTAGCGCAGGCGACTCTGGGGCGCGAGGGTGACCTGCGTGCCGTCGCCCAGACGCATGACCAGGCGCTGCCCGGCGGTGGTGGCGTACTCGCGCCACTGCGGCGTGCGCCGCAGCATGCCCTTCACGGCGGGCCCCCCGATCAACGCGACGACGACCGCCGCGGCGGCGAGGGCCACGGAGAGCAGCCGCCGCGACCGGCGCGGCTGCCGGGGGACCTCGAGCGGTCGCTGCGCTTTCGCCCACGCCGCGTCGACGCTGCTCTCCGGGGTCCGCTCGGCCGCAACACGCCTGATGAGCCGCAAATCGTCAAGGAACAGTGGATGATCGGGGTGTTCCGCGAGCCAGTCGCGGACGGCCTGCGCGTCGCCGGCCGACGCCTCGCCGGCCAGATAGCGGTCCAACAGGAGATAGAGGCGCTCTTCGTCGGAGTGCATGCCCCTATAACGGGGCAAGGGCGTCCCGACCCCCAAGCCTACGCGGCCTTCCGCGCCCTCCCGCGCCGCATCACTCGAACCCCACCCGCGGCAGGGCGCGGAACAGCCCCCACGCCGCCGCGCCCGCGGCCGCCAGGCACGCGATCCCGGGCAGTGCCTTCCCGTACAACAGGTATCCCGTGCCGAACAGCGCGGCATAGATGACGGCGCAGCCCAGGAACCAGCACAGGAACGCGGCGGTCACGCTTTCCCCGGGGTTCGCGGGCCGGGTCGTCACCGCGCCGTTCCAGCCCGGACCCATGGGCCGGATGCGGTCATAAAACGCCTGCAGCGTGGCGCGGTCGGTGGGTGGCGTCAGGAACGTCACGGCCAGCCATCCGGCGGTCGTGACCGCGACCCCGATCACGAGCTGGACCGTCGGGGCGAGCGGGGCGAGCCCGAGCGCCCGGTGCACGAACTGGAAGTACACGGCGACCACGAACGAGATCGCCATGCCGGCGATCTCGCTCCACGCGTTGATCCGCCACCAGAACCAGCGCAGCAGGAAGATCGACCCGGTCCCGGCCCCGATCTGGAGCAGGATCTGGAACGCCTGATAGGAATTCTGCAGCCAGAGCGACAGGGCCGACGCGAGCACGATCAATCCCACCGTGACGGCGCGCCCCACCCACACGTAGTGCCGTTCGTCCTCGTCAGGCGCCAGGAACCGGCGGTAGCAGTCCTCCACCGCGTAGGAGGCACCCCAGTTGAGGTGCGTGCTGATCGTGGACATGTACGCCGCCGCGAGCGACGCGATCATCAGGCCGAACAGCCCGTGCGGCAGATACACGAGCATCGCCGAGTAGGCCAGGTCGTTCCGCACGATCGCCTGGTCGATGTGGGGGAAGCGAGCGGAGATCGAGGCGAGGTCGGGATAGACGATGAGCGACGCGAGCGCCACGATGATCCACGGCCAGGGCCGCACGGCGTAATGCAGCACGTTGAACAGCAGGGTCGTGCGCATGGCATCGCGCTCGGTGGGCGCGGCGAGCATGCGCTGCGCCACGTAGCCCCCGCCCCCGGGCTCAGCGCCGGGATACCATGTGCTCCACCACTGCACCGCGAGCGGCACGACCAGGACGGCAGCGGCCGTGCTCCAGTCCGAGAAATCGGGCAAGAGCGAGAGCCGCCCGGCCACCGCGGGGTGGGCGAACAGACCCGACAGGCCGCCGACTTGGGGGAGCTTGAGCGCCACGACGGCGGCCAGGACCGCTCCGACCATCGCGATCAGGAACTGAACGAAGTCGGTCAATACGACTCCCGACAGCCCGGAGCTTGCCGCATAGAGCACCGTGACGCCGCCGCCGATGAGCACGGACGTGTGGCGGTCCCAGTCGAGCATCACGCCGGCGATCTTGGTCGCGGAGAGATTGACCGAAGCCATGATCATCACGTTGAAGAACACGCCGAGGTAGATCGCCCGGAACCCGCGCAGGAAGGCCGCCGGCTTGCCGGAATAACGCACCTCGTAGAACGCGATGTCGGTGAGGGCCGCGGAGCGCCGCCACAGCTTGGCGTAGAAGAACACGGTGCACATCCCCGTGACCGCGAAGGCCCACCACACCCAGTTCTGGCTCACGCCGCCGGTGCGCACCAGGTCGGTGATGAGGTTCGGCGTGTCCGTCGAGAACGTCGTCGCCACGAGCGACACGCCGAGCAGCCACCACGACAGCCGGCGCCCGGAGAGGAAGAACTCCTGACGGCCCTGACCGGCGCGGCGCGCCACCGCCAGTCCAATGGCCACGCACACGACGCCGTACACCGCCAGCACGATCCAGTCGAGGGTGTCGAGTCTCATGGCCAGAGCCGCTCCGGGTACTCGCCCGCGGCCACTAGCTGCTGCAATGCCGCCGCGACGCGCGGCCGGTCGTCCGGGTACGTCACGCCCAGCCAGCGGGCGCGCGTGCCCAGCAGCCGCACCCGCGCCTCGCGCCGGCGCACCGCGTCCCGGATCGCGTGTGAGATCAGGAACTCGCCCTGCCCCGCACCCGCGTGGCGCAGAAATTCAGCGAAGCCGCGCCGCAGCAGGGCGAACACCGCGGGGGTGAAGGCCCACAGGTTCATCGAAACGAGCGCGTCCCCCGCCAGTCGCATCGGCCGACCGTGAGTATCGGTTCCTTCGTACGCGCCGTCTGCCAGGCGCCGGATGTCCACGACCTCCTCCATGGTTTCGAGCCACCCGTCCCCGTCGGCACGACACACCGCGCGGTTCACGCCGCCGGCGGCGCTCAGCGTGTCGCGCAGCGGGTACGCGATGATGGCGAACGTCCCGGGGGTTTCGCTCCCTTGCCCCGCGCCGAGAAACTCCGCCGCCCGCGTGAAGGCGTCGCGGCCATAGAAGTCGTCCGCGTTGACGACGGCAAACGGGCCGCTGACCGCGGATGCCGCCGCCAGCACCGCATGGCCCGTGCCCCACGGCTTCGTGCGCACCGGCGGCATGGTCAGGCCGGGGCGGCCGGCGGGACCGGCGGGGATGTCGTCGAGCCGCTGGATTGCGACCGTCGCCTCGATCCGGTCGAACGCCGTCGCGAGCTCCGGCCGGGTGACCACGACGACCGTCCCAAAGCCCGCACGCCGCGCGTCGAAGATGCTGTAATCGAGCAGCGTGGCGCCGGCTGGCCCGACCGGCTCGATCTGCTTGGGCCCGCCGTAGCGACTGCCGACGCCGGCCGCCAGGATCACGAGCGCGGGCGCGCCGATTGGCCCTACCTCGCCGGCTCGAGCTTGGCCCGCGCGTGCTCTACCACCCGTCGCACGCCCTCCGCGAGTGGCATGGACGCACGCCAGTCCCAGGTTCGCCGCGCCACCGCGGGGTCGAGCGAGATCCGCGCGATGTCACCCCGCCGGTCCCCGGCGTGGGTCGGTCCGCTCGTGTATCCAGTGGCGGCCGCCACCTCGCGGAACAGCTCGAGGTCCGAGACCTCCCGCCCCCACGCGACGTTGGCGACGATCCCCGAGGGTCCCCCCCCCGCCGCCCGCAGCGTCGCCTCCACGACGTCGCCGACGTAGACGTAGTCGCGTGTCTTCGTGCCGTCGCCGAAGATCGTCACGGGTTGGCCCGCGATCATTCGTTGCGTGAAGATCGCCACGACACCGGCCTCTCCATCGCCACGTTGCCGCGGCCCGTACACGTTGGCGTATCGCAGCACCGCGTACTCGATCAGCCCGCGCGCCCCGTGGGCGTCGAGATAATGCTCGAACGCGAGCTTGCTCGCGCCATATTCGGAAATGGGGCGCGTCGCGTCGGCTTCGGACACGGGCAGACGCTTCGGGTCGCCGTACACCGCGGCCGACGACGCGTACACGAAGCGTCGCGCGCCGGCGGCTACCGCCGCACGCAGCACGTTCAGGCCGCCGACCACGTTCACCCGCGCATCGAAGTCCGGCTCCCGAATCGAGCGGCGCACGTCGGTCTGCGCCGCCGCGTGGAACACCACCTCCGGTCTGAAGCCGGCGACGATCTGCCGCAACGCGTTCACATCGCAAATATCGGCTCGCTCGAACCGAGCCCCCCGATCCCCCGCCGGCAGGTTGCTCGCCGATCCGGAGGACAGATCGTCCACCACGCACACGGCGTAGCCGTCTAACAGCAGGCGGTCGACAAGATGGGAGCCGATGAACCCCGCTCCACCCGTCACCAGCGCGCGCGGCCCCTCCTGGTCGGTCAAGCCGTGACGATCCCCAGCCGCGGCCACGTCTTCCAGCGGCCGCGCGTGAAGTCGGGGAACTCGGCCGGCCGGCTGCCGTTCGCCACCGACCACTCGGACAGCGGCGTGACGGCGCTTATGGCCACCGCGTCGTACACGTTCATGTCGGTGGGCAGCCCTTCGCGCAGGCACTTGATGAGCCGATAGTCCTCGAGGTAGTCCATGCCGCCATGCCCGGCGCCCCGGCTCTTCTCTTCCATTTGCT
>Ga0209350_1000272_pt1 | contig 32507 bp, 27 predicted proteins | sample GraSoi013_2_20cm_2_FD_185822 | JGI IMG/M metagenome (GOLD analysis project Ga0209350, IMG submission 185822) | Grasslands soil microbial communities from the Angelo Coastal Reserve, California, USA - Sample 09_27_2013_2_20cm (SPAdes) (version 2) | ecosystem: Environmental > Terrestrial > Soil >...
ACAGCCAGCGGGATGGTGCCGTGGTTTCACTGGCTGGGCGGTTCGCCCGAGGACAATCGCTGGCGCGAGGTCGGTCGATCCTTCTTCGATTGGCACGCAAGCAACGAGCCGCATTTCCGTAATCGGGGTTCGCTTGCTGATCTGGCCGTCCTATATCCACAGCGCACCATTGCTTTTTATTCCCGAGGCCGCGGGTCAAGCCGTTATCGCGGTGGACCTGTCGATCATCTGCAAGGACTTTACTACGCGCTACTCGAAGGGCGTTTCGTTTTCGATTTCGTACACGAAGGGAATCTCGATGCAGCGAATTTGCAAAAATACCGTGCGCTTCTTATTCCAAATGCAGCTTTCCTCAGCGATGCTCAGTGTGAAGCCATTCGACAGTACGTCAAGAACGGAGGCTCGCTTCTCGCTACGTTTGAAACGTCCCGCTACAACGAATGGGGCGAACCACGTGCCGACTTTCAACTGGCCGATGTGTTCGGCGCTCATGTGGCCGGTGAGGCCATTGGACCTCAAGGAAACACTTACTCCCGCATTGAAACGCAACATCCGGTTCTTAGAGGTTTCGATGGCACGGCGTTGCTGCCAGGAGCCGAAGCCCACATTCCCGTAAAGGCCGAAGTTCCACTCGTCTTGAGCGTTGTTCCTTGGTATCCAGCATTTCCACCAGAAATGGTCTATCCACGCACGCCACAGACAACGGAGCACGCTGCAGTGTTCAGAGAAGCAGGCAAGTCGAGAGTCGCGTTTTTTCCAAGTGATGTTGACCGTACGTGCTGGCGATCCGGCAATGCGGACCTGAGCCAGTTGATACAAAACGCCGTCAAGTGGGTCCGAGGCGATGACCCGGCCATATCCATCAGCGGTGAGGGCATCATTGAAGTGTTCGCCTGGAAAACAGAACCGGGTTACGCATTACACCTGCTCAACTACACAAACCCGAACATGACTCACGGCGCGATACGGCGCATTTATCCTCTCGGGCGTCAACAAGTGCGCTTCCGCGTTCAGGATCGTACAATCAAGGCCGTGCGTGCGTTGCGCTTGGACGCTCGTCTCGTTTTTAAGCAGCAAGGCCAAACGGTAAGTTTTGATGTGCCTAGTGTCACCGATTATGAAGTTATAGCCCTTGTGTAATGATATGGCACTCTGCGAGACTCAAGCATTTACAGCAAGCGAGTGTACAGCCTCTGTTTGCGATTGCTCAAGAACGCTTCTGACGCAGAAGATCTGACTCAACAGGTATTTCTACGGCTATTTCGCAGGATCGGCACGTTCCGTGGTGATGCGTGTTTCTTCACCGCGAAGATGTTTTGGTCCTGCAGATTCACATGCACTCTTCGCGCGATGGGGTCATACTGCGGCATTCCCGTTTCACTATCGAAGTGCAAGGTGTGGATAATTTCGTCCTTCTGCACGTCCACGACGGCTTCGGCCCTCCCTCGCTCATCGGAGACGTATAGTTTGTGAAACGGAGTGGCGTAGGCGCTTCCGTCGGGCTTCGCTTCTGTCTTTAGTTTCTTCACGACCTTCATCTGCGTGAGATCCACCACACCGATCGTGTTGTCGCAAGAAAGGTACCAGCACTAGGATTGTTTTTCCCTTTTTCCCTTCTGCATGCTTACACCAATTCAGGGCTTGGGTTTGATAAATTTGCTCAGGATTCCGAAACGCGAGGAAACCCCCATCTTTACCATCGCAAGCCGCAGAAAGACCTTTACGGTATAAGGGCTGATGTTCATGCGAACCGCAATTTCTTTGCTGGCCAAACCTTCCAGCAGAAGCCCAACGGTCTGCCCCTCGCGAGGCGTTAGTTGGTACTGCTGGCAGATTTTGAGCATATCCACCCTGGCTCGAGGACTTCGCTCAAAGAGAAGGGCCAACGATGACCCGTTTCGGCCGTTCAAGTTGTTGTCCGGTAGACGTACGTCAAAGAACCGGCAGAGGTAGTGTCGACTGCCAGAGAGAAACTCGTTGCAAACAGAGACTTTGCCGCCGGGTCTTTCTTTCACGACCATCGCGGAAATCTTTGATGCCAATTGGTCCGCGAAATCTTTCGTTCCGCGAGGCTTTTCTGGATAGAGGAGGATCTCTGCCGCACACTTGTTCACGTAGAGCGGCTTGAACGCAGCGTTGAGCAACAAAAACCCCAATTCGGATAAATTCGGCGAGTGCGAGCCGTTTGAGTTGGCCCGGGCGCCGACGGCTTTGCCGACCAACTGTGGCTTACTCGCCACCCGGGAAGAACGCATCAGTTTTCTCCGAGGTCGGGCTAATAGTCTAAACCTGCCATGGTGAGACCGTAAGCCCCCTCACAATCGCGATAACTGTCCTAAGATTATGATCGATGGGCAGGAGAGGATTCTCCCCGGCCCATGTCCTTCCCTGATCGCGCTCTCCTCAGCGCTTGCGCACCTTCTTCACGACGAGTTCTGGTGAAAGCGCGCCGTTTTTGAAAAGAAGCCCTCGCAGGGACACGGTGTTGCCGTCAGCCAAAGCGGTAACGCCTGAAACGCCTTCGAAGTCCGTATCGCTTGATGTTTGAACGTGGATGCTGGTGATGCCGGCGCTGGTGAACAGCGCTGGCAGCGTATCAACGCTAAAGTTGGGTGACACGATCGAGCCAGCCTTCACGTTTGCTGTGAACTGAGTCATCCGTAGCCGCACCCGGTCGCTGGTCACCGCAACGGGCGGACCTGGATTCGCTGGACCCGTCAGCCGGATCTCGACCATCTGACCGGGCAATAGCTGCGACGTATCCGTTGCTCCTTCGAACCCCCCTTGTAGCGCACTCGGTACCGATAGGCCGTCAGCCTTCACCTGGAATCCCGGATTGCTCAAAGTGACGACGGTGGGGTTCCCGACGTTCACGTTGTTGACGCTTCTAAGTTCGTCAAGCACAACCATCTCGAAGTGCGTCGCATCGTCGATTTTGAAGACGATGCCTTCAAGTTCATCGTCCTCGGCGTCATCTTCGAATTCGATCTTCTTGGCCAGGAACATTCCTCCGGCCATGAGCTTTGCGTCCACCTCGACAACTTGATTGTTCTGCAAGCAGGTGAAATTGTTCGCAGGGCACGCCTCGAAATCGAACTCCGTATTGCTGTCAGTTGTGATTGGAAAGTCGCCGTCCGCTGTGTGTAGTGTGAACTTCTTGTTCGTGGTGTCGAGGTTTTGGACCGTTCCCCTCAAGTCATCCAGATCGTCCAACTCACCATCTGGCTTCATGTTGAGTTGCTGTACGCTGACCGCTCCGGCGAGACTGAAATCCACGCCCAGCGTAGCGCTTAGAATTGTGTCCGGGTTGACGTCTACCTGGATGCCGATCGGCGAATTCGCCATGATGACAATACCCGAGCCTGGAAAATTGACCGTTGAGGTAAGCGTTCCCGTTGGTTTGATTTCGCATACGGCTCCAACGGCACAGCCGGCCAGCGCGGCTCCCGTGTCGTTCTTGAAAGTGAGTTCAGGGTTGGCAAACGTCAGGGTGAGGCTTGTGAACGTTCCTGGAGTTACGGTTGCTGTGCTGAGAAACGCCGATTCTGTCTCGAGCTGCTTTACCTCAATCTGAATTGGCCCTTTGCCGCCCAGCAGGTCCACGTTGCTCGGGTTGAGCGTCGCTCCTGTGACGTTTACTTCAAACGATAGCAGCGTCACGCCCGCTGGTGGTGTGTCCGTCATCGTGAGCGACACTGCCGCGGCTCCCGCAGCTGCAGCCGCCGTAACGGTGATCGTCGCAGTAGAACTTTTCGAGGTGTCGTTGACCGAGGTCGCAGTGAGTGTGACTGTGGTGGGATTAGACGGTGCATTGTAGGTGACCGAACTCGAGGTCATGTTGGAGAGCGAACCGCAGGTGGCCGCGCTGCAACCTGCGCCGGAGAGGGCCCAGGTAACCCCTCTGCTCAGGTAGTCATTCATGACTGTAGCGGTGAAATTCTGCGTTCCGGTGCCGGCCTTCACGCTGGCGCTTGTCGGAGAGATGGTTACGGACGCTGGTGATGTTGGTGGCTGAGACGGAGCGCCATAACCGCCGCAGCCCCCAAGGCCGAGAAGACCCGCAAACAAGATCAATGCACACGAAATAAAGCGCGGCATCAGACCAGCGATGTGTCGTGGCATGTTCGAACACCTCCCGAATCAGTGATCAGCCCGGCCCGTTTGATTCGATTGCCAGCTGCCAAGTATCAAAAATGGGAGGTTAGGCAATTCACGAAATGCGGTTGTCTTCGGATTGTCGGGGAGATGTAAAAAGTCGTTCACGCTTGTACTATGCTGAGACGAAAAAAAATCACATTAGCGTGACAATTCCTCTGTTCCTTCCTGCAACTCTTCGTGGTCTAACAGGTGAGTGAGAATTGTGCGCACTCAAAAACAACCAGCCGAGAACAGTGGGAATTAGATGCTTTTAAGATTGAGAGCCGCCGTAATCTTCATACTCGTCTTAGGCGTAGTTCTGTCTGTGCGGCAGCCCGCACATGCCATCCCCGCGTTCGCAAGGAAGTACGATTTGCCCTGCTCTGCTTGTCATGAAGCTTGGCCAAAACTAAATGACTTTGGGATTGCGTTCCGGGACAGAGGCTATCAATTGGGAAACGAAAAGGATTCCCCAATCTGGCAGAACCCGAGTTACTGGCCCATCACTTTTCGGATCACACCGGAGTGGCACAGGGAAAGCAGCAGCAACCAGGTGGTGGATACGGTCCCGGGCAACCCGGCGCTTGGGCAAATCTATCAAGATGTCACGACTCACGGCTTTGATTTTAGCGGATTGGACATCTGGGCTGCGGGGACTCTCTACAAAGACATCTCCTTTTCCGTGCTGCCGTCCGCTGATTCCTCGGGATCCTTTCATTTTGAAAATGTGTTCGTTCGTTTTGACAATCTATTCCGAACACGCTGGTTAAACCTCAAGCTCGGAAAATTCGAACTCGACAACCTGGTTTCCGAGAAGCGCATGCTGTTTCTCTCCAGCAATGGCGGGTTCTATCAGGTTTATCACTACACGCCGTTCCGAGAGGTGCAGTTTCGCGCTTCAAATCCTCCGATCGTGCAGTTCAATCCAGTCTTTGGCATCGGTGACAATCAATTGGGCGTTGAGCTGTCGGGCCACTCCGAAAATAGCTATGCGCGCTATTCGGTCGCCTTGTTGAGCAGTAATGAAGGCAGCCCAGGTTTGCCGAATCGGACGTACGATTGGTGGGCGAGTTTCAATCAGGGTTTCGCGGTAGGGAAACTTGGGGTCCAGCGTGTTGGCGCATTTGCCTTTTTCGGACAACGACCGACCTTCTTTAACACGTCCTTCGGCAGTCCGGTTTTGAGCGAAGGGCTAGGGAACAAGTCCCTTTATCGTGCCGGACTGACAGGACTCTTCTACATAAAAAAAGTCGACTTCAGTACAGTATTTGTACACGGATGGGACAACGTCTTCCTAGGAACAGGAACCGCTGCAAATGCGCCGCTGCCCGTGGGGGCGCGAGGGCCAACCTGGAATGGCGGGTTTGTCGAAACCCATTTCACTTACTCTCCGCAGCTCGTCTTCGTGCAACGCAACGAAATCGTGCGGATGTCCCGTCAAGTATTCAGGACAGACCCGCGCGATCTGGGTGACATAGATGCTTTCTCGTTCGGGCTGAGGTATTACCCGTTCATGTTCAGCCGCGCGGGGCTGGCCCTCCACACCGAGTACTCGCTCGTTCGGTCGTACAAATCTGCGTCACCGCTCCCAACCAGCACGAGCCCGTTTGGACCCGATCTGCGGTCAAGCAGCGTGTTCATCGGGCTCGATTTCGCATTTTAAGAAGGAACTCCCAATGAAGCACAACCGTATGCGGGCGCATTTTACCGGAATTCTAGTTCTGCTATTTGCAGGAGTTGGCCAGGTAATCTTCGCCCAAGAGAGCCACATAGGCGGGCTGACGGGAGAAGGGAGTCGCGGGAAGCAGCTATACCGGCGTTACTGCGTCGGATGTCACGGTCCGCTGGGGGACGGTCGTGGAGAAAACGCCCCATGGATCGATCCCAAACCGCGTGATTTCGTGACCGGCACGTTCAAGTGTCGATCCACGCCGACGGGGGCCCTCCCCACTGACGAAGACCTCTACAAGTCCGTGACGCGGGGATTCGTCAACTCAAACATGCCGTCATGGCTGCCACTCACTAAGCAGCAACGTGCGGATCTAGTTGCTTATGTGAAAACATTCTCTTCAAGTTTCCGCGAGGAAAAGCCGCCTTCTCCGCTGTCGATGCCGTCAGAGTCGGCAGCGAATCAGCAGAGCATTCAGAGTGGCAACGAGCTGTACCAAAAAATGAACTGCTGGTCGTGCCATGGCAAAGAGGGGCGTGGGGATGGTCCATCCGCGCAAACGCTGGTAGATAATAGAGGCTATCCGATACCTCCCTACGATTTCTCGGTAGGGACGCGCTTCAAGTGCGGCGAGTCTAACCAAGACCTTTATCGCATTCTTATGACTGGACTGGATGGCACACCTATGCCCTCGTTTGCAAACGGTCTGACGCCGGCCCAGGCGTGGGACGTGGTGCACTACATTCGGACACTTCAAATGAATGTGAAGCGCAAAAAGCAAACGGCCGAAAACGAAAAGAAGGACCGTGGCGAGAGTAAGCCCGTTGGCGCGCAACCGGAGTGACACCGCACGGTGTCTTGGTTACACGGTGATTTTAAGGCAGAGTAAAAACCTGACGATTGTATGGAATTCTTTTTAACCAGCACTACTCTAACGAAGGGAACCTCAGATGAGAACGAGAATCAATTATCTGAAGATTGGCGTTACCGCGGCACTAGTGCTTTTGACGGCACACGGAGCCGGGACGAGGACGTTGAGGGCCATAGGAACGAGCAGCGAAGCCCGGGAGGACACATCCGGAGCGGCCACGCTGTCGGGCATCGTGAAACTCGAAGGGTCTCAACCCGTGGCTACGCGCATCAACATGGCTGCTGATCCCGCTTGTTTGAAAATGCATTCCGCGCCGGTAATGAGCGAGGAAGTCGCGACAGGAACGAACGGGGCGCTGAAAGACGCGATCGTCTATATTTCGGACGGGCTTGGAAATCGTACCTTCGACCCACCCACCGAGCCGGTCGTGTTTGAGCAGAAGGGTTGCACTTATAATCCGCATATTCTTGGAATGCGCGCAAGGCAGACTCTCAAGGTCGCCAACAGCGACCCCACGACCCATAATATCCACCCTGCGCCGCAGAACAATCGGGAGTGGAACCTCTCGCAACCACCGGGCTCATCTCCTATCGAGGAATCCTTCGCCCGCGAGGAGATTATTCCCGTGAAGTGCAATGTACATCCCTGGATGAAAGGATACATCGCGGTTTTCAAGCATCCTTACTTTGCGATCACCACCAAGGATGGCACGTTCGATCTGAAAAACGTTCCGCCCGGTAAGTACACGATCGAGGCCTGGCATGAAAAGTACGGCGTGCTGACTCAGAAGGTCACTCTCGAAACCAATCAAACAAGAACTCTGGAATTCGTTTTCAAACGCTAAGGCTCCTGGCAGTGACCTCCTCAAAGAATGTAAGTCACGAATAGCACGGGACGAACTGCCCGCACAACCCTGCCGAATCGCGAACGAGCGCCGGGGAGTTTTCCTACCCGTGTCCATAATGGTTTTACTGGGTGCACCGGGGGTAGATCCTGAGCGCCGATGAAACGTTATCTCGTCATCGGCGCCCTGTTGCCGTTTGACTCAGAGAACGCTTCCTAGTCCCGATTCGACTGCATGACAAAGAACCGGGCTGAAATCGTGCTCTTCATTCTTCGTCGCCGTCCAGGCCGTCGACCGGTGTAATGGTACCGAAGAGACCATCCTGTTCGCCATTGATTCCGGCGGTGAAGAACAGCGTGTTGGCCGGTCCGGCGTTTCCGTCGTTGCCGAAGGTGATTGACCAGAGTCCATCTATGGTCATGACTGAGTTATCAGGATTCTTCACGAAGCCCATGAATTTGTAGGTGAAGCCGTTGAACGCAGCGATACGGCCGCTGCCGAAATTTCCGACGAGGATGGCGTTGCTGAACTCGCCGAAATCGCGGGTGGTCCAGACGACTCCCCAGGGTGAATTGAACCACGGACCATGCTGGAGGTGTCCGATGTGCCTGCCGGCCGGCGTGAAGATTTCGACGAAACCGAGACCGTCGCCGGCAACGTCATCATGCCGAGCGGCGTCCTGCTTGGCATAGGTGACGAAGAGAGTGCCGCCGATGTTTTGAATATTGAACGGTGCGAAGCCGCCGGGAAGTCCCTCGGCTTCAAAGGCATCCTCACCGACGTGCACGCGTTTGAAATTGGTGTCATAGACTTCGACCTTCGCGGAACGGAAATTCGTGACATAGAGAAATTTGTTGCCATTAATCTCGCCGGACGTTGCGCCTTTGTAGACAGCGCCATTCGCGGAGCCGTTATCGGAGTTGTCAACGACGAGTACGGCATTCTGTCCGCCATTCCAGCCGGCGATCGTTCCGTCTTCCGTGGCAAAGATGAAGTGAGCGGATTTGCCGGGAGCAACCAGAAAGTCCGTAGGGCTGCCATTGAAAACGACGCCTGTGGGAGTCGCTTGGGTTCCCGCCGGCGAACCATTCGGCGGCGGAACGGTGACGTTGCCAGTGCCGTTAATGAGAATGGCCACGCCCGTGCCGTTGTAGAGAGTGGAGGTACCGGAATTGTTGTTGGAAACCCACCAAGGGCTGCCGCCCGGGGAGCGAGTCAGCCCCCAAGGGTTTTTCAGATTGGGGTCTGGAGGGTTCGGGGTCGAAATCGAGGCCAGATTCGAAACGAGGTTCGTTTGTTTGTAATGTTGCGCAGGTGCGAGAACAGGGAGCAATAGCGCAGCGAGGCCAAGGAATAGAGATGACCTCAAGAACTTAGCGGCACACTTCATATAAGCCCTTCCTTCCAAAATGACGATTGACGTTTAGTGTCGAAATTCGGCCTCCAGCGTGGGGACGACCTACCGGCTGACGCCAGTTTTCGAGCTTTCCGCGAATTGAGATAGCAAGAATTCTTGTAGAAGGTTGTCACAACAATTTTCAAAATTTGTCAAAAGATTGTCCGACGGGTGGGGAAGCGCTCCGAAGGTCAGACTTCTCTGTTGCAGTTATTTGCCTTACTAGGGCCATTGATGTCGGGCAGAGTTAATTGTCAAGCGGAGCATCGACTCTAAGAATCTCGCGGGTTCTGAATTTGAGTGCACACGCATTTTCAAACTCCGAGTTGAGTCGTCCTTACAGTCACGGAAAGCAACAAGGAAAGGCAGGACACAAGATTGGCTGTGTATGCCGCGGCTCCCGGACTAACGCAGATTCGACGCCCCGCGACCAAGATTCGCCCGGCCTCGTCACTGGGACCGGCAACCGCAGCTCGCCACGGTGGGTTCACCGCCGAAGGAGGTAGACGAGCAAGTTGTCGGGATTTTGTCACCAGCATGTAAAAGTTTTGTTTGTATCAGCGGGAGCGCATCATTGGCTGGTTTACTTCGTGTATGGCGAAGAGGCTTAATTCGTGTCCGGAGTACAATTGAAAGCTCTTCGATGCTCCGGGAGGAGAGACTCTATGAACCTTTCTACCAGAGTCCTGTTGCGAGCAGTTGGGTGCTTGCTGTGCGTAGTCCTTGCGAATGGCTTGCCCGCGTTTGCTCAATCAGCTTCCGAGCCAGCGACCCAAGCCGAAATAGACGCCAAAGTACGAATGCTGAGCCAAACGCTCGAAGAGACACGCGTCGAGCTCTCGGAGTCGCGATCGGAAATCCGGCAGCTCCGCGCAATGCTTGAACAAGTGCTAAGGAAAATGGGAGATGCTGACACACCCACTCCGGGTGCCGTGGTCCGTCGAGAACAGGCAACCGAAAAATCCCCTGGAAACTCTCAAGAGGCGAGGTCAAGCGATGAGCAAAACCTTGCCCGCATTACTGAGGACGATTGGCAGATTGCGAAGGCAAGGTTGGAGGAACTCCAACAAGACAAAGTGGAAAGCAGCTCAAAGTACCGGCTGAAGCTTTCGGGCATAGCCCTGTTCAACGCATTCGGCGAGACGGGCCATGTAGACAACCTGGACGTCCCAACCGTCGCGGTCCCACCATCGTCCGGAGATGCTTCGGGAAGCCTCGGCGCTTCACTCAGGCAATCGATCATAGGACTAGCAGGTGTCGGCCCGAACATCTATGGTGCAACGACGTCCGGTGACGTCCAGATGGATTTCTTCGGCGGCTTGCCGAGCGGCTACGGGGCGACAACTTCAGGCGTGATGCGCTTGCGTGTTGCACGGGTTCGATTCGACTGGGAGAATACCTCAGTTGTTGTCGGCCTGGATGTACCCCTCTTCTCTCCAAACACGCCCACCTCTTACATGTCGCTGTCTGTGCCGGCATTCGCCTCTGCTGGAAACCTTTGGACCTGGACGCCCACGATCCGCCTTGAACAGCGATGGCCGACACCTTTTTCACTGTTCAAAATCGAAGCAGGTGTCATGGATCCCTCAAGATATGCCAGCTCCAGCGCGAGTGTGCGCGCTGCAAATCCCGGAGAAGGCTCTCGCCAACCGGCTTATTCGCTGAGAATATCCGCAAACGGAAGGAGCGAAAATCGGCCCCTATCCATTGGAGTTTCTGGCATTTACTTGCCGCAACGCTACTATGGAGGGGAGACAGTCACCGGATGGGGCGGTGTGGCGGATTGGCGGCTTCCGTTGTTGCCGCATACCGAGCTGAGCGGCGAGTTCTTTGCAGGCAAAGGCCTGGACGTCTTTGGTGGGGTGCCGTACGTATTGGTTCAGCCTTCAGACCTCAACCGTTATAATTCTGTTACGGCGCCTGCTCTTGCCGGAATCAGGATGCTTGGCGGGTGGTCGCAAGTGAAGGTCAAGTTGAATTTCCGGAACGAATTTAACTTGGCAGCTGGCTCGGGCGCTCGCAGCGCCCGCGGCACAAGTCAAACCGCTCTACTCGACCCAACCGTTCTATTCCTGTCGCACCGCAATGATATGTGGTTTGCGAATTACATCTTCCGGCCACGCTCTGACCTTTTGTTTTCGACTGAGTACCGGCGCGTGAGGACCTACCAGGTCTCGGGAACTCCGGCGATTGCCGGTCAAGTTGGCATGGCAGTGGGGTTCATTTTCTAGGTGACTATGAAGACGCGTCCATGTGGAATCCTTCCGTCGCTTTTGATTTTCTTCATCTCGGCGGCGGCACAAACAAACGACCTTACTGGCCAACCGGCCCAGGCGGTCAAGGGTGAGGTCAGGCTGATTCAGGTGGGCTCGGGGGGGACTGTAATGGACAGTTCCCGGGCAGTGGTTTGGCTCGTTCCTTTGGACACGGTCCGCCCGATTCGATTTAACGCTGAGCGACCGAACTACCGTATGGTGCAACGCGGCAAGACGTTCGAACCCAACTTGTTGGTTGTACCCACGGGGAGCGTTGTCAATTTCCCGAATCTCGATCCATGGTTTCACAGTGTGTTTTCGCTTTACCGCGGGAAAAGATTTGACCTCGGACTTTATGAGGCAGGATCGCAGAAGGAAGTGAGATTCGACCGCCCAGGCGCTTCTTATGTGTTCTGCAACATTCATCCGGAAATGCTAGCGGTTGTATTAACCGTGGACTCGGAATTCTATGGAATATCTGACAAAGCGGGACACATCTCCATCCCTGACGTCCCTCCCGGAAGATACCTTCTTCACGTGTGGTCCGAGAACGCCACTCCGGAGGCTCTGCAAGCGCTCGAACGCCTGATCGTAATAGGGAACGGGAACCACGGCCTCCCGACGCTCTCGATTCCCGCGACCAGGCAAATTTCGATGAAGCACAAAAACAAGTTCGGGCGAGACTACGATCCCAAGGCACTGACGCCAGAGTACTAAAATGATGCGATTTCTAATCCAAAGGGCGGCGGCATGCGTACAGTGACGAGCTGTTGTCTTTTACGGAAGATTGAAAACTCTTATGTATATGGAACCAAGTTGGAAGATACGGGGGAGAGGAAATGGAAACCGTGTTAGTAGTTGAAGACAGCGCCGCTATGCAGCGGACTTTGCGGCGTCTTTTTGAATCGGATGGGTTGCAAGTCCGCCTTGCATCCGACGGCGTTGCAGGCCTTGAGAGCTTCAAGAAAGAAACGCCGAACGCCGTGGTACTTGACTTAAAACTCCCCCGCCTGCCCGGCAAAGAAGTTTGCCGCGCGTTCAAGGCCCATGCAGCATCAGTCCCTATTGTCGTATTGAGCGCCAACACAGACGTTGAGGACAAGGTTCTGCTTCTCGAACTCGGTGCGGACGACTATGTTACAAAGCCCTTTAGTCCCAAGGAACTGCTCGCCCGTGTGCGTCGCGCGATGCGCCGCGGCGAACCCTATATCCCGCATGGCACAACCGTCGCAGCGGAGACACCTCGACATGAACTGTTGACTTTCGGTGACATTCGAATCGACTTTACCAGCATGGAGGCAACGCGTGTGGGCAAACCCGTCACACTCACGACTCAGGAGTTCAAGCTGCTCAAGTTTTTCGCGCGCTCGCCTGGCAGAGTCATTTCACGGGAAGAATTACTGAACGAAGTCTGGGGATACACCAATTATCCGACCACTCGCACGGTCGATAACCATATCCTTCGTCTTCGGCAAAAGCTTGAACCCGATCCGGCCAACCCACGCTACTTTCTGACCATGCATGGTTCGGGTTACAAGTTCGCACCGGACACGTAGTGACCGCTTCCGAGAAATAGGGCGGTTCACGGGGATTCCTATGGCGCTTCTGCGACTACGAACGCAACTTCTCTTTGCGACCTTGCTGATTATCTGCACGCTGACGGGCGCGCTGCTGTTCATCGTCCGCTATACCGTTCGATCGGAACTCGGCCAGGAGGTGCGGCAGAGCACTGATGCTTCGATCCGCGCATTCCAAAGCGTTCAGCGGCAACGCGAGTTCCAATTGTCTAGAACGGCAGCCATGCTTGCCGAGCTTCCTACTTTGAAGGCATTAATGACCACCGAGGACGCGCTCACGATTCAGGACGCTTCAGAGCCCTTCTGGAAGCTCGCGGGTAGCGACCTGTTCCTTCTGGCCAGGTCCGATGGGAACGTTCTGGGATTTCACGTCAAGAAGCAGGGGTGGAGTCCGCGTGTTGCTGAAGCTGACCTGAAGAGATCTGCAGAACAAGGAGAGGATGCCGCGTGGTGGTACGCGGACGGGCTTCTGTATTGGGTCTTTTTACGCCCGATAAACGTCGGACCTGAAAATAGCAGGAAGCAACTTGGGGTACTCGCCGTGGGATATCAGGTGGATTCCACTGTGGCCGAACAACTCGCGCTCGTTTCAGGCAGTCAGATTGTTCTTGCAGTAGGCGACATCGTAATTGCTTCTACGCTTCCGTCCCGTGAGGAGAGTGAATTGAGGAAATGGATTGGCCAGAAAGATGTTGGCCTCTCAACCGAATCACGGGAACTGAGTCTTGGCACCGATCAATACCAAGTCGCATCGGTCTTGATCCACGAAGGTCCACTGGCTCCGGTGCAGTGCTACGTGCTCTTGTCTCTTCAACGGTCGAACAATTTCCTTCATCGACTCAATCGCACAATCTTTATTGTCGGAGTCTCGACTGTGTTCCTGAGTGCTTTGCTGCTCAGCTTTGTCTCCCGCACGATCACCCATCCCTTGGACAATCTTGTGTCCGGCGTGCGTGCGCTCGCCGCCGGCGACTACACGTTTTCAATCACGCCGCGCGGGAGCAGTGAAGTTGCGGAACTGGGAGAGGCCTTCTCGAAAATGCGCGGCGAACTGTTAGAATCCCAGCAGCGGTGGATCGCAGCGGAGCGGATCGCGGCTTTGGGTCGTGCCGCGAACTCAATCTCTCACGATCTTCGCCACCACTTGGCGGCGGTCGTCGCGAACGCGGAGTTCTTGTACGAAGCGGAGAATCTGAAGCTGAACAGAGACGATATCTACGAAGAGATTAAGACGGCGTCAGCTGAAATGACCGATTTGCTGGATTCGCTGCGTGAATTAGCCCGAGAAGACAGCGCGATATCTCCTGCCCCAGCGTCTCTCGAGCAGACCGTGCGCCACGCGGTCGAATCTGTGCTCACCAGACCGGAGTTACGAAACCGACGGATTTCGATAAGCGCGTCGGGCGAAATGGACGGTGTGTTCGACACCAAGAAGATGGAGCGCGCATTTTTCAATTTGCTGCTGAACGCATGTGAAGCCACGGCTCAGCGGCGAGGCCAGATATGTGTCGAACTCTGTTCTTCCGCGGAATCGTTTGAGGTTCGCGTCACCGACAACGGTCCTGGCATACCGGAATCCATCCGCAACACGTTGTTCGATCCCTTCGTCAGCTCCGGAAAACCAAACGGCACTGGCCTTGGTCTCGCAATCGTGAACAAAATCATTCACGATCACGGAGGATTCGTAAGCGTCGAGCAAACTTCCGAAGCTGGGACAGTTTTTCTCGTCAAACTCCCGCGCTCTTCGCGTGCCGTGACGTCGAGCACAGAGGCTACCGTATCTTAGAGCGTGGTGCCGCCTGCGGGCCAGAGTTCTTCCTGGCTGCACCTGAAATCTGCCGGAACCCTGAAGACTTCTTCAGAAAAACTTCGCTAGGCACCCTCTCCGTTCGCCCAAAAGCAAAACCCTCCGGTACAAGACATTCCAAGCGCTGCCTGGAACTATTCCTGTCCGCGACCTCAGGTGAATCGGAAGGAGCCTTTCAATGTCCCGGACCTATCACATTTCTGATTTCGCGGCGTTTCTCAGGAAGTATGGCGACGCAGGGCGTGACCGCGGAGACCGGGAAGAGTCCGCGCGAGATGACAATCGGAGCAGCCGACCGGATCGCGGCGCGAATCAAGGATTCAGACAGCAGCAAAATGGACATGACCGATGGCGAACAATCTATCGTGCCCGCAACCGCGAATATTCCTTGCGGGAGTCCGAGGTCCAAACGCTCAGCGAGGTAGGCAAGTTTCGTGTCATTCCAGCCGACGACCTCGCGCGGCTAGGTTATCGAGGTGACCGCTCGCGGATGGAGAGCGACGTCCAAAATCTTCGTCGCCAGGGACTCATTGAGCACAAGAGCATCGAAGGGCACGAGTCTTACTCGAAGCAAGTCTTTGTCATTACGAAAGCGGGACACGACCTTCTTTCGCGACAAAATCTGATTCCAGATCGACAGGCGATCTATCACGGGTTCGTCAAAGCTAAGGAAGCCCGTCATGATGCCGACCTCTATCGCCTTTACCACAAGGTAGCCAAGGAAATTGAGCGAGTTGGCGGCAAGGTCCGCCGCGTCGTCCTCGACTACGAACTCAAACGGGAGCTGTACAGGAAGCTCTCTCAAGTCGATCCAAGTAAGAAATTGGCCTACGATCGAATCCGGCTCGCAAGCGAATACGACCTCAGAGTTGTAAACGACAAGATTCCCGCGCCGGATGCGAATGGAATTACACTCGGCACGCCACCCTTGAGGCTCAAACATAAAGGAGAATTCAATGTTTGAGCGCAAGAGGTACCAATTCGGCTATGTGCGCCAGAAACCGCGTAAGGCTGGTCCGCATGTCTGGGTCTGGGAGCATCGAGATGGTAGTCGTTCTCGTTCGGTGATTCTGGGAACGGTTGACCAAATGAGTGAGGCCGAGGCTTGGAAAGCTACAGAGGGCCGAAGGTTGATCTTGAACGACCCTCAAGCTGCCGAGCTAATTTCGTTCGGTGCGGTGCTAGATCGGTACATCTTGGAGGCACTGCCCGAGGGAAAAGTCACTCGGTTCACTTATTTGAGTTGGATCAGGAGCCAGATCAGGCCCAAATGGGGAGATTGCCCCATCGCGCACGTAAAACCTCTCGCTGTCGAATTGTGGATCAAAGGTTTGCCACTTTCCGGCAGGAGTAAGGGTCACGTTCGCGAGGTGATGCACATGCTTTTCGATTGGGCCATGCGCTGGGAATTGATCCCGCATGACCGGAATCCGATGAGCCTGGTTCGCGTGAAAGGTTGTTCCAAGCGAACCGGACTTCCCAAGATTCTGACCATCGAAGAGTTCAACCGGCTCCTAGAGAAGTTGAAGGAACCTTGCAGAACGATGGCGCTCGTTGCTCTGTTTTTAGGCCCGCGAGTGAGTGAGATTGCTGGACTAAAATGGAGTGATGTGGATTGGGATCGATCAACGATTTCTATCGCGAGATCATGGGTAATCGGTGAAGTCGCGGACACCAAGGCAGAAGGTTCCGCAAAGCCGCTGCCGATGGACTCGGATTTGGCCGTCATTCTGAAGCAACATCGAGAAAGAACAAAGGCGTATGATTCGCCATGGATGTTTGTGAATCCAGCCACGGGAAATCTGTACTGGCCGAGCAAGATTCGTGAGAATCATTTAGTGCCCGCTGGAATTGCGGCGGGTATGGGATGGCATACGTTTCGGCACACGTACTCCTCGTTGTTGCGGGAGCACGAAGTGGACATTAAGGTTGAGCAGGCGCTCTTGCGCCGCGCGGACATCCGAACAACGATGAATATCTACACGCAGGCGGTACCCAGAGCAGTACGCGAAGCAAATCGCAAAGTTGTGAGAAACATTCTAGGGAAGCAAGGCGACATCGAGGCGGCAGTAAGGGTTCCAGAGGCTACCAAGTCCTTCTAAATCAGTACGAGCCCTGCAACGTAAGTCCTTGAAAAACCACGCGGCGATGATTTCGATTCCCATCGCCCGCTCCATAATGAGTCTCCTTGATTTTGCGCTTCGGCCCCACCGCAATGGCCCATAGGCTCTGCAAGTAAGTTTAATTGCAGTTGAAAATGTTGGCTAACTTAGTCTAGAGTGGCTCGCCATGGGGCTGGGTGGATGGGCGCTTCAGGGTTTCCTCTCTCCGTCCTGTTTTTTTCTTATGGTTTTGATTGGCACCAACCCGTTCCGGCTCGGATGCGCGACAGTGCATTCACGGGGCGGTCGCAGTCCCCGCCTGCAGAACAAATAACGAATAAGGATGACCTACCAAAAGGAGAATACTAATGTCTAGAAAATTCCTAGCTATCACTGCGCTCTGTCTTTTCGCAGCCTGCGCAAGCACGGCGCAGAGTCCCACAAAAACTTACGTGATTCTCGCTCACGGACAAGGAGCGGGCAGTACAGCGTTTGCCGCTAGTCTTGGTTCGAGCGTCGTAACGCAATACGACGAAATTGGGATCGTCATCGCGCAGTCCAGCGATCCCAACTTCGCCGCCCAGGTGGCCGCACTGCCCGGCGTAGGGCAAGTCGCGGAAGACCACGAGTTACAATGGATTTCACCCAATGAAACGGTCGTCCAGGCGGACGAGGCTATCGAAGATTCCGTAGTGCTTGCCCCGGGCGCATCTGCCCTCCCGCCGGCCAACGCCGAAACCTTTAGCGAAGTGCAGTGGAACCTTCATCAAATCCACGCGGACCAGACCGCAGCCAACGGCGATCGTGGAAACGGGTTAGCGCGCGCACGGGTCGCAGTGCTGGACACCGGCATTGTCGCCAGCCATATCGATATAGCCGCGAACCTGAATCTCGCGTTGAGCACCTCGTTCGTTGCCACGGAGCCCAGCTTCGTTTTTCCGTCAAATGGGAAATTCAGCCATGCCACTCACGTCTCCGGGATTGTGGCCGCTCCCATAAACGGCATCGGTACGCAGGGCGTCGCTCCGAACGCCGAACTTGTGGCGGTCAAAGTTCTGAAAGATTCCGGCACCGGTTCCTTCGCATCCTTGATCGCAGGAATCGAGTATGCTTCCGGTCCCTCCGTCCATTCGGACGTCATCAATATGAGCTTGGGCGCGACCTTTGATCGTAGAAACGCAGGCGGCGGCGGCGACGGGCCCCTTCTCGCGGCTTTGAATCGCGCGGTGAATCACGCGGAAGCCCGTGGCGCCCTCGTGGTTAGTGCTGCTGGCAACGATGGGGTTGACTTGAACAGCCGTTTTTTTTCGATCCCGGCGCAGTCGGGCAACGGTATGGCGGTTTCTGCCACGGGACCGATCGGGTTTGGGGCGTTCGGGTTCGGTTCCCCAGCCGTCTTCGATCGGCTGGCGTCTTACAGCAACTTCGGACAGTCGGTAATCAACGTTGCAGCGCCGGGCGGCGATGCGGTCTTCACTCCCACCACTCCTCTATGCCACGTCGGCCCCATAGCCAACACTCCCTGTTTTGTGTTTGACTTCGTGCTCAGCCCCGGAGGGAAGCTGGGAACGAGTAATCGTTATTTCTTTGCGGCCGGCACTTCCATGGCAGCGCCGCACGTATCCGGGCTTGCCGCTTTAATCGTGGGCAAGTTCGGGCACATGAATCCGTCTCAGTTGAGGACGCTCATCGAGCAGTCCGCCGATGACATCCTTAAGCCCGGCGCCGACCCGCAGTCCGGCCACGGCAGGATCAACGCATTGGCCGCGCTGCAATAGCATACGCGTTGAGAATTAATTTGTTGAAAGCACAGAAGGCGGAAGCCAGATTGACGATTCCGCCTTCTTCTTATTTCGTCGCGTGCATTCGATTCCGGCATATCACTCTCTTGCGAGTAACCTTCCGCTCACCTTCTTGTCGGCACACAGTTCGCAACCGCATTAATCAAAGCTGATTGCACCTGCCCGTCTCTACATGCAATTCCCTAGGGATTCTGCCGAATTTCTTTCGGGTTCCCGAAAATGCACACTGTCACACAGATTGAGCACGCCAGCCCCGCAGGAGTGTGCGATGAAGGACAGCGACCGCAAGATTCGTGTGGTAGTCGCGGATGATTCGCGAACGGCTCTGAATGCGGTTTGCGCCTACCTCGAATTCGAAGGGCTGTTTGAAATTGTCGGGACTGCCAGCGACGGCCTGGCGGTTCTCCACCAAGCCGAACGCCTTCGGCCGGACCTGGTGCTTACGGACCTTAGCATGCCTCAAATGACCGGGCTTGAGGCCGCAACGCAGTTGCGCAAGTCGTTTCCGGGATTGCGCATCTTGATTTTCACGGAATTGAATGGTGCTTCGCTCCGAACGGTGTGCCTGCAGTGTGGTGCGGACGGCTTCGTGCAAAAAAGCCAGATGCCGGAAGGGCTCATGGAAGAGGTCCGTAGGGTCTTTTCCTGACAATCCGAACATGGATGGAAGGACCGCCTTCTTAATTCGGTAACGCAAAAGGGAGAAAGTGTGATGTCGACCAAGAAAATTCTACTCGTGGATGATTCCTGCACCGCGCGGTTGGTAAACAGGATGATCTTCAGTCAGAAATCAAATTACGTGCTCATCAGCGCAGTCGATGGAAAAGAAGCCGTCGAAAGAGCAAAGAGGGAAAAGCCGGACCTGATTCTCATGGACATCGTTATGCCGCGCATGACGGGACTCGAGGCATGCCGCGTTCTGAAAAAGGACAAGGAGACGGAGAGAATTCCCGTCATCCTGCTCACCACTCGCGGCGAAGAACAGTATGTGCAAGAGGGATACGCCAGCGGATGCAGCGACTATCTTACAAAACCCGTGAATGACGTCGAGCTTCTCGATCTGTTGAAAGCGTACCTCGGCGAGTAATTCAGAAAGAGCAATCCAATGCGCAACTCACTCAGAAGTAGCGAAAGGAAAAGATGATAGGCACAGGAGATGGAAACCGTCCACCGATGAAGGAGGGATGCCGAATCCAAGCTGCTGAAACGGATTCCTCGATGCACGCCGGAACGGAAGAGCTCCGCCTGCGCGTGCAGCAGCTCTCCTTGCGCGAACAGATTGAACGGAATCATTTCCTCCTCATGCGCCTCAACGCTGCCAGCGCGCGGCTTATTCAAAGCATCGAAGCAGGCGACGTTTTTGACGCCATTGCTGAAATCATCTCCAATCTGATTGGCTCCGAAGAGATTGCGGTTTTTGATTTTCATCCCTCCAGGCAGGACTTTTCCTTGGCTTGGTCGTTGGGTATCGAAGCAGACGCCCTCAAGCCTTTCCTGTGCGGTGCCGGTATGTTCGGGCGGGCGGTGCAGCAGGGGATGAGCCAATTTCAGGAGCGTCAACCAGAAGCCGCCCTGCTGCCCTTCGAGAAGAACTTGACGGCCTGCGTAATTCTCAAATGCAGCCGGGAAATCGTCGGCGTTATCGCCATTTTTGGTCTACTCCCGCAAAAGAACGGGCTGGAATGGTCGGACTACGAATTGTTCAAATTTCTCGAAACCTACGCGGCAGTTGCGATCCAGTATCAGCGATTGCAGGGCAGACAGGTTTCGCCATGAGGCAGCATCCTTCGGCTAAAAATGCACCGCCCGTTGTCGCCGTCACGGTGTCCTCCGAGACGAACGATGCAGCTTCATCGAATTCGCACTTTCTTCATGCCGGTCAGGTTTTCGTCTCTACCCAGCCGAAATCGATCGCTCTAATTCTCGGTTCTTGTGTTGGCGTATGCATCTGGGATCCCGTTAACGCCATCGGCGGCGCCACCCACTACATGCTGCCCAGTTGGGATGGACGAGGCGTGCCGTCCCCGCGCTACGGCAGCGTGGCTATTTCCATATTGCTGCAAAAGCTTCTCGAAGCAGGCGCAAGTCGCGCACAACTTCGCGCAAAAGTGTTTGGCGGAGGCTGTTTGTTCGATTCCTTGCGCGAACCGAATTCGCACAAGGAGCAGCACATTGGAAGCCGCAACGTTGAAATCGCTCTGGAAATCCTTGCGAAAGCGCAGATCCCCGTGGTTTCCACTGCTGTGGGCGTGGACCGGGGGCAACGCATCGTGTTCCGCACAGACATAGGCGATGCGGTAATCAGGGTTTTGTAGGGGAATAATGGAAATCAACCGAGAAATGCTGTTGCAATCGTTCCGCGAAGAGACCGAGGAATGTCTCGCGCAAATGGAGCAATCGCTCCTGGCGTTGGAGACCCACCCGGAAGACCGCGAGCTGATTTCCTCTTTGTTTCGCGCGGCGCACACCATCAAGGGCAACGCTTCGTTGCTGGAGTTCGAGGCTCTCGCGCGATTCCTCCACAATGTTGAGGATCTGCTGGATCTTTGCCGCAACCACATCCTCGCTCTCTCGCCGGAAGTGATCAATATCTTGCTTCAGGCCGTGGATGCGCTACGCCAAATGGCCAAGCGCGCGGTCGACGGGAAAGAAAGTCTGCTTCCAGAGCACGAGGCACTGAGCGTCCGGCTTGCCGAGCTGGCCTCTGAATTCAAGGCTGTCGGAACGCCAGCAGCGCAAGAGAGTTCAGCCTCCTCCTTCGCAGAATCATCTATAGGCACGGCTACATCAAGGGCTACTGTCCAAAATCTTCGCGTCGACGTTGGCAAGCTCGACCGCATGCTGAACCTGACTGTTGAATTTGCCATAGCCCAGGGCCGCCAGCGGCGAATGCTTGAAGAAAAAACCAGCCTGGAAGCTAGCGGGCGCGAACTTCTTGAATCCCATCACGGATTGGAAGCTTTATTCCTCGAGTTGCAAGAGCTGGTGATGAAGATTCGCATGGTCCCGGTCGGTCCCACATTCCACCGCTTTGCTCGCAGCGTGCGCGACGCTGCCCGAAAGAACGGAAAACTGGCGCGCATGCTTGTCGTTGGCGAAGACGTCGAGGTCGATACCACTATCCTCGAACATATTCATGACCCGCTCATGCACATGATCCGGAATTCCGTGGATCACGGCCTGGAAATGCCGGAAGTTCGCCGCGCCCTGGGAAAAGACCCCAGCGGCAAAATCGTTCTGCAAGCCTTCCACGATTCCGGCAACATCGTCGTGCAGATTTCCGATGATGGCGCGGGCCTCGATCACGAGCGCATTCTGCATCATGCCCGTTCAAGAGGGATTATTCCCGAAGGCGCGCGCCTTACCGAATCTGAGATTCACAACCTGATTTTTCAACCGGGATTCTCGACCGCCGACAAAGTTTCTGAACTCTCCGGCCGCGGCGTCGGCTTGGATGTCGTGCGCCGAAACGTGAATGCCCTGAGTGGCGCCATCCAAGTCGAAAGCCGCAGAGGCCAGGGAACCACTTTTACCATCCGTCTTCCACTCACGCTCGCCATCATTGACGGCTTCGCCGTGAAAGTGGGGACCGAAACTTACGTCATCCCCCTCAGCTCCGTCCAGGAGTGCCTGGAGCTCCCGGCGGAAAAGCACAGTTCCAGCGAAGGCGGCGTCATCAATCTGCGCGGCGAAGCTTTGCCCTTCGTGCGGCTCCGCGATCTTTTTGAATGCGGCGGCGCTACTCCGGCTCGCGAAAAAATCATTGTTGTTGAGTATCACGGTGGCCGCGCCGGCCTCGCCGCAGATGAGCTATTAGGTGAGCAACAGGCCGTGATTAAGCCGCTGGGGCGGCTATTTCAAGGAATTCCCGGTGTCTCCGGCTCAACGATTCTCGGCAATGGGCGCGTCGCGCTGATTCTCGACGTGCCGGCGCTTTGTGCCGAAGCAATCCATCGGAGCGCCGAACCGGTTTCGCAGTAGGGCCATTGGTTGGAAGTGCGAGGCGGCGTGGGCCGCACTCGGAACATCGTTCGAAGGAGAGTTTCATGTTGAAAAATATGTCGATTGGAAAGCGGTTAGCGATCGGTTTTGGCTTGATTGTGTTGCTCCTCATCTCCATGGGTCTTAGCGGCTATTGGGGACTCGAAGCCATCACGCGCGAAACCTTGAAGGTCCTGGAGGGCGATGCGAAGGTTGTGACGCTTGCGGCACGCGCCAAAGCCACGACGCTCGAGTTGCGCCGGTTCGAAAAGGATACGTTCCTGAACGTCGAGGAGTCGCAGATCAGAAACCAGTACGCCGCCAAGTGGGATGGGCAGCGGCAAAAGCTTCGCGAGGTCTTCGTCGAACTTGACAAATTTCAACTCTCGGCGGATGACAAGGCGGCTGTCCGCTCCATGCGTGAAGATCTGGATGTCTATGAAGGTGGCTACACGAAAGTACTCAGCATGATTCAAGAGGGCAAGCTCCACACGCCGCAGGAGTGCAACGCCAAGATCAATGAGTACAAAGATTCCATCCACCGTCTGGAGGATCTGGCCACTGAGCTAACGAACCATCACGCCGAAGTGCTGGTCCCAGCGGTCACGGAAATCGCCAAGACGACCACCACCACGCTTGTGATTTTCTCATTCGTGTCCATCTTCATCAGCATTATCGTTACTCTTGTAATTTCTCGCGGCATCACCAAGCCCATCCAGGACGTGCTCGAAGTCGTCGAGAACATCAGCGCAGGCGATCTAACCAAGACCATCAACGCCGATCGCGGCGATGAGCTCGGGCGCCTCCTCGGAGCTATGGCCAAGATGACCGGCAAGCTCAACGAAATGATCGGCGAAGTGCGCATGGGTGCTGGCTCGGTAAGTACCGCTGCCACGCAGGTCGCTTCCTCCGCCAGCATCGTTTCTCAGGGCACCAGCGAACAGGCTGCTGCGGTCGAACAGGTGACCAGCAGCATGGAAGAGATGAGCGCTTCCATCACGCAGAACGCCGAAAACAGCCGCAAGATGGAGCAGATGGCCCGCAAGGGTGCGCAAGACGCCGGGCAGAGCGGCCAGGCCGTCCAGGAATCTGTCTCCGCAATGAAATCGATCGCGGAGAAAATTGCCGTCATCGAAGAAATCGCCTATCAGACCAACATGTTGGCTTTGAACGCCGCCATCGAAGCCGCCCGGGCCGGTGAACACGGCCGTGGATTCGCCGTGGTCGCAGGCGAAGTCCGTAATCTCGCGGAGCGCTGCCGCACTGCGGCACAGGAAATCGGCGGACTGGCCGTCGCCAACGTTCAAGTCGCGGAGCGTTCGGGCGGTTTGTTGACCGAACTGGTCCCCGCCATTCAGAAGACCGCGGATTTGGTTCAGGAAGTGGCCGCAACATCCAGAGAGCAAGCTGCTGGCGTGAATCAGATTAATGGAGCCATCAGTCAGGTTGGCTTGGTCACGCAGCGCAACGCTGCCGGCGCAGAGCAACTCTCCAGTACCGCCGAGGAGCTCGCGTCGCAAGCCGAAGCCCTGCAGGATATGATCAGCTTTTTCCGCGTCAGTTCTCTTGATCACCGCGCTGGCAAGAAGCGCAAGGCCGACAAGCCTCATTCCCAGGACACCGCCGGCCACGATAGCCACGGTTCCTCCACGCATGCAGGAAAGCCGAACGGCGACTACGCCGAGTCATTCGCCCGTATCTAATTCGCGGAGGAACTCATGGAAATCAAAGAGAAAGAAGAAGTCATCCAACAGCAATACTTGACCTTTTTCCTCGCGGATGAGGAATACGCCATCAACATTCAGCGCGTAAAAGAAATCATCGAGTACACCACCGTCACCAAGGTGCCCAAAGTGCCCGAGTGGATTCGTGGCGTCATCAACCTGCGCGGTAACGTCGTTCCCGTTGTCGATCTCACCGTCCGCTTCGGTCTCAAGGAGCGCCCGGTAAGTAAGACGACCTGCATCGTCATCGTTGAAATCGAGCAGGACTCCGAGCGCGCTGTGATGGGCGTGATCGCCGATGCCGTCAACCAGGTTATCGATCTCGCTCCCAAGGACATCGAAGAGCCGCCCGCATTCGGCACTCGCGTGCGTTTGGAATATCTCTTCGGGATGGGCAAACTCGGCAAGAAATTTGCCCTCATCTTGAACATCGACAGCGTTTTGAGCAATACCGAGCTGTTGACCGTTTCCACTCTTCAATCGTCCACCGTTAATGCGCCGATGGACGCAGGCGAAATCGCCGAGGGCCAGCCAGAGGCGACGTAATGGACTCCGGAGAAGTGCCCGCGCATTCGTCGTTAGTGTTGCCTAAGCCGATTCCGGATCTCGCGGCGGAAGAGTTCCATCTGTTCCAGGCCCTCGTCCTCCGCGAATCCGGAATCCACTTGGGCGCCAAGAACCGCGCCATGTTGGTCAGCCGTTTATGGAAGAGATTGCGCGCCCTGGAATTGAACTCCTTCGCTTCCTACTACCGGCGCGTGAAGGCCGATCCCCAGGAAATGGTGCTGATGCTCGATTGCATTTGCACCAACGAAACCCATTTCTTCCGCGAACCCGCTGCTTTCGATTGTCTCCGCACGCGCGTTTTCCCCGAATGGGCGGCAGACGCCGACACCGGCAAACGCGGCAAGACTCTGCGAGTTTGGAGCGCGGCATGTTCCACGGGCGAAGAAGCCTATTCACTGGCGATGGCGCTGCTCACATGTTTTCCGCCAGCCGCCGGTTGGAAGATCGAAGTTCTTGGAACGGACCTCTCCACCAAGGTTTTGGCCCGAGCCTCCGCTGGCGTCTGGCCCGTCGAGAAAATTTCCGGCGTTCCGGTCGAATATCAGCGCAACTTTCTTCTGAAGGGCTTTGGCCCGGAAAAAGGCAAAATCAAGGCGGTCGAAGAACTCCGCCAAGTCGTTCGGTTTCAGCGGCTCAATCTCACTCGGGAACCCTATACTGTCACCGGCCCGTTTGATCTGATTTTCTGCCGTAATGTGTTGATCTATTTTCAGTGGGAAACAAAAATAAAAGTTGTCGACTCTCTTGGAAAACACTTATTCCCTACTGGATATCTGTTCCTCGGCCATGCGGAAAGCCTCCATGGCGTCGCCGACAAGTTACAGTTCGTTGCACCGAAAGTGTTCCCGTCGCTGAGGAGTCCTATGGCCCGCGGTGGGGCTCTGTGCATTCTGCAGCGCCGCGATCATACAGTTCGCGACTGAGTGACTTGCTTGCAGTTCCGCGCCGTTGCTGTTCGACGCCGGGTTTCATGAATAGGAAAAAACGTGAGCTCCGACAAGCATCGCGATTTCGCAGAGACTCTCCCCGCCACCGCTCCGGGTGACTCCGGTGTCTTGAATGTCCTCGTCGTGGATGATTCCGCCATCGTGCGCCAAGTGCTGGGGTCTGTGCTCTCCGAGAAGCGTGGATTCTGTGTCAACGTGGCTGCCGATCCCTTCATCGCCATGGACAAAATGAAGAAATTCCCGCCCGACGTCATTCTTCTCGATCTGGAAATGCCGAGGATGGATGGCCTCACGTTTCTAGAGAAGGTGATGTCCCAGAATCCGGTGCCCGTCGTCATTTGTTCTGAACTCACCGGCCCCAGAACCGAAGCGGCCATCCGCGCTCTGGAAATCGGAGCGGTGGATATCATCACTAAACCGAAAGTGGGGATCCGTGGGTTCCTCGAAGAATCCGCCGTTCTGCTCGAAGATACCGTTCGCGCTGCAGCGACTGCCCGCGTAAGCAAATTTCGCAGGCTCCGCAAAGATTCCTCGCGCCATCATTCCGCCGATGTTGTGATTCCTTCCGTTGTCCTGCCGCAATCTTCGCAGCAACGGGAAAAGATTATCGCCATCGGCGCCTCCACAGGAGGCACAGAAGCTTTGCTCCAGGTTTTCGAACAGATGCCTCAGGATTGTCCGGGAATCGTCGCCGTTCAGCATATGCCCGAGGGCTTCACGGCGGCGTTCGCCAAGCGTCTCAATGGTATTTGCCGCATCGAAGTCAAAGAAGCCGCTGACGGCGACAAAGTCGTTCCTGGGCGCGCCTATATTGCTCCCGGAAACCGGCACACGCTTGTCCGCCGCCTCGGTCCCAGCTATTTTCTCGAAGTGCGTGACGGCTCCTTGGTCTCCCGGCACCGCCCCAGCGTCAATGTGCTGTTCCGCTCTGTGGCGCAAGCTGCAGGAGCCAGTGCCGTCGGCGTTTTGATGACCGGCATGGGCGACGATGGCGCAGACGGCCTCCTCGAAATGAAGCAGGCAGAGGCCCTCACCATTGCCCAGGATGAAGCCAGTTGCGTCGTGTTCGGCATGCCCCGAGAAGCTATTCTTCGCGGTGCCGTGAATGAAGTTCTGTCGCTGTCCCAGATCCCCGCCGCGATTTTACGAAATACTTCCGCCCGAAAATCCTGATCCGCAACCTGAACGTTTCCGCTTGGCGATACTCGAATCCTTTGTGGGGCCCGCCTTCTGAGGTGGGCCGCTCTTGGCGGTCTACCCCTGCAAGAAAAAATCTCCGTTCCGTTCTAACTCAGAGTACCGGCAGTCGTATGCCGCGCTCTTTCTATGAGGAGACCATTTTATGGGACAACCATCTTCATCCTGCGCGCCATCCTATGCACTCAATAGCACGCTTCGTCCCCGGGTTGTCCAACAAATTCACCCCAAAGTTCATCTTGCAGATGAGGAGGCTACTTGTATGCCCGTACGAATCGCATCATTTCTCACTTTGGGAAATAGGCGCCGATTGCTACTTTTCGGCGCTCTCCTTGTTTTCCTATTTATTTCTGCGGCCGGCTCCTTGGCCCAAACCGTTGCTCATTCGCCTGGTTGGGTCGTTTTGCCTGTCGAGGAATACCGCACGCTTCACGCGAGAGCTTATCCCACCGAACGCGAACCGGAGCCGCCTCCCGTCGAAGCTACTCTCACGCGGATTGACTATGATCTTCGCATCGATGGTGAACTCGCTTCCGGCCGGGCGAGCCTCACGGTCGATGTCCTGAAAGATGGCTGGGTGCGTGTTCCGGTTCCGGCAGGTCTTCTGGTTCGCGAAGCCCGGCTCGACGGCAAGCTCGTTTCTCTCGTTCCCAGCGCGGGTGACAAGGCGAGCGGCCAGCTCTCCGCGCTCCTCTCTCATTCGGGCCGCGGAGTCTTGTTGCTTGATATTGCCATTCCCGTCTCGTCCGTAAACGGCGAAGAGAGTATCACCCTGCCTTCAACCGTCTCCGGGGTGACGCGCGCGTCCGTTCAACTTCCTCGCCAGGGCGTTGACGTCCGACTCACCGGTGGCCTCCTCTCGGAAAAATCCGAATCCGCGGCGGAAAGCAAGTGGATCGCTTATGGGCGCGGGAACGAAGCGCTCACCTTTGCTTGGCGCAGGAAGACCGAGGACCATCGCGCCACGTTGCCTCTGCGCATGCGGGGATCGTTGACGCAACTCTTGGGCCTCGGCGAAGATTCAACTTCCATCAACGCCGAAATAAGTCTTGAGGTAACGCAAGGCGCTGCGCGCGTCGCAAGAATTCAAGTCCCCGACAAAGTCACTATCAACCAGGTTCTGGGCGCGATGGTGGCCGATTGGGAAGTGAAAGCCAACGAACTCTCCGTTACGTTTCTAGAACCCGTCGAGCAAAATGCGCGATTCGTCGTGACCGGAGAAACACGCAGCCCTCGCGAAGGACAAATCGACATTCCACTCCTTCGTCTACTCAACACCGAGCGCGAAACCGGTGGCGTTGCCGTGGAAGTTCTTGGCGCGGGGGAAATCAAGGATCTCAAGTCCGAAGGGCTCGATAACGCCGATGCAACGGACCTCGGCCCAATGATTTCGAATCGCCAGTCTCCTTCGCTCGCGGCGTTCCGGTTTCTCACCGGCGATGCCAACTTGGCGCGTTCGCTCAGCTTGGATGTGGCGCGGTACACGCCCCAGGCCGTTCTCCTGGCCAACATCTCCGAAGCTCGCTACCACGTTCTGATTAGCAGTCAGGGCAAAACCCTCGTCCAAGCGCGCTACGCCGTTCGAAACAACCAGCGCAATTTCCTCAAGGTCACCTTGCCATCCGGCGCCACGCTCTGGAGCGCGTCGCTCGCAGGCAAAGCCGTGCGGCCGGGCCAGTCGCCCGACGGCAGCCTGCTCTTGCCGCTCGACAAAGCTCGCGCCGGCGAAGAAGCGCCGGAGTTTGCTGTCGAAGTTGTCTACTTAAGCCGCGGCAGCGCCTGGAACGACAAAGGCGAGTTCAAGCTGGGCCTCCCCGCGCTCGATCTTCCCGTTTCCCGCACCGGACTTCTCGTTTACCATCCCCCACTATTCAAAGTGACGCCCGAACCAGGAGCCTTTCGAACGGAGCCCTACGAAAATTCTCTCTCGTCAGCGCTTAACCCACCAGCGTCACGAGTCGACGGGGGCGAAGGTGGGGGCGTGGCAGGAGTGTTAGCACCTTCAGCCGGTCCTCAGCCACCTAAACCATCCGACACGGATGCCAAGGACGAAGCCAAATGGAAGCGCTCGCAGGTCGCAACCGAGGCGCTTCTCGACAAATTCAAGGCGGACTCTTTGGCAGGGAAGCGCGCCGGGATTCTTCCCATCCGTGTTTCTTTCCCCGCGTTCGGTCCTTCAATTTATCTGGTCTCTGAACTTACCGGAGAAAATCAGGCCCCGTCCGCGGGACTAACGTATCAGCACGAGAAAAAGGCAGGTGGCAAATGAAAAAGCTATTCGCGATATTTTTGGCATGGATACTGGTTCTTCCCGGTTTTGCGGCTGCGGCAGACGATGCCGCCCTTCCTCCGGTGCCATCCTCGGGAAATGTCACTCTTCCTCTCGACGAATACAATCGGCTTCTCGAATTGGCGAGCAAACCTACGAGGAAACCGGACACGCCGCCGGTTCCGTACACCGTAAAGCGCGCAGACCTAAAGTTCCGCGTCGCAAATGAATCTGTGCAAGGCACTGTCCAATTGCAGGGAGAAATCCTCCATAAGGGTGCGACCAAGATTCCTCTGACAACCGGAATGGCCATTCTCGACGCTCGCCAGGAAGGGAAAGGCTTGCCGCTCGAACTGGAAAACGGCACGCACACCGCGGTTCTCTCGGGGCCAGCGGACTTCGCCGTCACGCTCGACGCCGGCTTTCCTCTCAACATGGAAGCCGGACGCGCTTCGTTCAGTCTTCCCGTTCCCTCGGCAGGGAGCGCGCGGCTCGCCCTTGTCGTTCCCGGCGACCACACCTACGTTCGAATCAACCCCGGCATAATCACCTCGCGGTCCTCGGAGAAAGGCCAAACCTCCATCGAAGCCACGCTTGTGCCCGGGCAGCCGGCGAACATCTGGTGGACAACGCGCGAAACGGTCGCTCCTGTCGTGCCGAAAGAAGTGCGCTTTCTCTCGGACGTGAAGACCCTCGTCTCTGTCAGCGAAGCGGACATTCGGATCGCCGCTCTCGCGGACATCACCGTCGTGCAAGGCGAGCCTTCGCAATTTCAAATCGAAGTCCCCGCTGGGTTCGAAATCACCGGGGCTACTGGCGCATCGATTGAGTCCAGCGAATTCGAAGCCGGCGTCTTGACATTGAACGTCACCGGCGCGGCGCAACGCAGCCACCAGTTCCTGATCTCCATGGAAGAATCCATTACCGCGGCCAAAGTCGACACGCCCTTTCTCAGTTTCAAGGATGCGCAGCGCGAAACCGGAGAAGTTCTCGTCGAAGGCGCCGGCACCATCGAGCTCACCGCCGCGGAGGCGGGCGGCCTCAAGCGCATGGATTTCAAGGAAGTGAATCCGCACCTTCGTTCTCTCTCGCGATTTCCCATGCAAGCCGCATTTCGTTACCACAAGCAGCCGAACGAAAAACCTGCGCTCGCGCTCGAATGGACGCGCTTTCCGGACAGCAGCGTGCTCGCCGCCGTCGCTGAACGCGCTGTCGTCACCACGCTTGTAACTACGGAAGGGCGATCGCTGACCGAAATCAAACTCACCATAAAAAATCAGGCCCAGCCATTCTTGAAGGTAGCTTTGCCTCAAGGTGCGAGCATTCTCTCGGCCGAAGTTGCTGGAGAAAAAGTGAAACCCGTCGAAGGTCCTGATGGCAATCGCGTTCCGTTGTTGCGAGCCGGCTTTCGGCCCACGGATTCCTACACCGTTTCATTTGTGTTCATGCATTCGGGCGCGCCGTTTGCGAAAAAAGGCGGCTCCGATCTTTCCCTTCCGAAAATGGATGTGCCCATCAATTTGCTGCAATGGGAAGTGTTCCTCCCCGAACAGTACAAAGTGAAAGACTTCGGCGGCGATGCCATCGCTGCGAATTTGTTGCCGCTTTCTTCTCTGGACGTCTCGGGAGCAGAGGGAGAAGCCGGCGGAATTGGAAGCGGATACTTCGTCCGAAGCATCGACATGGTTTCCTTGCTTCCCGGTCAGCTTGGCGGAGTTATTGTCGACCAATCCGGAGCGATAATTCCCAACGCGCAAGTCACCGTAACCCATCTTGGCACGGGAGCCGTTCGGAACGTTGTAACCGATTCCTCAGGCCGCTGGGTCGTTTCCAACTTGCCGTCTGGTCAAGTCAAAATAACCGCCACTGCACGCGGCTTCAAGCAGCTCGTGAGCCAGCTTAATTACGATGGCAGCAGGCCCTCGCCCTTCAACTCTGCGCTCAGCGTTGGGGCGGCAATGGAAGCTATCGAAGTCACTGCCAGCAGCGGGAGTCTTACCAGCCGCGATTTAGAACGACTTCAGCGCGACGCGCGGAAGAACGCGGAGAAGCAGCAGATGGCCGCTTCCTCCAACGTGACGAATCTGCAGCAGCGCATTTCCGGCGTGCTTCCGGTTCGCGTCGATGTGCCTCGAGCAGGGAATTCGTACAACTTCGTCAGGCCGTTGGTGCTTGATGAAGAAACGAGAGTGACCTTCACCTACAAATCGAAATAGCTCCTATCAGAGAAGCAGGCTCAGGATTTCGCGATTGCATCGCGCGATCCAGAGCCTGCTTTTCTTTTTCCTCGAGCACCCGTGTAGCGCCTTTCGCCAAATCGCCCAGTGCCAGTGGTCCGATGGCGACACGGACGAGGCGGAGCACTTCTATTTTGAGGGCTTCGAGCATTCTGCGAATGTGGCGGTTCTTGCCTTCGTGCAGAACAATTTCCAACCACGAATTTTGTTCGCCTTGGCGAAGCATGCGGGCGTTTTTCACCCGCAGGAATTCGCAATCGCTGGTGCGGATTCCATTTCGCAATTGTTGCAGTAGTGTTTCATCGGCGACGGCGTTGATTTGCACGTGATATGTTTTATCAAGATGCGTTTCGGGCGCTGTAATTTTCGCGGCCCATTCCGAATCATTGGTCAGCAGCAACAATCCTTCGCTCGCTTTGTCCAGCCGGCCGACGGGAGCAAGCCACGGCAAATTCGCTGGGAGAAGCGAATAAACTGTATCCCGTCCTTTTTCGTCGGCTGCTGTTGTCACAATTCCGCGCGGTTTATTCAGCGCGAGATAAATCTTGGAACTGCGCGATAGGAGTTGGCCGTCGATTTCGATGCGGTCTTCTCTGAGACGCACCGGCGTTTCCGGATCGCGGCGAATCGTGCCATTGCATTTCACGCGTCCCGCGGCGATCAGCTCCGCCGCGCGCGAACGCGAGCAATAGCCAAGTTTTGAGATAGCCCGCGCCAGTCCGACTCTTTTGAGCGGGCTAGCGTTTCGTTTGTTGGTGCGCGCTCTCCTTTTCACGGCGACGTTACTTTGCGGCAGCGCTTGGCGCGGGCGTCGGCGATGCCGCTGCTCCAGTGGCAGGTGCTGCATTCGTGGAGGATTTGGGCGCTTCGTGTTTTACTGCGCCGTATCGCGCGGCAAGCCATTCGCGGGCTTCTTCCGGCTTGTAGTTGAACGGCCCGATCCCACCGCGGTAGGCGATGCGGCCGCTCTCATCAATGATGTAAATGCGCTCGGGCCACGCGGCGTACGCATCATTGGCGGCGTTGCTCATGTCATCGATTCCGAAGGGCAGAGTGAACTTGAATCTTTTGACGAAATCATTCGCGATCATCACGCGCTGCTCCAGCGTTTTCGGCTGCGCGTAA
>Ga0209350_1000275_pt1 | contig 32355 bp, 29 predicted proteins | sample GraSoi013_2_20cm_2_FD_185822 | JGI IMG/M metagenome (GOLD analysis project Ga0209350, IMG submission 185822) | Grasslands soil microbial communities from the Angelo Coastal Reserve, California, USA - Sample 09_27_2013_2_20cm (SPAdes) (version 2) | ecosystem: Environmental > Terrestrial > Soil >...
TCGTGGAAGACGACGTGCTGGTGGGCGGCGGCTGCGGCATCTACGAGGGAACCATCGTGCGGGAGCGTGCCGTGCTCGCACCCGGGACGATGCTCACGGGCTCCACGCCGGTCCATGACCTGGTGCGTGAGACGATCTATCGGCGCGACGGTGACCGGCCGCTCGAAATCCCGGCGGGCGCCGTGGTGGTCCCGGGGGCGCGCGCCGCACCGGGCGCCGCCGCGGCGCGGTGGGGCATCTCCCTGTACGCGCCGGTGATCGTGAAGTACCGCGACGCGAAGACCGACGCGGCAACCGCGCTCGAGGAGTACTTGCGATGAAACGCCAACGCGTGGCCGTCCTGGGACTGGGAAAGATCGGCAGCATCCTGCTCGACGGCTTGCTGAAAGCCGGTCTGCCGCCCGAGAGCGCGGTCGCCACCGTACGACACGCCGACCGGGCGCAGGCACTCGGCGCCAAGCGACGGGTGCCGGTGGGAACGGACAACCGCGCCGCGGTGCGCGGGGCCGACGTTATCCTCATTGCGGTGAAGCCGCAGAACGTACGCGAGCTCTTGACGGAGATTCGCGCCGATGTCACACCGGCGCAGGTCGTGATCTCCGCCGCCGCCTCGGTGCCGACCGGCTTCATCGAGGACGCCCTGGGCGCGCCCATCCCCGTGGTGCGGGCGATGCCCAACACGCCCTGTCAGGTAGGGGCCGGCATGACCGGCATCTGCCGCGGGACGCACGCCGGCGAGGCGCACCTCGACGTCGCGCGACAGATGTTCGACACCGTCGGACGTACGGTGGTGGTGGACGAGAAGCACATGGACGCGGTGACCGGCCTCTCCGCGAGCGGTCCCGCGTTCGTGTACATCATCCTCGAATCGCTGGCCGAGGCGGGCGTCAAGGTCGGACTGCCGCGCGACGTGGCGACCACGCTCGCAGCGCAGACCCTGCTCGGCGCGGCCAAGGTCGCGCTCGACACGGGCGATCACCCGGCGCTGCTCAAAGACGCCGTGACCACGCCGGCGGGCTGCACCATCGACGGCATCCTGGAGCTGGAGGAGGGCAAGCTGCGGGTGACGTTGATCAAAGCCGTGGTGAAGGCCACGCAGCGCGCCAAGGAGCTGATGTTCGAGAAGTAGCGGCTAGCGGTAGTCCTGGAACGGCTCCGTCCAGAGCCGCGCCCCCGTCGGCTGGTGACGGAACAGGTGGGTGAGTCGAACCTCGTCGCCCACGCGCTCCACCCGCGTCTCGAGCAACTCCAGGTCCGGTGCGTTTCCCAGACCCAGCTGATTGAGACGCTCCGCTTCCCCTTTGCAGACGTCGCCGGGCGTAGGCTTCGGATTCGGGTACGCTTCCTCGTGGTGGCGGCGGAGCGCGTCCCAATGCGCGTCGCCGGCCCGCTCGACCGAGTCACGGATGTCGTCGCGGCTGAGCGGCATGTGGGAACCTACCGCGGCGGCAGCTCGACGTGCAGATGGTCGGCGGTGCCGACGTGACGCAATGTGGCGAACCCCATGCTCCAGAAGTACGCCTGCACCAGCCGGTTCCGCACGAAGCCCCGACCCGCGGTGCGGAGATCGATGGCGTGCACGTAGCCGTCCGCCTGGAGGTAGTGCAACGAGCCGTCGGTCGCGGGGAGCCGCATCGCCTGGTAGTCCGCCGGCCGGCGGGCGAGATCCGTGACCATCAGATCGCGGTCGACGAGAATGACGGTCGACAGCGCCACGCGCAGCAGGGGGTGCAGCGACGCATAGTACGCCCGCACCTGCGGTGACTTGGCGTTGCCGGCCGAGAGGTAGACCAGCGCATAGGCGCTGTACGCGACCACGAGCGGCAGCGCCACGCGGCGCGCCACGAGCGCGAGCCGGACGCGGCCCGTGAAGCGATGCCACGCCCAGGCCGCGTATGCCGTGACGACGAGGGTGGTGCAGGCCACGCCACCGGCGAGCGCGAGGGCGCTGGGAAACCCTGCGCGCTCGTACAGGACCACGGCGACCTTTACGAGGGCGAGGAACGGCAACGACGCGACCAGCAGGGCCCACGCAGTAAGGCGGGTCGCGCGGAGCAGCCACGCCCGCCATGGTCTCACACCTCGCGCGGCGTCGGCCGCCGCGGGCCCGCCGGCGAACCGCTCCCACTGGTTTAGCGCGCTCGAGTCGAGTCGCTCGCGTGGCACGCCCGACCTTACGGGATGCCCGGCCCGTGGGTTGCGCGCACGACGCCGAAGTCCACCGGCATCGTCACCACCTTTCCGACCGCCTTGCGACCCACCCGGGCCGGCGCGAAGCGACAGCCGGCAGCCATGGTGATCGCCGCCTGAGCGAGCCCCGGGTGAGGAGTCTCCCGTACAACGATGCGATCGCGCGGCACGCGCCCCAGGGTATCCACGACCAGCTCGAGCACCACATGCCCGCCGATGGCACGCCGCTTGAGCGAGTCGGGATACTGGGTCGCGGGGCAGGAGAGCAGCTGCGGCGCGTGGTACTCGAGCCGCCGCGGGGGGATGGGGTCGAGCGGCTTCGCCACGGTGATCTGAGCGGCGACCCGGGCGGCCGCGCACACCAGCGCGACCGCCAACAGTATGGTCGTGTGCATGCCGGTCCCCCTCACGCGTCTCTCATGGGACCCAACTCCCCGGGAGACACCGATGCGACCCCTGACGCTCTTTGCCGTCCTGCTCGCCACCCTGGCCGCGTGCCGCGACGCAGCGCGCCGGGAGTCCAGGGAGTACTCGAGCGGCCAGGCCGTCGCTGACCGCGTGGGGGCGGCGCGGGCCGTGCCGGCTGCACGCCCCGAGGCGGCGCCCGCGTTCATGCGCGCCCGAGAGCGGGCCGTGGCCGCGCCGGGCGATGCCGTGTTGTTCCCGCGCTCGAGCGTCGCGGCGACAATGGTGATTCGCACCGGCCAGGCGAGCATCGAGGTCGACTCGCTCGAGACCGCGGTCTCCCGTGTGCGCCTGCTCGCCGGCCGCATCGGCGGATACATCGCCAGCACCACGATGCAGACCGGCCGTGGGCAGCTTCGCTCGGCGAGCCTGGAGGTGAAGGTGCCGGCGGAGCGCTTCGACGAGGCGCTCGCGGGGCTCGCCCCGATCGGCAAGCTCGAATCGGTGAACGTGAACGCCGAGGACGTCGGGGAGGAGTTCACGGACGTGACCGCGCGGGTGGAAAACGCCCGGCGCCTCGAGTCGCGTCTGATCCAGCTGCTCGCCACTCGAACCGGCAAGCTCAAGGACGTGCTCGACGTGGAGCAGGAGCTGGCGCGGGTGCGCGAGGAGATCGACCGCTATGAAGGGCGCCTGCGCTACCTGCGGGCCCACGCCGCGCTCAGCACGTTCACCATCTACGTCCACGAGCCCCTCCCGATCGTCGGGCGCGCCGGATCGAGCGTCATGGGCGAGGCGCTCGCGCAGGCGTGGCGCAACTTCGTCGATCTCGTCGCGCTGTGCGTCCGCTCGCTGGGCGTCGTGCTGCCGCTCGGCCTGGTCGCCCTCACGACGTGGCTGGCCGTGAAGCGCCGGCGCAAGCTGCGCGTTCCGGCCTAGCGCGACACGACCTTGACCTCCTTCACCTCGATCGGAGCGCCCGCCACGAGAACCGGTGCGCGCCGCTCCTCGGCCGTCTTGTTGAAGCCGGCAACGTCGGTGCGGAGCAGGTCGTTGAACCTCGCGATATAGCCGTCGAGGGCCGCGCGCAGCTCCTTGAAGCGCGCCGTCACGACGTCCGTCGGTGGCTGCGCGTACGCGAACGCGAGACCGAAGCCGAGGGACTGCAGCCGATCGTGGAAGCGGTTCAGGAAATGAATGTCGTCCTGCCCGGCGTCACGCTGCACGTCGGAGTTGTAGAGGCTGTCCTTGAGCTCTTTGAGCTTGCGGGCCAGCTCGCGCCCCTGGCGCGTCACGGGACCCGCCATGGTGCTGTCGCCTCCCGCGTTGTCGCGCAGCGCCTGCTGCGTATTCTTGATCTGCGTTTCCAGGCTCACGATCCGATTGAGCATCTCATTCAGGGCGGACAGGGCGTTGCGCCACGCGAGCCCGGAATGGAGCTGGGCCGTGAACCGGGCGGGATCGCCGCCCAGAACGGGGTCGGGCTCCACTGTGACCGTCTTGGTCTCGGTGCGGCCGCCCGCGTTGAGCGCGATGGTGTACGTGCCGGGAATGGCGCGCGGCCCGGTCACTTGTCGGAACGGATTCTCTTCGTCTTCGGCCGAGGGTGACCGCTCGAAGTTGAGGCGCGTCGGACCGGCGTACCGCAGGTTCCAGACATAGCGGTTCACGCCCTGCTTGCCCGGCCCGCTCGAGTCGACCAGCACGGTGTCGCCATGGCTATCCGTGACGGTCGCGACCACCCGGCCACGGCGCGGGCGCTCGCGCCGCCCGGACTCGGCCTGCCCGCCCTCCGGCGTCGCCGTGCCGCCGGTGTCGAGGGCCGCTTTCAGGTAGTAGTCCACGACGGCGCCGGCGGGAGCGTTCGGCGTCGTGAAGCGCGTCGGGGCCTCGCCCGGCCGCCGCGGCCGGACGCGGATGTGGGCCGGCTGCGTGCTGAACGCGTGGAAGTCGGACGCGAGGACCTCGGGGGTCAGCTCTTCGAGCGCGGTGATGTTGTCCAGCACGAACAGCCCGCGACCGTGTGTCGCTACCACCAGGTCGTGCTCCCGCTTGATGAATTGCACATCGTACACCGGCACGGTGGGGAAATCGGCCTTGAGCGCCTGCCAGCTCGCCCCGCCGTCCCGCGAATACCACAGGCCTGAGTCGGTGCCGAGCACGAGGAAGCCCCGGAGATTGGGGTCTTCCCGCACCACGTGCGCCGGCACGTCGGATGGGAGGCCTTTGCCGATTTCGGTCCACGTCTTGCCGTAGTCGGCGGTCTTGAACGCGTACGGGTGACGGTCGTCGAGCTCGTGGCGATCGATGGTGAGATACGCGGTGCCCGCGTCGAACGGCGAGATCCCGATCTGGTAGACGCGCCCCTCCACGTCCTTCGCGAGCCCGGGGAAGTGGCCCGACACGTTGGTCCACGTTTTCCCGGCGTCCCGTGTCACGTGCACGAGCCCGTCGTCGCTGCCGGCCCAGATCACGCTCGAGTCCGAAGGGGCGAGGTTCACCGTAAGAATCGTGCCGTACGTCTCCGCGCCCGAGATGTCGTACTCGATCGGGCCGCCGCTCGTCACCTGCTTGGCCTTGTCGTTGCGCGTCAGGTCGGGACTGATCGCGCTCCAGTGCTCACCACCATCCGTGCTCTTGAAGACCACGTTGCCGCCCAGGTACACCGTATTGGCGTCGCGCGGCGATACGGTGATCGGGGTGGTCCAATTGAACCGGTAGGTGAGATTCGCCGGCTTCATTTCGTTCACGCTCGAGAGATAGGGCCGGACCGAGCGCGTCTCCCCGGTCTTCAGGTTCACGCGGGTGATGTTGCCGTTCTGGGAATCCACGTACAGGATCGACGAGTCGCTCGGCGCAGGGACGGCGTATTCCCCGTCGCCCCCGGTGACCGTGAACCACTCGGATCCATTCATTCCACCACCTCCCCCACCTCCCCCGCCTCCGACGTTCGTCGACGGCCCGCACCACGCGTTGTTGTCCTGCAGGCCGCCGCACAGCATGTACGGCGTGTTGTTGTCGGCGGCCACCATGTAGAACTGCTCGATCGGCAGGTTGTTGAGATAGCGCCATGACTTGGCACCGTTCTCCGTCACGTACGCCCCGCCGTCGTTCCCCTGGATCATGCGGTCGGGATTCTGCGGATCGATCCACAACGCGTGGTGGTCGACGTGCACACCCCGGTCGATCGGCGTGGTGGTCTTGCCGCCGTCGTCCGAGCGCAGCAACAAGTACGAGGAAAAGAAGACCTTCCGGTCGTCCACCGGCGAGACGTGCATCAACGAGAAGTAGAATGGCCGGGCCGAGAGGGCATGATTGTCGGATACCTTGGTCCAGTGATCGCCCTGGTCCTTCGAGTCCCACAGCATGCCCTGCTTGGTTTCGATCAGCGCGTACACATGGCTCGGGTTGGTGGGCCCGACCGCGAGCGCGATGCGGCCCAGCAGCCCCGTCGGCAGGCCGTCCTTGAGCCGAGTCCAGGTGAGGCCGCCGTCGGTGGAGCGATAGATGCCGCTCCCGCTCCCACCGGACACGAGCTCCCACGGATAGCGCACGAATTGCCACATCCCTGCGAACAAGACCCGCGGGTTGCCGGGCACCATCACCAGGTCGGCCACGCCTGTGGTGTCGTTCACGAACAGCACCTTTTGCCATGTCTTGCCGCCGTCCGCGGTACGGAACACGCCCCGATCGGCGTTGGGGGCCCACACGTGGCCCAGCGCCCCGACCAGGACGGTGTTTGGGTCGAGGGGGTCGACCACGATCCGCGTGATCTGCCCGACGTCGCCGAGACCCATGAACTGCCAGGTCTTGCCCGCGTCGGGCGACATGAACACACCGCGGCCGTCCACCACGTCGTTGCGCGGGTTCCCCTCGCCTGTCCCCACCCACACGACGTTGGGGTTCGACGGCGCCAGGGCGACGGCACCAATCGATGCCGTCGGCTGGTCTTTGAACACGGCGTCCCAGGAATCGCCGCCGTCGGTCGTCTTCCACACGCCGCCGGCGGATGCCCCGACGTAGTACGTGCTCCGGTCGCCGGCCACGCCGACGACCGCCGCCACGCGACCACCGCCCACCGAGGGCCCGAGGTTTCGGAACTTCAGGTTGTTGAGCGAGTCCGCTCCCAGCATCGCGGCCGCGGCCGACGGTGGCGCGGAAGCGGGTCGCTGTTTCGGCCGGGCGCGACCTTGCGCCGCGCCCGACAGGGCGAGCGCCGACACGAGCATGCTGCAGAGGCTGGCTTGACGGAGAGCCGTGCGATGCATCGGACAAACTCCTTCGGTGGGTTATGATTGCTCCATATGAGAACTCTTATGCTGCTCGCTGGGATGACCGTCAGTAATGTGGCGACGACGCCACAACTTGGTGCCCAAAATCCTGAAGATCTTAAGGATCCCGGTCGCTCGCGCCAGACCGCCATCGTCACCGCGGCCGCCCGGCTCGCGCCGGCCGTGGTGAGCGTGAACGTGTTGCGGCGCGAGCGGCGCCCGGCGCAGGACCCGTTCGACCTGTTCTTCATGCCGCGTGGCGCGGACCAGGTGGTCGAGGGGTACGGGTCCGGGTTCATCATCTCACCGGACGGCGTCGTGATCACCAATCAACACGTCACGCAAGGCGCCGAACAAATCGTCGTCACGATGCGTGACGGGCGCGACTTCGCGGCGAAGATCCTGGGCGAGGACCCCCAAACCGACATCGCCGTGCTCAAGGTCGACGGCGTTGGCCTGCCGACGGCGCCGCTCGGCAAGAGCACCGACCTGCTGATCGGCGAATGGGTAGTCGCGGTGGGTAACCCGTTCGCCTACCTGCTGGGCAACACCGAGCCCACGGTCACCGCCGGTGTGGTGAGCGCGGTGGGCCGCAACCTGTTGCCCTCCGAAGGGCAGTCCGGGATCTACGTCGGCATGATCCAGACCGACGCCGCGATCAACCCGGGCAACTCGGGCGGCCCGCTCGCCAACGCGCTGGGCGAAGTGGTAGGTGTGAACAGCTCGATCTTCACGAGCTCAGGCGGGTCCGTGGGCATCGGCTTCGCGATCCCGATCGAGCGCGCCCTGCGTGTCGCCGACGAGCTGCGACGCTTCGGCAAGGTGCGCCGCGCCTGGGTGGGGCTCGAGGTCGCGGGCGCGGACGACTTGCGGGGCTGGAAGCGGGCGGGGGGACTGCGGGTGACCCAGGTGGCCCCGGGTGGCCCGGCGAGTCGGGCCGGCGTCGTGGCGGGCGACGTGCTGGTGAGCGCCCGCGGGCGACGGCTGCGGACCTTCCTCGATTGGGAGGCGGTGCTGCTCGACATCGGGCCGGGGGACACCTTGGTCGTGAGCTACCGGCACGAGGGCGAGAGCCGCGCGGCCCGGCTGGCGGTCACGGACTTCCCCACCACGCTCGCCGAGAAGGTGGCCGTGCTCGGGGGCATGAAGGTCGTGACGGTGACGGCGGCCGTGCGCGCCGAGCGGGGCATTCAGAGCGACCACGGCGCGCTGATCTACGACATCCCCGACGAGATGCAGCAGGCTACCGGACTCAGCTCCGGGGACGTCATCCTGCAGATCAACCGCGTGCGCGTCGCGAGCGCCGACGATCTGCGCCGGGCGTTCGCCGCAGCGGCGGGGGCGGGCGCCGCCACCGTGTGGTTCGAGCGGGACAGGCGGCTCAGCCGGACGGCGTTTTATGTGAGATGAGGCGGCCGGGCGGTCTGGCGGTGGGGCGGACGGGAGGCGATAGTGGTGCGGGCGATCACATCCGGAGAGCGCTATGGCCGACACCATCCGCAGGGTCAGCTACTACTACACCACCATCCCTGACAAGCCCGGCGAAGGCACGCGGCTGCTCGACGCGCTGCGGAGGGCGGGCGTCAATCTGCTCGCGCTGCACGCGTTTCCCAGCGCCCGCAAGGCGCAGGTGGATTTCGTGCCGTCGGACGCGGCGGTTTTTGAGGCGGCGGCAAAGGGAGCGAAGATCAAGCTGTCGAAACCGAAGACGGCGTTCCTGGTGGACGGCGACGACCGCGTGGGCGCCCTGGCGGGTGTGCTCGGCCGGCTCGCATCGGCGAAGGTCAATGTCACCGCGGTGACGGGCTTGTGCGCCGGCATGGGGCGTTACGGCGCCATCCTCTGGGTCAAGGCGCGCGACGTGAACAAGGCCGCCGCGGCGCTGGGAGCCATGTAAACCAAGAGCGGCGTCTAGCAGGAGCGTTGCGCAAAACCGTCACGCGAAAACGTCACGAGGAGGCGTCAAGGGCGCCGCCGCGCCCCAGCGCGTCGGGCCCGAATTTCCCGCGCACTTCGTCGATCACACGGGAGATCGTGCGGTCCCGCTCGGTTTCGATCCCTCCCGATTCTCGCTCGAGCAGGGAGAGCTGCCCTGCCGCGTCCACCGCGCCGAGGTGCGACAGGGCCACGCCCAGCAGCCGGGCGGGCACGCGTCGCGCCTCCCGCAGTCGGGCGAGGAGCTGGCGCGCGACGGCGTACACGGCACGATCCGACCGCACCGGGTCGGGCAGCGTCCGGCTCGCCTGGCGGGTGATGAAATCCGCGTCGCGCAGCTTTACGGTGACCGTGCGGGCCGCGAGACCGCCGTCCCGGAGGTCGGCGCTCGCCCGATCGGCCAGGGCGAGCAGCCTGGCGGCGAGCGCCTGGTCATCGTCCAGGTCGGTCGGGAACGTCTCGTCGCGGCTGACCGACTTGGCCTCCCGCTCCGGCTCGACCGGCGCGGCGTCGTTGCCGCGGACCCGCCCGTACAGCCACGTGCCCTCGCGCTCGCCCAGCCAGCGGACCAGGGTCTCACGATCATGCCCGACGACGTCGCGGACCGTGCGCAGCCCAAAGCGCGCGAGCCGTTCCTGGAACCTGGGCCCGATGGCCGGCAGGTCGGCGAGCGCGAACCGCAGCATGAACTCCGGCTCCGTGCCCGGCGGGACCACGTGCACGCCATCGGACGGCGCACCCGGTCGCGGCTTCGCGACGCCCGCGGCGAGCTTCGCCACGAACTTCGAGGTCGCGCCGCCGATCGACAGGGACAGCGTCGTTTCCGTGAGCACCGCCGCTCGGATGCGCCCCGCCGTCGCCGCCAGGGGCTCGTTCCCGTAGAGCCGTTCCGTGCCGGAGAGATCGAGGTAGAACTCGTCGCTCGAGGCCTGCTCCACGGCGGGAGTGAAGCGTCGCAGCACCGCCCCGATCTCGCGGCCCTTATCGGCACAGGCTTCCCACGGCACCGGCACGACCGTCGCGCCGGGACACAGCCGCACCGCGCGCGCCATCGGCATCGCGGACTGGACTCCGTAGGCCCGGGCTTCGTACGACGCGGAGGTGACGACGCCGCGGCGGTCGGCCGCGCCGCCGACGATGAGGAGGCGCGCCTTGCCCGCGCCGTCCGGGTCCACGAGACGCGCCACCGCGACGTAAAAGGCGTCCGCATCGGCCAGCAGGATCCGACGGCCGCGGGTCATCGTGGCGGGGGCGCGCTCCGCGTCCGCAGGATCTCCTGCACGACGTGCCGCCGCTCCGCCAGATCGAGCAGCGTCAGCTGGAACACCAGGTCGCTCGTGCCGTTGGGCGCACCGTCGTAGCGCCCCTCGGCCGCCACCGGGCCGATCTCATGCGCGCCGCCGCGGACCAGCCGCATCTCGTCCACCCGCAGCAGAGGGTAGCGCAGCGTCTTCGTGTTCTGGCGGAACACGATCGTATCGCGCCGCAGCGTCTCGAGCCGCAGGTTCCACACGATCGTGCCGTCCTTGAGCGTGATCTGCCACACGTCCTCCGTCGCCTGTCCGGCTCCGACCAGCGCGAGCCCGGCAAGGAGCAACGCTCTCATGTCTGCTGAGCCTTGCTCGTCTTGGCCGCCTCGGCGGCCTGCGCGCGCCGCTTCTTCCCCTTCGGGCGGCGGTTGCCGTAGGTGCCGCGGAAGATCTTCCCTCGCTTGGTGCGAATGTCGCCTTTACCCATGAGGAGTTCTCCGTCGTCCGTTATCCGTTATGACCGCCCAGCTTCAACAAGCGCTTGAACTGGTCAGTCGAGGTCGGCATCACCGAGAGGCGACCGATGCGCACCAGTGCCAGGTCGGCGAACGCGCGGTCCCCTTTAATCTCGGCGAGCGGCACCGGCCGCGGCAGTGTCCCGCCGGCCTTCAGGTCGACCACCACGAGCTTCGGGTCCTTTTGCTTGGGATCGGGATACGCCGCTCGAGTAACCTCCGCCACGCCGACCACGGCTTTCTCGTCGCCGGTATGATAGACGAGCACCTGATCCCCCACCTTCATCGACCGCAAGTGCTTGAGCGCCAGGTTGTTCTTCACCCCGTCCCACACGGCGGTCTTCTGGCGGGCGAGGTCGTCGAAGCTGTAGGTGGACGGCTCGGTCTTGACGATCCAGTAGCTGGCCATAAGGCAGGTTGTGGAGGTTGGTGGAGGTTAGTGGAGGTTGGGGGAGGTTTGTAGCCTCCCTGTCCAATCTGCGATCGCTCCTACGAGCTCGCCCATCACTTCGGCATCCGTCCTGCCGGACCGCTTGAGCACGTGAAATGAGTGATCGCCACCCTTTACCAGGTGCAGCGTCGCCAGCTGGCCCAGCCGTTTGACGACCGGCGTCAACAACTTCAGGCCAGCGAACTCGTCACGGTCTCCCTGGAGAAACAGCATCGGGATCCGCACCTGCGCCAGATGCTCCGCGCGCTTGTCGTCCGGTCGCCCGGGAGGATGCAGCGGGAAGCCGAGGAACACGAGGCCCCGCACGCCAGGGAGCGGCTCCTCCGTCTGCGCCGTGGACGTCATACGCCCGCCGAACGACTTGCCGCCCGCGACGAGCGGCAGTCCCGGCGCGACGCGTGCGGCCTCCGTTACCGCCGCGCGCACCGTCGCCGCCGCGACCGCGGGCGGATCCGGTCGGCCCGCCCGCCGCTCCATGTAGGGGAACTGATAGCGGAGCGTGGCGATGCCCCGCTCCGCGAGCCGTTGCGCGATCGACTCCAGAAACGCGTGCCGCATCCCGGCCCCGGCGCCGTGGGCGAGTACGTAGAGCAGGCGGGCGACATCAGGACGCAGCAGCAGTGCTGATACGCTGCCCACCCCCTCGCCGACGGCGAACGTCAGTTCCTTCTGGCTCGAACTCGTAAAGCTTTCCTCAACCGAGGCGGTCATGGAGCTGCTCGAGCGCTTGGACGAGATCGGGTTTCAGCTCGAGCACCGCGCGCAGCGGGTCTTCCCCTAGTTGCTTCATTCGGGTCGGGGCCGTCTTGATCGTGAACTTCTTGATGTCGAGCGTCGGCGTCACCTCGCTCCACTTGAGCGGCATCGACACGGGCGCGCCCGGCAATGGCCGCGCGCTGAACGGGGCGACGAGCAGGCGCCCGTGGCCGTTCTGTACGTAGTCGAGGTACACCTTGCCATCCCGCTTCTGAACCTGGCGTGTGACCGTGGCGATTTCCGGCAGCTCGGCCGCGATCACGCGTGCCAGGAGACCGCCGAGCGTGCGCGACTGCTGGTAGGTCACTTGCCGGCCCAGCGGGATGAGCACGTGGAGCCCGGTCGACCCGCTCGTCTTGATCCCCGCCGGAAGTCCGATGTCGTCGCACAACGCCTGCACCGCCTGCGCGACGGTCACGACGTCGGTGAACGGGGCTTCCTTGGGGTCGAGATCGAGGATACACCAATCCGGGGTCTCGAGCGTCCCGACGCGCGACGACCAGATGTGCAGGAGGATCGCCGCCATGTTGGCGATATAGAGCAACGACGGCTCGTTGTCGCACACGAAGTAGTCCAGCTCGCGCTGCGAGTCCTCGCTCCAGATGGTGACGGTGCGCACGAACGCCTGGGCGTACGCCGGCGCGTCCTTTTGGAAAAAGGACTTCCCGTTGATGCCGTCGGGAAAGCGGGTGAGCACGAGCGGCCGATCGGCGAGATAGCGCAGCATCCAGGGCGACACGGCCCGGTAGTACTCGATCAAGTCGCCCTTGGTATACCGCTCTTCGGGCCAGAAGATCTTCTCGAGATTCGAGAACTGCACGGCGGGAGGAGGGACGAGGGACGGGGGACGGGTGGGCAAGGGAGCAGGAGCGACCCCTCCCTCGTCCCCCGTCCCCCCTCCCGGTATCACGCACTCTTCCGGCTTCTTATCGTCCCGGAACCGCAGAAAGACCGGCTGCCGCAGCAGGCCGTCGCCCGTGACCTCCTTGTAGCGGACCTCGGCCACGAGCTCCGGCTTCACCCAGTGGCTCTCCTTCTCCGCCGGGACCCCACCCTCGAACGGTGGCCGAGGGGTCTCGAGGGCCAGAAGCTGGTGACCAACGTCTTTCAGCATCTGGCCGGTGAATCCGCTGCCCGCGCGACCGGCATAGACGAGCTTGCCGTCGGCGTAGCCGCCCAAGTGCAGCGCTCCGAACCCGCCCCGGCTCCCCTTGGGCGCGGTGTAGCCCACGACGACGAAATCGCCCGTCTTGTCGGCGCGGATCTTCTGCCAGAGGTCCGAGCGGCCGCTCTTGTACGGGGCGTCGGCCTTCTTGGCGACGATACCCTCGAGCCCCATTCCCACCGCCCGGTCGTACACCGCCTCGCCGTCCTTCTCGAAATGCTCCGAGTAACGCAGCGGTCCCGCCTCCGGGAGCACTTTTCGCAGCAGGGCCTTGCGCTTCACGAGCGGCAGGGACCGCAGGTCGAACCCCTCGACTGCCATGAGGTCAAAGAGATAGAGGGTGCCGGGCGTTTCCACGGACGCAAGCCGGATGTCCGGGGCGCGGCCGATGCGCGCCCGGTTCTGAAGGCGTTGAAAGCTCGGCCGCCCCTGCTCGTCCAGGATCACGAGCTCCCCATCCATAATGAGGCTGGAGTACGGCAGTGCGGCAATCGGGCGGATCAGCTCCGGGAAGGCCGCGGAGTAATCGTTCCCGTTGCGCGTGATCAGGCGCGCGGTCCCGCCTTCCTTCACCGCCCGCATCCGATAGCCATCGAGCTTCACCTCGAAGACCCACCCGGCGCGCGAGAACGGCTCCTCGCGCGTTTCCGCGAGCATGGGAGCGACATCCTCGGCACGGACGGCGCGCATCGGCGCCTTGAGCTTCTTCAGCTCGGCCACGAGCTTCGCCGCTTTCTTGTTGCCGTCGCGCAGCTCCTCGACGGTCAGCCCCGACAGCACCGATCCGGGAGGAAACGTGGCCCCGTTCTTCGAGGTATAGGCGTCCCGCTCCTTGATCAGGAGCCAGTCCTTCACCGACTTCTTGATCTTCACGAGCGTCCAGACACCGCGCAGCTTGTAGCCGCGCAGCTCGAAGAGCAGCTTTCCCTTGGCGAGACCCGCCGCCGGATCTTCGAGGGGCACCCACACGCCGCGGTCCCACACGATCACCGCGCCCGCGCCGTAGTTGCCTTCGGGGATGATCCCCTCGAAATCGCCGTACTCGATGGGGTGGTCCTCGACATGGACGGCGAGGCGTTTGTCGGCCGGGTCGCGCGACGGCCCTTTGGGCACGGCCCACGATTTCAGCACCCCGTCCATCTCGAGCCGCAGATCGAAATGGAGCCGGGTGGCGGCATGCTGGTGAACGATGAACCGCCGCCCGGGTGCGGCGGCGACCGTGCCCGATGGCTCCGGTGTGCGGTCGGCGGAGCGCTTGGCGCGGTAGGTCTTGAGCGCGTCGTCCGGCGGAGGCGGGGGCGTTGGGGTCACGGTCGTGGTCCATTGTAGACCGAAAGCGCACCGCGTCGCAATCGGCGTGGCCGGCGCAGGATGGACCCTCCCTCGCGCCAGTGGTAGTTTCCTGATGCGGTCGGTCGGACGCTCACCCTATCACCAGCAAGGCCCTATGCCCGCGCACTCGATTGGCTCCGCCACGATCTCCTTCGGGCTGGTCTCGGTCCCGATCAAGATGTTCTCGGCCGGCGAGTCGTCGGCCGCGATCTCGTTCAACTGGCTGCACAAGAAGGACGGGGCCCGTCTGAAGCAGCAGTACGTCTGCTCGAAGGACGGGGAGAAGGTCGAGAAAGAGGACATGATCAAGGGGTACGAGTTCGCCAAGGGTCGCTACGTCCAGTTCACCCCCGACGAGCTGAAGGCGCTCGAGGAGAAGGGGACGGGCTCGATCAACATCACCGAATTCGTGGACGCCGACACCGTGGACCGGATGTACATGGACAAGGTCTACTTCATGGGACCCGACAAGGGCGGCGACCGGGCGTTCACACTGCTGGGCGAAGCCCTGAAGAAGACCCGCAAGGTGGCGATCGGGCAGTGGGCGGCGCGGGGCAAACAGTATCTCGTGATGATCCGGCCGCTGGGCCGGGGGCTCGCGATGGAGCAGCTGCGCTACGCCAACGAGGTGCGCTCGATCGACGAGGTGCCGATCCCGAAGGTCGACGTGAAAAAAGCGGAGCTGGACATGGCGGTGCAGCTCGTCGAGCAGGCGGCGTCGGAGAAGTTCGAGCCCGCGAAGTACGAGGACACGGTCAAGGCCCGAATCCAGGACCAGATTCAGCGGAAGGTGGAAGGCGAGGAGATCACCGAGGAGCCGGCCGAAGCCCCCAAGACGCAGATCATCGACCTGATGGAGGCGCTGAAGGCGAGTCTCGCGAAGGGCAAGGGCTCGACCGCCGGCGAGCGCAAACCCGCGAAGCGCGCCGAGCGGGCCGCCGAAGCCAAGCCAGCCAAGAGACGAAAGGCCGCCAGCGCCTAGGCGATGACCGGCTATACCACCGAGGAAGTCGCGCGGCTCCTCGGTCTCTCTCCCGCGCAGATCCGATCCTATACTCGAGCCGGCTTTCTCTCCCCCGCGCGCGCCGCGCGGGGAGAGCTGCGCTTTGCGTTTCAGGACCTGGTGCTGCTGCGCGCCGCGAAGGGCCTGATGGCGGCCCGGATCCCGGCCGCGAAGATCCGCGGCTCGCTCCGCCGGCTGAAGCAGCAGCTGCCGCGGGGACGGGCGCTCTCGGAGCTGCGCATCACGGCCGAGGGACATCGAGTGGTGGCGCGGGACGGTGCCCTCGCCTGGAATCCGGATTCGGGGCAGCTGGTGCTCGACTTCGACGTGGCGACTCTCGCCGAGCGGGCGGCCCCGCTGGCGCGCCGCCAGGCGGCCGCCGCCCGGCGCGTGGAGGACGATCTCGACGCGGAGCAGTGGTTCGACCTCGGGCTGGAGCTGGAAGTGAGCGCCCCGGAGGACGCGCGCGACGCGTACCGGCGGGCGCTCGAGCTCGATCCGCATCATGCCGAGGCGCGGGTGAACCTGGGGCGGCTGCTGGTCGAATCCGGTCGCGCCGAGGAGGCCGAGACGCACTTCCGGGCGGTGCTGGCGGACTCTCCCGACCACGCGACCGCCTGGTACAACCTTGGCATTGCGCTCGAGGACCGGCGGCGTCCCAACGACGCGTTGAAGGCCTACGAGCAGGCGATCGCCGTCGATCGACGGCTGGCGGACGCGTACTTCAACCTGGCACGGTTGTACGAGCAGGCGGGGAAGAAGGCGGCGGCCCTGCGGCACCTGTCCATCTATCGCAGACTGACGGGGGAGGTGTAGCGATGAACCTGGTGGCGCGACGCGTAGCCGCGTACCTCGACGACCTCGTGCCGCCTCGCCCGGCGCGGCTCGCCGAGCTGGAAGCGGAGGCGCGGCGCAGCGGCTTCCCCATCATCGGTCCCGCGACGGGACACCTGTGCTACCTGCTGGCTCGACTCAGCAACGCTCGACAGGTCTTCGAGCTCGGCTCGGGGTTCGGCTACTCGACCGCGTGGTTCGCGCGCGCCGTGAAGGAAAACGGCGGTGGGACCGTGCACCATGTCGTGTGGGACGACGAGCTGTCCCGGCAGGCCCGCGACAACCTCGCCGCCCTCGGCCTGGCCGATGCGGTGCGATTTCACGTCGGGGAGGCGGTGGCGACGCTGCGCCACGCTGCGGGGCCGTTCGACGTCATCTTCAACGACATCGACAAACAGGACTACCCGAAGGCGCTCGATGTCATCGTGACCAAGCTGCGGTCGGGTGGGCTACTCCTGGTCGACAACATGCTGTGGAGCGGGCGTATCTTCGAGCGCCGCGACACCAGTCCCGCGACTCGTGGTGTGCGAGAGTTGACCCGGCGCATTCAGACAGACCCGCGTTGGATTGCGTCGGTGATCCCCGTGCGGGATGGCTTGCTGGTGGCGCATCGGGTCTAGGAATGGCTCTCGCACCGCGACCACCCTAACTTACGGGGCCAAGGAGGGGTCACCATGAACTGTCCAGCCTGCGGTACCGTGATGACGGAACAGTCGGTGAGCGAGGTGAAGGTTCAGACCTGCAAGGGCGGCTGCGGCGGATTGTGGTTCGACGAATGGACGTTGCGCAAGGTCGACCAGCCGGACCAATCGGCGGGCGAGGCGTTGCTCCACATCGAGCAGAATCCCGCCATAAAGGTGGATCCGGAGAAGCGGCGCACCTGTCCCCGCGATGCCGGCATCGTCATGATGCGGCACTTCTGGAGCGTCAAACGGGACGTCGTGGTGGACGAATGCCCCAAGTGCGAAGGGATTTTCCTCGACCCCGGAGAGCTCGCCGCCATGCGCTCGGACTACAAGTCCGACGCCGACCGCCACAAGGCCGCGCAGGCCTACTACCGCGAGATGTTCGATACCCAGCTCGCCGGCATGCTCCGCGAGGACAAGGCCAAGCGCGAGAGCGCCCGCAAGGTCGCCAACATCTTCAAGTTCCTCTGCCCCAGTTACTACATCCCCGGCAAGCAGGCCTGGGGGGCGTTCTAAAGACGGCGTGGCCGCGGCCACACGCGTTTCGTTCCTGCGCTGGTACTACCTTGGGACACCGCTGTTTTGGCTGGTGGGAGCGATCTGGGGTGTCAACGTGCGCGTCGCCTTTCTGGACGACTTCCCCCTCGGACGTAACGCCTACTACCTGCTCTGCTTCGTGCTCGGCGTGGTGATGCTGCGCGCCCCTGCGTACGCGAGTCGCCTCGCCTTCGCCGAGAGTGCGGCGAACCTGGGCCTCCTGATGCTCAGCGTGGTAGTATGGTACTTCCGGATGTTGGACTGGGCCGCAGGTCCGAGCGTCGGGGTCCGCGTCGTGACGCCGGCCGAGCTCGTGAGCTTTGTGTTGACGGCGGCGATCGCGGCGGTGAGCTACGGGCTGCAAAAGTCGGCAATCGGGACGTGAGGCGAAATCACGAGACCATCGCCACGAACTGCTGCGCCAGCTCGGGCCCGATCCCCGACTCCTCGTGCTTGAAGAAGATGAACGCGTCCTGCCACTCCTTCCCGATGTCCTGCACGGTCTTGGCCCACTGCTCCAGGTCGGTCTTCTCATACCCCTCGTCGCGCAGCCGCAGATAGCCAAAGTCGGCGGTGGCGACGAGCGGGGTGTGCTTCTCCTCCGTGTCCGCCACGCACAGCGCCGCATTGGCGGTGCGTAGCGCTGCGTACACGTCGTCGCTGAACCACGACTCGTGGCGAAACTCCCAGGCGCAGCGTAGGTCGGCGGGAAACTGGGTGAGAAGATCGTTCAGCCGGTCCACGTCCTTTTTGAAGTTCGGCGGCAGCTGGAACAAGATCGGGCCGAGCTTCGGCCCGAGCTTGCGCGCGGTGTCGAGGAAATAGCGGAGCGGGTCGTCCACGTCCCGAAGCCGGGCGATGTGCGTGATGCGTTGTGGCGCCTTGAGGACAAACGTGAAGCCCGCCGGCGTGGCCGCGTCCCAGCCGGCCACCGTCTTGGCGTTGGGCATCCGATAGAACGTGTAGTTCACCTCGACCGTGGAGAGGCGCTGGGCGTAGTACTCGAGCATCTGCGACTCGGGAAACTTGGCCGGATAGAACGTGCCCTTCCATTCCGGGAAGTTGTAGCCGGATGTGCCGACGCGGACGCGCACGCTACGCCACCCACACCGTCTTGATGTTCACGAACTCCCGCAGCCCGTACTCCGACAGCTCGCGCCCATAGCCGGACCGCTTCACCCCGCCGAACGGCAGCCGCGGATCGGACTTGACCAGCCCGTTCACGAACACGCTCCCCGCCTCGAGCTCGCGCGCGATGCGCTCGCCGCGCGCCGGATCCGCCGTCCACACGGACGCGCCGAGGCCGTACACGGAAGCATTCGCGATCCGCACCGCGTCGGCATCGTCCCGGGCGACCATCACCGCCGCCACCGGCCCGAAGGTCTCTTCCTCGAATGCGGGGGTGCCCGGGCGGACCGCCGTCAGGACGGTGGGAGGATAGAACGCGCCTGGGCCGTCCGGCAGCCGCCCGCCCAGCACCAGCTGCGCGCCCCGCCGCACCGACTCCTCCACCTGACGGTGGAGGTTGGCGCGCAGGTCGAGCCGTGCCTGCGGGCCGACGGCGGTCGCCGGGTCGAGCGGGTCGCCCACGCGACGCGACGCCATCTCGGCGGTGAGGCGCTCGGTGAATTGGCCCGCGACCCGATCTGCGACGATGAACCGCTTCGCGGCGATGCAGCTCTGGCCGCTGTTCTGGAGCCTGGCCTCGGCCGCGACTTTCGCCGCCCGAGCCAGGTCGGCGTCCTCGAGCACGATGAACGGATCGCTCCCCCCGAGCTCGAGCACCGTCTTCTTGAGGTGTCGCCCGGCGCGCTCCGCCACCTGGCTCCCGGCCCGGTCCGAGCCGGTGAGGGTCACCGCACGTACGCGTAGGTCGGCGATCGCTCCCGCCGCCGCCTCGTTCGAGAGGAATACCGAACGGAACAGTCCGTCCGGAAGCCCCGCGTCACGGAACACCTGCTCGATCTCGAGGGCGCAGCGTGACACGTTGGGCGCGTGCTTCAGGAGGCCGGCGTTCCCGGCGGCGAGCGCCGGAGCCGCGAACCGGAACACCTGCCAGAAGGGGAAATTCCACGGCATGATCGCGAGCACGGGCCCGATCGCCTCGAAGCGGACGTAGCTCCGCGCCGCGTCCGTCTGGCGCGGCTGGTCCGCCAGCATGGCGGCGGCCTGGTCCGCGTAATAGTCGCACACCCAGGCGCACTTTTCCGCCTCGGCCACGCCCTGCGCCAGCGGCTTCCCCATCTCGAGCGCCATCGTGCGCGCGTAGGCATCCTTCCGCTCGCGCAGGATGCGGCCCGCCGCGCGCAATCGCTCGGCGCGCGCCGTGACCGGGAGCACGCGCCACGCGCGCGACGCAGCGTCCGCCCGCGCGATGGTCCGCTCCAGCTCGCCGGGCGACGTCTCTTCGAACGTTTCGAGCACCGCCCCCGTGGCGGGATTGACCGACTGGAGGGTCACGTGATCACCTCGGGGCGATCACGCTCCCGATCCACCGTACAAAGGAACCCCAGCGGCTCGTCGCCGCTCGCGCGGAACTGATGGGCCACGCCGGGAGCCACGAAGACGCAGTCGAACGGCGCGATGTCGTGCGTGGTGTCGCCCAGGACCAGGCGGCCGCGCCCGCGGATCACCACCACGGCGTGCGGGTGGCGGTGTCGCTCGAGGGTCGAGTAGCCCCCCGGCTCGACCTCGAAGTAGCGCGTGATGAAGTTGAACGCCTCTTCACCGGTGCCCTCGCCCAACAGTGTTTGGCGCGTCACGCCCCGGTAGGGACCGTCCCCCGTCTTGTATTCGCGGATGGGAACGCCGTCCCAACGGAACGCCGCGCACTTCAGCAGCTTCGACGCATGGGTCATCGCGATCGAGCCCGCACCGCCTCGACCAGGCGCCGCGCCGCGGCGACGAGGTCGGGCTGCGCATACAGGCTCCCTCCGACGAGGAAGATGGTGTCGGCGCCGTAGCGGTCGAGCCAGTGCGGCACCCGGGCCACGTCGATGCCGCCCGCGGGCACGGGGAACGAGGGACGCACCGAGCCGAGCGGCGCGCGCAAGCGCGCGTTGATCGCGGCGCACGTCGCTTCCGACAACGTAAAGCGCCCCTCGACGTTGGGATAGATCACGGCATCGCTCCCCGCAACGCGAAACAGGTCGCCCAAGAGCACGGGCGGCGCGATCCCGTGGTCCGCCCGGAAGAACGCCCCCGCCAGCGACGGGTGCGACATGACGGCCAGCCCCGTCGCCGCCACGGCGCGCAGGGCGTCGAGACCCGCGGGCAGCGCGTTCACGATGCAGCCACGACATCCGGTGCGATGGGCGAACGCCGCCCGCTCGAGCAGCGCGGTCACTCCACTGGTGACGTTGGGAAAGTAGAGCGTGTTCCCGCCGGTCTCGCGATTCGCCCGCTCGACCGCGTCCTGGCAACGCTGCACCCGCTCCCGAAAGGGCGCGGGTGGCTGGTCCGACAGGCTGTGGTCGTCCTTGACCAGGTCGATCCCGGCGAGGGAGAATCGATACGCGCGCTCCGCGAGCTGCGTCGCGGACACGCCGAGCGGCTTGAGCGCGGTGCACAGTAGCGCGCGCCCGGGTGCGCCCGTGAGTTCCCGCAGGCCCGCGATGCCGTGGCGCGGCCCGCCGAGCGAAGCGAGCAGCTCGAGCGGCCATTCGATGCTCGCCACGACGACGCCCGACTGCAGCGAGATATTGCCGAACAGCAGGTTGAGGAGCTGCGGCATCTCGCCGCTCACGACCGCCGGATCGTACGCGATCACGCTGCTCCACCGTCCGTCGCCGAGCGGCTCGACCGCCTCGACCCGGCCGACGATGCGCGCGACCACGTCGGCGGAGAGGGCGTCCGCCGCCAGCTCCACCGTCTGCTCGAGCGCGATCTCGCGCGCGCGCGCGGCGGCGGCGCGCTCGTCGGCGCCGTGGACGTGGTAGGTGATACGCAGATCCATGTGTGAGCCTATCGTGATCGGGGCGTGATCCCGGTCACCTGAAGCAGTGTGTCATTCCGCCCGCGTCCCGCCCGGTTGTCGCGAGGCGGCCGGCCCGCGTTTCCCAAGCCCAGCGTCCTATCCATATATCGCGCGGCGAGTTGTCTCGCATCGCCGAAACGGGCACGCAGCTTGCGATCCCACACATATGGTGGCGACGAGGAGCGACGCATGACACCCGCGTGGATGCCCGGCGATCCGGAAGACGACGAGCTCGAGCAGCTGTTTGCGGCCGGTCGTGAGGCTTGGCGGGGTTCGCAGGACGACGCCGAGCAGGCGTGGCGCGGTGGCGAGCACCTCGCAGACTGGCCGGAGGCGTCGGCCGGGCCGGAGTACTGGATGTACAAGCGGGCGGAGCCGGGACTCGACGATCTCCCCTAGTCTCAACCCTTCGGCCGATGCGCCGCCAGGGTCAGCACGACGACACGATCCGGCTCATCCTCACCACCCGCCGGGAGTGTGAGCGTGACGCCGCTGCCGGAGGGGGTGACATCCACGCGCGCACCGGTGCTCAACATGCTCGCCCGTACGACTGGGGCACCCAACGGCGGTAGCCCGAGCAGACGGTCCGGCCACGAGAGCACATGCACGAACACGGTGTCGGCGCGCCGTGTGGTCACGCCCCATTCGCGCGGCGGCACCGGCCCAGCGCGCGTGCCGTAGATCGCCCCGCCATAGGTGGCGAGCCAGCGGCCGACGTCGCGCAGCCGCTCGGCGGCCTCGGGCTGGATCGTGCCGTCGGGCCGGGGTCCGATGTTCAGCAGCAGGTTGGCATCGCTGCCCGCGGCTCGGACGAGATAGCCGATCAGGTCGTGTACCGACTTGAAATGGGTGTCGGTGATGTTGAAGCCCCACGAGTTGTTCATCGTCAGCGACGTTTCCAGCGGCAGCGACCCGATCTCCTTTGTGTTGAAGCCGGCCGTGTTCGCGCCCGGAAGATCCTGCTCGAAGGTCTGCACGTCCTCGCCCGGGAGGGGTGCCGTGTGGTGGTTGGGCACGATGAGCGCCGCGGGCTGCAGCCGATGGATCAGCGTGTAGGTGCGTGACAGACGCCAGTCCGCGTCGGGCTTGTCCCACATGCCGTCGAACCAGATGCCGCCGATGGGACCGTAGCCCGTGAGCAGCTCCGTGAGCTGGCTGTCCATGAAATCGAGATAGCGGCCCCAGTCGCCGCTGTCGGGGCGGCCGGTGTGCTGGCCCGTCCGGCCGCGCGGCCAGTAGTCGGGATGATGCCAGTCGAGCTGTGAATAGTAGAAGAACAGCTTGAGGCCTTGTCGCTGGCACTCGTCCGCCAACTGCTTCAGCGGGTCGCGCTTGAACGGCGTCCAATCCACGATGTTGTACGGCGTCGCGCGGGTCGCGAACATCGAGAAGCCGTCGTGGTGGCGCGACGTGATCGTGATGTACTTCACTCCGGCCGCCTTTGCGAGCGACACCCACTCGCGCGCCTCGAACTTCACCGGATTGAACGTGGTGGCGAGCCACTCGTACGTCCCGACCGGAAGCTCGCGCTGCTGCATCACCCATTCGCCCTGGCCCAGCAGACTGTAGACGCCCCAGTGGATGAACATGCCGAACTTCGCATCGCGGAACCATTGTCGCGCGGCGACGCGCTCGGCGGGAATCGAATCAGGCGCCTGCGCCGCCACGTCGCGCTGCGATAGCGGCGTGACCAGCGACAGGACCATCAGCGCGAGCGCACCGGATGGACGGCTGGGGAGGCCCGAGTCCCTCATGCAGGAGCGATGTTACGCGCCGAACGGAAGGCCGCAAGGTAGGCTTGCCACCGGTCGTGGCGCGGGATATGCTGCGTCGTTCCACCACCCGGAGTCGCTCATGACGCCCCTGCGAACCATTCCGCTCGTCGCCCGCGTGATCGTTGGGCTCCTCGCCGCGACACCGCTCGTGGCTCAGAAGGCCAACTCCACGCGCGACTCGGCGGAGGCGAGCGATCCGGCCTTGCGCGCGCTGCACTGGCGCCTGGTGGGGCCGTTCCGCGGCGGGCGCGCCGTGGCGGTGGCGGGCGATCCCTCGCGGCCGCTCGTCTTCTACTTCGGCGCCGTGGACGGGGGCGTGTGGAAGACCGCCAACGGCGGTCAGACCTGGAGCAACGTGACCGACGGCCGCTCCGACATCGCGTCGGTCGGCGCGATCGCCGTCGCGCCGTCCGACCCGAATGTGATCTACGTGGGCGCGGGCGAAGCCGATTGGCGCGAGGATCTCACGTATGGCGAGGGCATGTGGCGCTCGACCGATGGCGGCGAGACATGGCGGCACCTGGGCCTGGCCGACACGCGTCACATCGCCGCCGTGCGCGTGGATCCGGCCAACCCCGACGTCGTGTACGTCGCCGCGATGGGGCACGCCTTCGGGCCCAACGCGATGCGCGGCGTGTTCCGCTCGACCGACGGCGGCAAGACCTGGAGCAAGGTGCTGTACGTCGACGATTCGACGGGCGCGATCGACCTCGCCTTGGACGCCACGAACCCGCGCGTCCTCTACGCCGCCATGTGGAAGAGTCAACGGTTCCCTTGGGGCTTCTCGGCGGGAGGCGGCAAGAGCGGATTGTGGAAGAGCAGCGACGGCGGCGACAGCTGGACCGATTTCACGGCCAGCCGGGGGTTCCCGCCGCGGCCGCTGGGCCGCATCGGGATCGCCGTGTCCCCCGCCAACCCGTCGCGCCTGTGGGCCAGCGTCGAAGGCCCGGCCACCGACTCGAGCGGCGGCATCTTCCGCTCCGACGACGGTGGGGCGAGCTGGGAGCGCGTCAACGCGGACCAGAAATTCATGGTGCGGCCGTGGTACTTCTCGTCCGTCGCCGCCGATCCCACGGACGAGAATACCATGTACGTCCTGAACCTCGGCACCTGGCGCTCGGTGGACGGCGGCAAGTCGTTTTCGCGCATCCGCGTCCCCCACGGGGACTGCCACATCCTGTGGATCGATCCCAAGGATCCGCGTCGCATGATCGAGGGGAACGACGGCGGCGCCACCGTGTCGTTCGACGGCGGCACCACCTGGTCCACCGTGAACAACCAGCCCACGGCGCAGTTCTACCACGTCGCGACCGACGACCAGTTTCCCTACCGCCTCTACGGCGCGCAGCAGGACAACAGCACCGTCGCGATCCCGAGCCGCTCCGACGATGGGGCGATCACCCTGCGCGACTGGTACGCCGTGGCGGGCGGCGAGTCGGGGTACATCGCGCCGCAGCCGGGCGATCCGGACATCGTGTTTGCAGGCACCTACATGGGCACGCTCACCCGCTACGACCATCGCACCAGACAGGCGCGCGACGTGTCCGTGTGGCTCAACAATTACGACGGGTACGCGGCGGCCGACGTGCCCTACCGGTTCCAGTGGACGTTCCCGATCGTGTTCTCGCCGCACGACCGGAACACGCTGTACGTCACGGCGCAAAAAGTGTTCAAGACCACCGACGGCGGCGCCAGCTGGCAAGCGATCAGCCCCGACCTGACCGTGCACGATCCCGCCACGCTCGGCCCCGTGGGCGGACCGATCACGCGGGACATGACCGGCACCGAGTGGTACGGCACGATCTTCGCCTTCGCCGAATCCCCCCTGAAGCCAGGCGTGCTGTGGGCCGGATCGGACGACGGTCTCGTCCACGTGTCGCGTGACGGAGGCGCGACGTGGGACGACGTCACCCCGAAGGCCCTGGGCAAGTTTACCCGTGTGAGTCTGATCGAGCCCTCGCACTTCGACGCCGGCGCCGCCTACCTCGCGGCCAACCGCTATCAGCAGGACGACGTCGCGCCCTATCTGTTCAAGACCGCGGACTACGGCAAGACGTGGACGAAGGTTGTCACGGGCATTCCGGCCGCCGCGTACACGCGCGCGATCCGCGAAGATCCGGTGCGCCGGGGCCTGCTGTTCGCCGGCACCGAGACCGGCATCTACGTGACGTTCGACGACGGCGGGCGCTGGCAGCCGCTGCAGCTCAACCTGCCGCGCAGCTCGGTGCGCGACATCGCAGTCCACGGGAGCGACCTGATCGTCGCGACGCACGGGCGGGCGTTCTGGGTGCTCGACGACATCTCGCCGCTGCGACAGCTGAGCCCCTCGCTGCGGGGGGAGCGCGTGCACCTGTTCGCGCCCGAGCCGGCGGTGCGCTTCCTCGGCGGTCGCAGCGCGGGACCGCTCCCCACGGCCGGGGAGAACCCCTTCCCGGGCGCGGCCGTGACCTACTGGCTCCAGCAGAAGCCCACGGGCGACGTCGCCCTCACGTTCCTCGACAGCGCCGGAGCCGTCATGCGCACGTATTCGGGCAAGCCCGACTCGAGCGCGAGAGTCGACAGCGCGACCTACGCGCCCAGCGATTCGGCCGTCCCCGGGCACGCGGGGACCAATCGCTTCGCCTGGAATCTGCGGGCGTCCGACGCCAAGAAAGCCAAGGACATCGTCGTCGACGAGGGGATGATCGAGGGACCCATCGTGCCCCCCGGCCGCTACAGCGTGAAAATCACCGTGGCGGGACAGAGCGTCACGCAACCGTTCACGGTGGTGAACGACCCGCGTGTTCCCACGTCGCCGGCGGACCTCGCGGCCCAGTACGCCTTCGCGCTCCAGATTCGCGACCACATCGACACCCTCGTGTCCGCGGTGGAGCGGGTGCAGCAGGCCGAGTCGCAGCTCGCGAGCTGGACGGACTGGACCAAGAACCGACCCGAAGGCGCCCGGGTCAAGGCGCAGGCCGACTCTCTGAAGCGCAGTCTCGAGGCGGTGCGCGGCCGTCTCAGCGAGCCGCACGCCCACGCCGACGAATCCACGCTGCACTGGCCGATCCAGATCTACAACCAGCTGCTGTCGCTCAACGCGATGGTCCAGAGCGCGGACGCGGCGCCGACCCGGCAGGAGCGCGAGGTGCTCGCGGAGCTGTCGGGCCGGCTCGACAAGGAGCTCGTGGCGTTGCGGGGCATCGAGATGGGAGACCTCGCGGCCTTCAATCGCATGTTGCGCGACCTCAATGTTCCGGCCGTGGGTGTGGGAGGAGAGAAGCGATGACGCTCGACATACTGGTCCTCGCCGCCGCCCTGCTCGGGAGCGGAGATACGCTGTCCGGTCGGGTCGCGGACCCGGACGGCAATGCCGTCGCCGCCGCGACCGTGACCGTGGTCGAGCTGCATCGCGTGGCGCTGACCCAGGCGGACGGTGGGTACCGCTTCACCGACCTGCCCGCGGGCCGCTATACGATCACGGTGCGGGCCTTCGGGTTCGCGCCGGTCGCACGCGAGGTCACCGTCCACGGGGCGACGACCAAGTCCGTGACCCTGAGCCGGACCTCGATCTGGGTCGAGCCGGTCACCGTCACGGCCACCCGCGCGCCGCTCGCCGCGGGCCTATCGCCGCTTCCCACCGAAGCCCTCTCGGAAGACCGCCTGAGACGCGAGCAGAGCGTATCCCTGGCCCATGCGCTGGCGAATCTGCCGGGGATCAACGCGCTCACCACGGGACAGCAGATCGGCAAGCCCGTCATCCGGGGGCTCACGGGGCCGCGCGTGCTGGTGCTCGAGGACGGCAGCCGGCTCGAAGACTACTCGTGGAGCGACGAAGATGGCCCGTCGGTGGACGCCCGCCTGGCGCAGCGCGTCGAGGTGATCCGCGGGCCGGCGAGCGTGTTGTACGGCTCGGACGCGCTGGGCGGGGTCGTGAACGTGATCCCGGAGGAGCTGCCGGACGCGAACGGCGGTCCGCGCGCCATGCGCAGCGGCTTCGAGGTCTCGGGTGCGTCCAACAACGCCGAGCTCGAGGGATCCGCGCGCCTGGAAGGAGCGAGCGGCGGGTGGGGCTGGCGCGTGTTCGGCATCGGGCGGTTCGCGAGCAGTCTCCACACGCCCGCGGGCGAGCTCGACAACACGGGATTCAACGCGCTCTCGGGCGAGGCCGCCGTGGGCTCGCGCGGCGTGCGCGGCAGCACGACGCTGCGCTACACACGCTACGGCGGCGAGTTCAAGCTGCTCGAAGCCGAAGGGCCCGCGAGCGGAGAAGAAGGAGGACCCGAGCGCAAGCTGTCGGATGACCGGGTGCAATTCGCCGGCGACTATCTCGTGGGCGGCGTGCGGCTCGAGACCAAGGCGCAGTGGCAGCGGCACTCGCTCATCGAAGTGTCAGACACGGGCGTGAGCCCGGGGGGCCAGCCGCTCGAGGGGACGGCGTTCGACCTGCTCCTCAACACGTTCACGATCGATGCCCTGGCGCATCACACCGCCGGGGCGCGGATCGCGGGCACGCTCGGCGTTTCGGGCGTGGCCCAGAGCAACGACACACGCGGGCGGATCCCCCTCGTGCCGGACGCCCGCGTGCGGTCCGGTGCGGTGTTCGGGTTCGAGCAGGCTTCGCTCGGCCGCGTGCGCGTGCTGGCGGGCGCCCGCGTCGATGTGCGGCGCCTCACGGCCGATTCGAACGCGCAGCTGGGGCTCTCCGCGCAAGCGCGCGATTACACTGCGTTCGCGGGAAACGTGGGGATCGTCTACGGAGTCGGCGCGGCCGCGCTCACGGCCAATGTGGGCCGCGCCTGGCGGGCCCCGACCCTGTTCGAGCTGTTCTCGAACGGCCCCCACCTGGGAGAGGCACGCTACGAGATCGGGGACCCCGGCCTCGAGCCCGAGGCCGGGACTAACCTGGATGTGGGCGTGCGCTGGCAGGGTGGCCGCGTCCGCGCGGAGCTCGCGGCATATCGCAACGCGATCGACCGCTTCATCTTCATCGCGCCCACGGACTCGTTCGTGACGGTTGGGACGTCCCCGCCGGACTCCCTGCGGGTGTACCGCTATCGACAGGCGGATGCCCGGCTCGTGGGCGGCGAGGCCGAGCTGGAGATGGCGGTCACGGCCGCATTCTCCGTACGCGCCCGTGCCGACGCGGTGCGCGGCACAAACCGAGCTACCAACGAGCCCCTGCCCCTCGTCCCTCCCGCCCGGGCGGCGCTCGGCGCTGAATTCCATCGCAGCGGGCTGGCGTGGGCCGACCGCGTGTATGCGGGCGCCGAAATCGAGGCCGTCACGCGACAGAGCCGCCTCAATCCGCTCGACATCCCCACCGCCGGGTACACGCTGCTCAACCTCTCGGCCGGCCTGGTGCGGCCGATGCTGGGCCGGATCGGCCGTGTGGACCTCGCGGTCAAGAACATCGCCGATGTGAGCTACCGCAGCTTCTTGAGCCGCTACAAGGAGTTCGCGCTCGATCCCGGGCGCAACGTAGTGCTGCGCGTGTCCATCGGCGAATGAGAATCGGTCTCGTCGCCGCCGCGCTGGCGCTCGCGGTGAGCCCGGTTCAGGCTCAGTTTCGTCCCAAGGATTTCGACGCCTACGTCGCCCGCGGGCTCGAGGCGCTGCGCACGCCGGGCGTCGCCATCGCCGTCGTCAAGGACGGCCGGGTGGTGTTCGCCAAGGGCTACGGCGTACGCGCCGTGGGCGACACCGGACGGGTCGATGCGCACACGCTGTTTCAGATCGCCTCCAACACCAAAGCGTTCACCACGGCCGCGCTCGCGATCCTCGCCGACGCGGGCAAGCTCTCGTGGGACGATCCCGTCACCAAGTTTCTTCCCGGGTTTCAGCTGTACGATCCGTACGTGACCCGCGAATTCACGGTCCGTGATCTGGTGACGCATCGCAGCGGGCTGGGGCTCGGCGCCGGTGATCTGCTGTGGTTCCACTCTGACTACTCCCGCGGCGAGATCGCGTACCGGATCCGGTTCGCGAAGCCCGCCTCGAGCTTCCGCAGCGCCTACGCCTACGACAATGTGCTGTACATCGTCGCGGGCGAGATCGTCCCCGCCATCGGCGGCATGAGCTGGGACGACTTCGTGACCAAGCGCATCCTCACGCCGCTGGGGATGAGCGAGACCGGCACGACCATCGCGTACTTCACCGCGGCGCCGAACCGCGCCGCCCCGCATGCGGTGGAGCGCGGCACGCTGCAGATCGTCCCGATCGATTCCGTGGACAACACCGCCCCCGCCGGCGGCATCGTCTCCAACGTGACGGATCTCGCGAAATGGGTAATCTGCCGGCTCGACTCGGGGCGCTACGCGGGGGGTCGGCTGTTCAGCGAGCGCCAGGCGCGCGAGATGTGGTCGGGACAGACGATCCTGCCGATCGCCGACCCCGACCCGCCCCTCGCCGCCCTGCGGCCGAATTTCTCCGAGTACGGGCTCGGCTGGCGGCTGCGGGATTACGGTGGACGGAAGATCGTGTCGCACACGGGGAGCCTCGCCGGCATGTCCTCGCAGATCACCCTGGTGCCGGCCGAGAAGCTCGGGGTCGTGGTGCTCACGAATTCCGAGGCCGACCTGATGGCCGCGCTCTCGTACCGGCTGTTGGACGACTTTCTCAACGCTCCCAAAGCTCGCACCGACTGGGTGAGCGCCTTCGCCCAGGCGGCAGAGTTCGACCGCGCGCAGGCCGACTCGGTACTGCGCGCGACGCGGGCCGGGCGCGACTCGCTATCGCACCCCTCTCTGCCGCTCGAGCGCTATGCGGGGCGCTACCGCGACGCGCTCTATGGTGACGCGACGGTAGCGCTCGAGAGCGGTCGACTCGTGCTCCGTTTCAGTCACTCACCGGCGCTCGTCGGCGACCTGGAGCACTGGCAGCACGACACGTTCATCGCGCGGTGGCGGACGCCTCATATCGAAGACGCCTACGCGACGTTCTCCCTGAACCCCGACGGCTCGACCGACCGCTTCCGGATGGCGGCCGTGTCGCCGCTGGCCGATTTCAGCTTCGACTACCAGGACCTCGAGTTCCGGCCGGTGAAACCGTAGCGGCGGGTCCGCGGTTGTGCACCGCGGCCGGTCGTGACGATCTTGTAGGCGTCCGATGGACCCGCCCCTGCTCAAAGCCCGGGCCAGGCTCGCGACGGCGGCGGTCGTGCTGATCGCCGCCGTCGCGCTGCTTCACTACGACGTCCCGCCGGTTCCCACGTGGTTTTACGTCCTCGCCTGGTATCCCACGCTCGTGATCCTGGACCAGGTGGTGGTGTTGCGCGGCGGCGAGTCGCTGCTCGCCCGACCGCCCGAGCTGGCGGCGATGCTGTGGTGGTCGGCCGTCATCTGGCTCCTGTTCGAGGCGATCAACTTTCGCCTCCAGAACTGGTACTACGTGTTCCTGCCGCCGCACCGCCTGGACCGCTGGGCCGGGATCACCATCTCGCTCGCCACGGTCGTGCCCGCCGTGCTGCTGCCGGAGCGCGTGCTCGAGCGACTCGGCGTGTGGCGGCAGCTGCGCGCCCGGCCCATCCCGCTCACGCCCGCGCGGCTCGAGGCCGCGGGGTGGACCGGCTGGGCCATGCTCGCGCTGGTGCTCGCGTTCCCCCGGTACCTCTATCCGCTCACCTGGGGTGCGGTGTGGCTCGTGGTCGAGCCGCTGTTGTACCGCCGCGATCCCGAGCATTCGCTACTCGGCGACGTGGCCCGCGGCGAGTGGGGGCGGATCGCGCGCCTGATGGCCGCGGGGCTCTTCGCCGGAGCGCTGTGGGAATCGTTCAACGGCATGGCGCGGGGACGGTGGATTTACACCGTCCCGTTCCTCGAGCACTCGAAGATCTTCGAAATGCCGCCGGCGGGATTCATCGGCTTTCCGTTCTTCGCGCTCGAGGTGTGGTCAATGTTTCATCTGATCGCGCCGCGCAATTCGCGCCGTACGCTGCTCGGCAGCGCGGTGTTCGCGCTGTTGGTGCTCGCGGGAATCGATCGCTGGACCGTGAGCTCCACGGCGCCGCAGCTGGCGGACCTGCCGGGCGTCACCAACGGCGTGCTGCAGCGCCTTGCAGGCGCCGGATGGGACGACGTGTTCCGCGTCGCCCGCACGCCCGCCGCGGAGCTCGCGTACCGCGCCAACCTGAGCCCGGCAGACGCGCGTGCGGCCCGCGAGGCGGCGCGCCTCGTGACGCTGCGTGGCATCGGGACCACGTACGCGGCTACGCTGATGGCCAGCGGGATCGGCAGCGTGAAGGCGTTGGCGGCCGCGGATCCCGACACGGTGTGGCGGCGCGTGCGCGGCGGCCCCCGCCCCACGCCCGCCGAGGTGCGGGTGTGGGTGCGGGCGGCACAACGGGAAGTCGGCGCCGCGACCCGCCTCAGCGATCTTCCGTCACCCCCGCGGTAGGGCGCGCGGGTCCCGTCCCGGCCGCGGTCCGCGAAATGGCGGCGGCGATCTCGTCGAGATCCGCCGCGCTGAGCTCGAGCGTCGCGGCGCCGACCCAGCCGTCCACCTGCGAGGCGGTGCGGGCGCCGACGATCGCTCCCGTGACTCCTGGCCAAGCCAGCGTCCAGGCGACCGCCACCGCCGATACCGTCGTGCCGTGCCGGTGGGCGATCGGCTTGAGCGCATCGCGCAGCGCGAGATTCTTGCCGAGCGCCGGCTGCTGGAACTGGACGCTGCGGCGGCGCCAGTCGTCCGCGGCGAGCGCCGCGACACGCGCGGCCGTGAAGGAGTCCGTCAAGAGACCCGACTGCATCGGGCTGTAGACGATGACGCCGGTGTCGTGCTCCACGCACCAGGGAATCTCGCGGTCGCCGGCCTCCCGCCGGATCAGGGAAAACGGCGGTTGCAACGAATCCACGTGGCCAAGCGCCTCGCAGCGCTGCAGCAACGGGACGGTGAAGTTCGACACCCCCGCCGCACGTACTTTGCCTTGCTCGACGAGCCGCACCATCGCCTGCCACGACTCCTCCACGGGCGTTCCCGTCTCGTCGGGCCAATGAAACTGGTAGAGGTCGATGCGCTCGACCCCGAGGCGGCGCAGCGACGCTTCGCACTCCTTCCGGATCGAGTCCGGCCGGAGTACGCGGCGCGCTTCCTTCATGCGGTCGCGCTCGTCCCACACCAGGCCACACTTGGTGAACACGAGCGGTCGCTCGCCCGCCGGCAGCTCGCGCAGCAGGCGTCCGACCACCTCTTCCGAATGGCCCAGACCGTACACCGCGGCGGTGTCGATCCAGTTGATTCCCAGCTCGAGCGCGCGACGCATCGCGGCCAGCGAGTCGGCATCGTCCTGCGGGCCCCA
>Ga0209350_1000276_pt1 | contig 32324 bp, 30 predicted proteins | sample GraSoi013_2_20cm_2_FD_185822 | JGI IMG/M metagenome (GOLD analysis project Ga0209350, IMG submission 185822) | Grasslands soil microbial communities from the Angelo Coastal Reserve, California, USA - Sample 09_27_2013_2_20cm (SPAdes) (version 2) | ecosystem: Environmental > Terrestrial > Soil >...
GGCCCGCTGCGCTTCTTCCAATTGCCGTTTCAGCCGCTCGTTCTCTTCGCGCAGCCGTTCCCGTTCCTGCCGCAATTGCTCGTTCTCTTGGCGCAGTCGCTCAATCTCCCGACGTGTCCTACGCCACCGTTGCTGCAACGAGGCAATCTTCTGCTTTAGTTTTTCAATGATGCCAGCGGCATTGAGGGACTTCGGTCACGCCATGCTCTTAAATCCCGCACTCTAACGTAGCTGAAGTCACGGGAATTTGTCCAGCAGATTTTTGTTCAAACACTCAGTTATCTCGGCGGCGACACGGTAAACAAATGCTTTCATTCGAGGGTGAGCCAGTTCGTTGCGGATAACGAACTGCTAATGCTGGTCGCCACGGCATCAACCTTCTTCGTCCTGAACACGGCTCCTGTAGCGTGCGTGATCTCGCTTACAGAGCAAAAGCCTCTGAAGAAGGTTTGGTCCGAATGTTACTTTTGGTCGTTTCCCTACTACTTGCTGGGGGCCGCGATTGCGGGAATCGTAGAGCTTGTCGACAAAAAAGCTGGCTGGCAGTCTTCTCTCCTGATTCTTCCAGTTGTCTATCTGATCTTCCGTTCGTACCGTCTTTACTTGGCCCGGCTGGAAGCCGAACGTAATCACGCCGAGGGCATGGCCGCTCTCCATCTTCGAACGATCGAAGCTCTGGCCCTCGCAATCGAGGCCAAGGATTGCAGCACGCATGAGCACCTTCGGCGCGTGCAGGTCTATGCCATGTCCATTGGAAAGGAAATGGGCCTGCCGGAATCCGAGCTCGAAGCACTACGTGCGGCTGCGGTTCTTCACGACATCGGCAAGCTGGCCGTCCCTGAACACATCATCTCCAAGCCTGGGCGGCTGACTCCCGAAGAATTCGAGCGCATGAAGATCCATCCGCTCGTTGGCGCGGAAATCCTTGAGCGGGTGCAATTCCCTTGTCCAGTCGTTCCGATTGTGCGTGCCCACCACGAGAGATGGGATGGGAATGGTTATCCTTGCGGACTGCGCGGGCAAGAAATTCCGACCGGTGCGCGAATCCCCGACACCTTGGAGAAACTGGCCGCTGAACCACCCACCACGAAGACCGCCCTCCTCTGTTCTCTTTTGTTTGAAATCGAAGCCGCGCTACGCTCGGGAAAGACGCACAAACAAATCTGGCAACGGCTCTCCGAAGCCGGGCTCGATATCACGTGCGAAACGTTTTGCAGGCTCATTCGCCGCGCACGTGAAAGAAATCGCGTATCCGCGGCGCGGCGGGAAAAGTGTCGAAGCCCCGAAACTGCACGTCCAACCAACTGCGACCAGCGTGGAACACGATCCGGCAGCCAATTTCCGAAGAGTCGAAGCGCCCAGACCGGGTTTTCACTTTCGAGCTACGCACGACGTAGATGTCTTGGTGCATGGAAGAAGGGAATCCCATAAGCAAAACAAGCGGTGAATGCAAGGAGAGCTACAGCTGTCTTTTTTCCTTTGTGGAGAGCGCCGCCCTCGCACCGTGACGGATGTGGAGAACGCTCACAAGATGTTTACGTTTGTCTACCGCGTAGATAATTCTGTAGGTGTTTGGCTTCTTCCCAAAAAGCAGATGGCGCAGTTTCTTGCTTTCCGGAATGACTGCACAGCGCTCGGGAAATCGCTCTAAACTGTAGATCTCGCGGGCCAGATCGTTGAACCATGCAAACGCGTTTCGGAGCCTTCTGCTTCAATGAATTCGTAGATGGCATGCATGTCTCGAAGGGCGCGGTCGGTCAGCCTAACGAGGTATCGCATGGTTGCGCCGGAACATTTCCAGAGCTTCACGCGCCGGACGCACACGACCCTTCTTTGCGTCTTCGATGCCTTGCCGGATTCCCTCAAGCGCATCGGCCTGTGCGGCAATGTCGAGCAGGCGCTGATAGGCTTCGGCATCTTGCACGACTGCTTCCGCTTTTCCATTGATTGTAAGAACTAGCGGTTTCTTCGTTCTCTTGAGGTGCTTCATGAACTTTCCCGGATTGCGCCGGAATGTCGTCATCGCCTGAATGTCTTTTTTGATGTCAAACATAGTGACCTCGCACTACAATGATAGCACCCTTAAAGGTGTCACAAAACCACATTGCAGCAAGTTTTCTTACCGCGTCGATGCAGCTGAGCGCAGCGACAGGCGTAAATAGGAGGAGCCTCCTGTGCTTATCGGGAAACGGGATGTGGCTTCACGGGGCAGGGAATAATGATCTACTCCGACGAACTTCTGGCTGTTGCGAAACGCATCTTCTGTTTTGGCACTCCGGAAGAAGCGCTGGAATTCCCAATACGCTTCTGACCTATGCGATGACCTACGCCTCGGATGAGGACATTGAGACCCTCAAGAAGTATTTCAGTGACGACGAATTCAAAGCTGCGCTCGATGACCCGGCACCTGGGATTTTTGACCAAAGCTCCTGGACGAAATGGAATCAACGCTACGGCCGTACCCCCATTCCGCCGCTTCCGAAGCGACGCATTCCGGGCGTAGACCAGGCCACAGTTCCTGATTTCTTTCCTCCCAAATCCTGAGGCAGTGATATATCCCCAATCAACTGGCCGCGGGACAACTTCTTCCAGGCTGCCAAGCCAAAGGGGTGACAGGAAGGACAGAATGCCTTCTTGGGCTAATCGCGCGCTTCCGCTTTGCCTTTTGTGGCTTTCAGTCTCCCAGCGTTGCCGAGCCATCTGCCCACCCTTTCCTCTTTGTCTGAGCTTGGTCCCCTCGTTCGCATCCGCTGCATTTCTCGTTTACATGTGATGTCTATGGTGCTATATATACACCATGCTGAAACGCACTGCCCGTGCGAAAAACGCTAAACCGCCACCTGGCGGAGAGGGAAAGCGATGACCTGGAGGGCTTGCTTGGCGCCACGAATTGACGCAGATTCTCATTGGCCAGCGGCAGGTGGAAACCAGAGTTTTGTGGACAGAGGCAGGAAGAAGTGGTTTCGGCGAAGGCCAAGCTGGCTTCTGCAAAATCCGCAGCCACAAATTGGGGAGGAAGAACAACAACCATGACATCTTCTGCAAAGGAAAGCGCTCCCATGAGAGAGACAATCGCACTAAGCAAGCGGGAAGCCGCGGAGATTCTCGGAATCAGTGTGCGAACGATTGAGAGGCTGATCGCGTTGAAACATCTAGAGGTGCACCGTCTGGGCCGCAGAGTGCTGATTCGACGGGTAGCTCTAGAAGGCTTGTTGCGCCGAGATCATCCGACGCGAGCTGCTTGATTCAAGGAACTGCTCGATGGCGGCGTGGCCCCGACAATGACAGATGGTAGCCACCGCTCTATGATAGTAACGATGGTCAACACATTAAATGTTCTGGCAAATGCGCGAAAGAGTCGAGGAGATAGACGCCCCAAAGTGTCAAGAGGAGTACAAATGAAGCAACGCGGAGTTTTCGAAAAGGTTCCAGGGTCCGGAATCTGGTGGATACGCTATTTCGATCAGTTTGGCAAGAAGCGCCGGGAGAAAGCCGGGTCGAAGAGCGTTGCGATCAAACTCTACGGTAAGCGGAAACAGCAAGTGTTGGAGGGCAAGAAGCTTCCTGAGCTTTTTCGCAAACCCTCAGTGAATTTCACCCAACTCGTTGACGACGCACTCGCGTACTCCAAGAGAAACAAGCGGTCCTACAAGACGGATGTACCTCGCTTTGCCAGTCTTAAGGAGTGGTTCGGCGCTCATCCTGCCGAGGAACTTACACCCAGAGAGATCGAAAACAAGCTCACAAAGGCGGCCGAGAAAGAGAAGTGGGCGCCCTCGACATTCAATCACTATCGGTCCCTCATGTCACTGAGTTATCGGCTAGGAATTTTGAATCGCAGGGTGACGTCTAATCCAGCACGGTCCGTGACGCATCGGCGCGAGGACAACAATCGCGTTCGATTCCTGACCGAAGAAGACGAAAAGAATCCTCGGAAGGTCGTGCGGGACAAGTGGCTAGCGCACCTGCCGGAGCTGGATCTGGCGATCAATACCGGCCTGCGCAAGGGGAGCCAATACGGATTAACGTGGGACATGGTAGACTGGAAGTCCCGAGAGCTTCACATTCCACGTACCAAGAATGAGGAGCCGTTGCACGTACCGCTAAACAACGCGGCTATCAGTGCGCTCAAGGCGGTATTCGAGAGCGGGGATGGAAAAGGGCGCGTGTTTACGTCTGCAAAAACGGGCGAGCCTCTTGAAAACGGCCGCCACTGGTTTGATGACGCAGTAGTAGAAGCGAAGCTCAAGAACTCTCATGGGCACGACTTGCGTCATACGTTTGCGAGCCGATTGCGAACGAAGGGAGCGGCGCTCGAAGATATCGCGGATTTGCTAGGGCACAAGAGTTTGACGATGACCAGGCGTTACGCACATCTCGGTCCGAACAAGTTGCATGCCGTGGTGTCACTGCTTGGACCAAGTGACCCCACAAGTGACACCGGCCAAACCGGTCAAGCAGCGACTACATCGCAAGTTGCTGTGCAATAAAGAGTTTAGGGGCGTAGCTCAGTGGTAGAGCAGCGGCCTTTTAAGCCGAAGGTCGTGGGTTCGATCCCCACCGCCCCTACCAAAACCCAATAAAAACGGCCCTTTTACGGTGCCGAATCAGCAATTCGAGGCCGAGTCAGCAATTGGAGGCCCGTCGTTCGCCTCGTATTTGCCAGGCGCGCGGCCAAGCTTCCCAAGGCGTCGCGCTGGGATTGTGGGATTACATGCCCGTACACAAGTAACGAGGAGGAACAGAGATAAATGCCGAGCCTGGCCAAAGCCTACATCGCGATGATCGTCGCCGGGGCTGCCGCCGTATTAGATCCTGGCATCTCGTCTCAATTGCTTTCGGCTTGAGTCAAACATGAAACCTGCATCGAATCTGAAGCTCGCTTCCATGAACGCGGTGCGTCCAGCCTTGACGCGCCAGCCCACGGTCGAAAAACGCCGCAGCTCGCAGCGCGTTCTGCTGCGCATGCCGGTTACCGTTCACGTCGCGGGGAGGCAGGCTGCCATTTCGGGCTTCACGCAGGCCGTCAGCGCCAATGGCGCCGTCGTCATTCTTCCTGAGGGCCTCGCCGCCGGCAGCAAGATGATCCTTGAAAACCCCAGTACAAAGCACCGCGTTGAAGCGCACGTTGTTCGCCCGCCACAGTTCAGTCCCGAAGGCTCCCTGGTTCCGATCGAGTTCCTGTCTCCCGCTTCTCAGTTCTGGAATGTCGTCTTTCCACCTTAAGCGGCGAACGGCCTATACCAAGCCAGTTCGCCCTTACTGCGCTAGTCCGCTTGTGCCCGAGAGTGACGTGGAACTCGTTCCGAAAATCATCCCCGCCTTCTTTCTTTTGAAATATCGCCTAGTGAAAAGCGTTGGCACAAAGTGAGGAATGGCGCCTTCGCTTCAAGCAACCATTTTGCGCAGGTTCCTAAATCTTCTCGGATATCACGAGGCTCAGGGCAGTCTGCTCGGAATCGCAATCCTGTTAGCCGCAGCAGTCGTGATGCCTTGGCTGACCAGCCAGAAACGGAATCTGGCAGTCGTTACGGCGAGCGCCGCCCCAAGAGCGGATGCTGCTGAATCTGCTCCGTGGTTACATGGCGTGGATTGCTCTTGCGGGACTCGCGGCGAACCCCATTTGCAGTAAACCGTGGGCTGACCCTATCGCTGCTCTTGCTCTGATTCCCGTCATCTTGCGCGAAGGATGGGAAGCCGTACATTCATCTATATTGGGATGTCAGTGTTCTCCAAACTCCGTTTGAGAACAGCTCTCTACCATTTGGTCCCGTGTACCCGCCGTGTACCTCAGTTGCGCGAATCCGGTGTTTTTGGCGTTTTTCGCGTTTAATAGAATCAATAACTTACCCAGGATCAATGGGGCTCCGAATTCCGACTCCCCCGCCGCCCTCGCATCAGAAAACAGAGACAGTTCAGGCTTGGCAACATCGTCTCAAGCATGTTCACGCCCGTACTTGCTAAGCACACCAAGCACTTGAGCCTTGTGGACATCCTCTCGGTTGGCGTAGACCGTATGCAGCGGAACTTCGAGCCGATGAGGAAACAGGTCGAGGTCTGGAAGGGGACACGTCTTCCAGACGATGCCGCGAAGCTCGTCGTATACCGGGCCTTTGTGGAAGGCGAGTTGGATGTTCCCCAGCATCTCGCCCGCCGGGTCCATGATCTGTACTTCAATCCGCAGGTCGAGGAATTCGGTCCGAGGACAACGTGGAGTCTCTCCAACGCGTTCACGAGTGCATTCAAAGAATCTCGACCCGATTCCGCAGTTCAAGGCAACCGCGAAGCTGGCATCGTTCCTAGAACCGGTGACCACCTGACCGAACTAAGTTGGTTGTTGTGGACAGGCTGTGAAGGAACGTCAATAGCCGCGATTTGGTGTGCTGAGGTAGCTTGCGCCCCCAAACCATAAACGCGATCCCAGAAATGATCTACCGACAAACACTTCGTTGAGCCCCGCCAAAAACGTACTTTTGACAATTTCCGTTTGACATGAGCGCAGTTAGGGCTTAAATAGTTCGAGTAAGGAGGAGGTTGCTCGGTGAGTGCTTGATGTCGAGGAATGCCCCCCCGGTGCATGGCTCGCATGGATTCACTCAGTTCGTTGTGAACTTCGTCCTGAGAAGCGATTAGTCGTCGCGGGTTCGCTTTTTAGATTTGGTTTCGTCAGGGTCCAAATCTTCTTTTTCGCAGCTCAACCGCGTTGTTTAGGCTCGATCCCGCTTCGGGGAGGAAATCTTGAGGGCCTGCACACTCCTCTTAACCCATTTACCGGCAAAGCGATGCGCTCTCTTCTGCCTTGCCAACATTCTGGCCGCTACTCTTTCCGTTTGTTCGTGCCTCGCTCCTGCCGTTCGGTGTAGCGTTCCCTCTGATTCTTTGCCATCAGACGCCAAGGTCGGGTCACGCGAATCGGCGAGTGTTACGATTCCAGGCCCGTTGCGCTCCTTTCTACGCATGGCAGGGATCAGCCAGAAGGTCTCGCCTGAAGAAGTTATACCTTTGCTGGCTCACAACGTATTCGCATTGGGTTATAACAACGGCCAGCGGTCGGAATTTCTTATTCTCTTGACCCGCTATGTGCGGCAGGCGCGAGAATTGGCGACTCTGGCAGGCCCCGCTGCCGTCATTCATGTTTCTACCTGCGAGGAAGCGAAACCGCTGTTGAAAGTCCTGGGTTATCGAACGCGGGCCGATTGCGGGCAGCGTAGCACTTTTTTAGAGACCGCCGATCCACAAAGAGCCTTTCTCACCATCGACTCTGGATTCCCCCTGCCAGACCTTGAAAAGAGTCTCCAAGAGGGCCGGGCCTTCACGTACTCGTTCTCGATGTCGCGCGTACCTGCGCCGCCCGTGGAGATCGACTGGACCAAGAAAGGAGAAAAAGTTGATCCACTGGACATGCTCTTGGACGACCCGGAGCTGGCCCGCTTCTACTGGGCGTTGGCGCGGATGGATGCCGAAACTTTATCCGCCTTGCGGCAATCGAACGCGCTGAAAAAAATGGTTCCGCAAGCCGCGGCATTGGATTTTTATGGCAGCCACATCTGTATTCGGTCTGGGCGAGTGGTCGTGCCTGGGGGATCCGCTGCGCGCCCCGCTTGGAAAGAACTGGTCGGAGCGAGCCCTGACTCTCCGGAAGATTTCATCCCTAAATTGTTCGCGAAGGACAGCGGCTGGCTTGCGGCGTATTTTGACGACCTGTCGAGTGTACGTCCATCACAGCAAACTCATTTCACCGAGCCTGGCCGGCTGCATCATTTTTATGAGATGTTCCGCGGAAAAGACTCTTCCGATGCCAGAACGGGCGTATTTCGGCGAGACGCAGGTCTGTTTCTTCTGCTAACCCGGCTTCGGTGGGGGCCGAACGGCGATCCATACGTTCCTGGAAATCTCGAGGTATGGAAGAAAGTCTTTCAACAAAAGACGGATTCGAAGATTATCCGCGATTGGGGCCGCAGGGCGGCATACTGGAAACACCCAGGTCAATTGCTGGAAGCCCTGTGCGCGATTTCCCGCGAGCCCACTGACGCAGGCCCGTTGCAAAGCTATTTGATGCTTAGTGAACTCGACGGCAAGCGCTCACCGGAGGATCGCCTTAGGCCTGAGACGGTGGCCTTGCTAGCCAGCAAGTTCTCAGAGTTCAGCGACCAATATCTGGTCTTTTCAGAATTTCCAGATTTGGACGATGCTTCCATTGCTGCCTTCCTCCAGGTTGTAACTGGTCTTAACGGTATTTCCAAGAACACTTTACGGGGCAACGCTATCGGAACCTTTCAGGCTAGCGTCGGACTCTGGCAGATATTGGCGCGTCAAGGTGAAATACCTGGCGCCGCTTTGAACGATTCTTGGCAAAAGTTGATGAGGCCCTTTGGCAAGATCGGCTCTTCAACGCAGCTTTTCGATGCAGGCCGCACTGCCCTGAAAGAGCTGGCGCTCGCCGCAACCGGTAAAGCCGATGCTTCTCAAGACAAAATCATCAATCTGCTTGCGGGTCCCCCCCAGTCAGCTCCGGAAGCCCAGCGCATCCATGAACTGATCGCCACCAGAATCCGATCCGTTTTGGATGGGCAGCGCTTGGTCTCTCTCGACACGCTCTTAGCCCTGGGCGAAGGCCTGCGTGAGGGCGCGCAGGGAACCATCTCAAGCAATAACTTGCTTCCGTTGGCTGGGGAACTCAGGGAATTCGAGTTGCCCCAGCCAATTTTCCGAAATAGCGAGAGGGATCGGTGGGCCGCTGGAATTTACAATAACCGCCATACGGAATTGCAGATGCGCACCAACCTGGCGAAGATAATTAAGTCGCCGAGTTCTTCCGAACAACTGGTGGAAGCCCGTGGCCAACTCGCGCCCTTTTTGCGAGACACTCTAGTAGGCCTGAATTACGCCTACTATGAACCTCCCGGCGCCCAGATTCTCCACCATAATCCTCTTTTTGTTCGCTCGCATGATTTTGCGGGAGATACAGTCATCGGCCTGGGGCGACTTTGGCAAGCGCCCCAGTTGTTCGGAGCAGGCTCCCCGGCGGGCGGAGGCGCACACTTGGTGGGATCTCTGGCCGATTTACCTTACGTGCTTGCCACCGCAGAGCAGGATTTCATCGCGCCGCAGAACGTGCAGGCCCTGATCTGGCGAGAGTTGGTACCGGGCCTTTTGACCAGCTCCGTCGTGCCTCGATGGTGGAACGTAAGCCAAAATGAGCTTCACGCTGTCAGGTTGTATCAACAGTGCGGCGAGGAACTTTTGGCGGCTTCCGCTCAGAATGATGAAGTGCTGCATAAAGTCATGAATATCCTGTCCGATCGTATGATTCCGCAGCGCTCCGAAAGAGTGGAACAGGTTCTGAGTTCAGGACACTTGCCCGAAGTGCTTTCGGACCTGATGCCTGCGGACACTTTCTATCTGGCAGCTGAATATCAACGTAGATTTCCGCAACAGCCCGGCTCCTTCGGACCGTCCGGTAAAGAGCTTGCAACTCTCTCTGAGCGCTACCCCAACGAGGTGAACTGGGAACGTTTGTCGCGAGACTTTGGAGTGCCACATCGCATCTTGGCGCAGAGTTACGCGCGCGAGCTGCTGAATCTGCCGCCGCTCCCAGTTTTCATGGGCTACTCCAGCCGCTTGTTGGCTGAGACCTGGGATTCCAACAACCTATACTGGGCCCGCCTGGCCGACGAAAAAGGTTATTCACCGGAGATGCTGAACCGCCTGGTTCCTGAACTCACGCGTCGCATGGTCGCGAAGATTTTTGCCACTGATTTCGAGGATTGGCCGGCGCTGCTGCGCGCCGCTCGGGAAACCGGTGAAGAGTTCCGGCAGGGCAAGATCGTTGCCTTGTCAGGAAATGACAGTTTTTCCGAGCCCTAGACCGTTCTGTTGGCTCAATTTTTGACCAGACCGTTACCGCCGAAAAAATACAATACGGCGCGATATGGGATGCAGACCTATGGAAAAACGAAATCTCTTGATCGTGGCAGTTCTTTTGGGACTAGTGCCTCTTTGCATCTTTCCGACCAGTGCGCAGCAAGAAGCTACGCGCCTTCGCGTTGTCGTCAACTTGGTGCAGTTGAATGTGGCCGTGACCGACAATAAAGGCAACTATGTAACAGATCTTCAACCTCTGGATTTCGCGATAACCGAAGATGGCATTCCGGAGAATATTGCCACATTCGAAGAGGGAAATGGTCCGACAACCAGATTAGTAGACGTTACCGCGGGCGTTGGCAAGGACGGTCCGGACGAGCCTGCGTCAGCGCAGGGGCATAGTCGGATCCGGGATTCGGTGTCGGGCTCTTCTTTGGAGGACCCGCCCGAGACATTGGGTGCGACCCTTGCCGGCGCCAATGTTTTTATCTTGTTCGATACCAGCAATTACATGTACCGCGGCTTCGTTTTCGCGCAAGATGCCATCGCCGATTTCGTTCGCTCTCTACAAACTGCGGACAAAGTAGCTTTCTATTCGTATAGCCGCGACCTTTACCGGGCCGCGGCTTTGACCTCCGACCGGTCGGAAGTAGTGCGCGGCGTGCGCACGAGCGTGGCAGGGGACGATGCGGCGCTCTATAACTCGTTGTTGTTGACGGTTCAGGATGCCGGCCAGTATCCAGGAAGAAAGGTGATCGTAGTGTTCTCCAACGGCCCCGACAATTCCAGTGCGGTGCCCCCTGAGGATGTCGCCGAGTTGGCCCAATCGGCAGGCATACCTATCTACATGATAAGCACTACCGAGGCGCAGCTTGAGCCGGTTTCTACCGCTGTTTTTGAGCGTATGAGTGCGGCCACTGGCGGCAAGGCCTATTTTGCCAAGAGTTGGCGGGATGAAAAGAAAGCGTTTGCCTCTATCCGGGACGATTTAGCACATCTTTATTCGTTCAGCTATTATCCCAAGACGAATCCCAATCGTGGATGGCGCTCTATCAAAGTACAACTGGTAGGCGAACGCTTGAAGAAATATCACGTGCGGACGCGGAACGGATATCGTCTCAGACCAAACCGGTTTTCAGTAGGCAATGTGCGAGCGTCCACTTCAGGGTCTGTTCCGAACTGATGCACAAGAGGATCACCCATCGTAGGCTTTGGAAATAGGCAACCAGCCTTGTGCTTCACTATGCTATCAAAGCGAATTTAATTGCACGGATTTCAACTCTCGCTCTGTTCGCGCCTTGTCCGTTCTATAGCTTAGCAACATTGTCCCAGGTGCTTTCACTCCGGTGCTAGCGAAGCACACAAAACACCTCAGTCTCGTTGACGTGCTCTCAATCGGAATCGATCGGATTCAGCGAAATTTCGAGCCCATGAAGAGACAGGTCGAGGTCTGGAAGGGCACGCGAGTTTGGGACGAATCAGCAAAACTGGTCATCTACCGCGCGTTCGTGCGGGGTGAGTTGGATGTTCCCAAGCACCTGGCCCGGCGAGTTCACGGCCCTCTATTTCAATCCACAGGTCGAGGAATTCGCCCCACGGCCGACATGGAGTCTCTCCAACGCGTTCACAAGTGCGTTCAAGGAACTTGACCCGATTCCCCAGTCAAGGCGACGGCAAGGCTTACATCCTTTCTGGAGCGGGCGGCAGTACCCTCAAATTAGTCGTGCGAAGCCGTACAAGCACGCGCGCGGAAGCTCTCCAACCTCGTCCAGCAAGATCGTTCCGCCATCGGAGGATTCGAAGCGACCGAGCCGTTTCTGTAATGCGCCCGTGAAAGCACCCTTTTCGTGTCCGAACAATTCAGACGCGATCAGCGACGGCGGAATCGCGGCACAATTGACGCGAATGAAGGCACGATTCGCGCGCTTCGACCGATTGTGGATCGCGCGCGCGATCAATTCCTTACCGGTTCTCGTCTCGCCTTGTATCAGCACAGTGGAATCAGTCGGTGCCACCTTTGAGATTTGAGCCAGTATCTCCCGCAGCGCCTTCGACGTTCCAACAATTTCTTCGAACATCGAGGAACGGACAATGTCTTCGCGCAATGCGACGGCTTCGTTTCGCATGCGATCTTCGCCACGCTTGCGGTCGTCGATGTCGGTAGCCGTTGCGAACCAACGGACAATCTCCCCGTCATCACTAACTATCGACTTGTACCGAAAGAGGAACCACCGGAACTGGCCATCTTTACCTAGAAGTCGTTTTTCCGACTCGAACGGAACTCCTCTTGAGAAACCGGCGCTTCGTTCGCTCTGAACTCTTTCCAAATCGTCCGGATGAACATCTCTTTTCATCCGCTGTTGATCTCCGCCACCCTTCATTTCTTCGAGCGTGAAGCCTTTATAGTCGAGCATCGTCTGGTTGGCCTGAAGCAGTTTTCCTTGCCTGTCCAGGACAAGAACGTGCTGAGGAAGGAAATCTATGAGCTGCCGCAACTCACGCTCATCCCGCCGAAGTTTATTCTCGGCCTGCTTGCGATCCTCAATATCCGTGCCCGTCGCGTACCACCGAATGACGCTTCCTCTCTCATCGAGTAAAGGGTTGTACCGGATCAGAAACCACCGATATTTACCGTCTTTCCCCCGAGCGCGCTGCTCGTTTTCGAACGGAACCGAGCCAGAGAGACCTCTCAGCCGCTCTTCGCGAAGTCTCTGAACGTCTTCTGGATGGAACAAGCGGTCCCGGGAGTTATCGGCGCGCACTTCGTCCAGAGACAGCCCCGTGTACTCAAGTGCCACGCGATTTGCATAAATGGCCTTGCCGTCGGGATTCAAAACCAAGATTGTTTGGGGAATAAGGTCAATCATTCGCCGCAGCTCTTCTTCGTCCGGTAGGAGTTTGGGCTCAGTGAGCTTTAGGTCACCAGCACCGGCAGCAGTTGCCAGTTCCTGAGGTGTGGCACCACGGGTAGGTGTGGGGTTCCTCCGCTCACCACGCTCTTGCTGCACGTCAACTTGTCGAGTCTCTGGCGGCATAGCGGGCCTACGTGCATTGTAGTGAGATTTCTATAGAAGGCCAAAGGATTCGAACAGGGCGTCGTAGGCCGAGCAAATTCGTGTGAGCCGACCAACGATCCGAGGCGCAAATCCGCTCATGGTTCCTGAATCCCGGGCAACTCAGAAGCAATCCACTTTGACGAAAAACGCGATTTCTGTGGAAGGGGCGCTTCCCGACGGCGTCTTCCGGCTAAAGGGGAGGCGGTAGGTTTCTTCCCCACGTCCCAGACGATGGATTTCGTTGCTGCAACTGCACTTGCTGAATTGTCTAGGCGGCAGAGGGCGACGAATGGACCTCGATAGCGCTAAGCCATTTTCTAAGAGTGCGGCGGCTACATCCCAATGCGATTTCGGGACTGCAGCTATTTCCTTATGTTCAGGCCTCCTAGTTTGCTTGCCTCCCGGATCGCTCCTACCGCTGTCAGTTTCCCAACAGGGCAGCTGAGGCGTTTACATCCGAGCAGAACGTGCGTTGTTGCCTTCGCACGCATCGGATATGCTATCGGCCGACTACAGGCAATTAACCGAACGGGGACTCTCACCCAGCTAGATTCGCAGTTTTGTCGACTGCTCCCAATTCCCGCCGCCCCTACCAACCATCCCATTTGCTCACAATGACTTAGCGATTTCGCGCGGCGGCAAATGGCGGCAATCAGAAATAAACTGAGCCTCTTGGGTGGCGCCTAGGCTCCGCTGAAAGCGAAGACAACCTCGATTTGCCGTCGCTGTGAACTGCCCAGATCGTCTCAATCGAGAGTCATCCCGGAATCATACAGCTAAGTCTTCGTCAACCATGCCCCTGGATTGCTCTCTCGTTAACTAACAAGGCCGAATCCCAGTGAATATCCGGTTTGAACCTATATTATGGGTGTATCCGATCACCGAAGTCGTTTCATTGCTCTCGGGCGGATCAGGAGACGACGCGGATCTTCGATGGTAATGCCAAGCTTGAAGTCTGGAAGTGGTGCCGCTCGCCGTCGATTCTGGTTGGCGATGTCCGGGTTTGTCATGGCGCTGGCGCTAATGCCCTTTTCCTACAAAGTCGAACGTCGCCTGGAGACAGCTGCTCACATCAAGGGCGGAGAATCCGAAAAAGTTGACAAGGAACTGGCGCAGCGTTTCCAGTCTCCCTACGCCCACCGCCTGGTTGTGGCGATCAGTGGTATTCCCGATCCGGATTCTGCAGAAAGCGCAGATGCATTGAGCTTCTTAACCAGTTCATTGCGTGGCGTGCCTGAAGTGTCGGGCGCGGTCTCGAGTCTGGATTGGCCAGATCCTCTGTTCACTGGGAACAATGGCGGGGCCTTGATCATCGTCGGGTTGGACCCGCACGATAAAGCTGTCGAGGCGTTGGTCCCGATACTGAGGGCAAAAGCAGACTGGATGGAAGGTCAGCTAAGGTCACAATACCCCAATATCAAACTGGAGATTACGGGTGAAACACCACTGACCTTCGATCTTCGTAAGGTCAGCGCCGATGACGTCAAACATGCCGAAGAACGAGCGCTGCCGGTAACGCTCTTGCTGCTGTTGCTGGCTTTCGGAAGTCTTGTTGCCGCGCCATTGCCGCTGGGAATTGGAGTACTCTCCATCTCGATGGCGCTGGGTGCGGCTGCGCTGCTCGCGCACTATCTGCACCTGTCGATTCTGGTGCAGAATCTGGCGACGATGCTCGGCCTTGGCTTGGGCATCGACTATGCATTGCTGATAGTGAGCCGATTTCGCGAAGCATTGGCCGAGGGATATGATCCCGGCCAGGCTGCCGATACTGCTGCCGGGCAAGCGGGGAAGACACTGCTAATCTCGGCCACGACAGTGGCGATCGGATTTTCAGCGCTGCTGACTGTGCCCATCAGCGAACTGCGCTCCATCGGAATAGCCGGCCTGCTGGTAACCGTTCTGAGCGTTGTACTGTGTACATTCATTCTGCCTTGGGTGCTTGGTCTGCTCGGGCATCGCATCAATGCCGCCAGAGTGCGTCTTCCCGGCAGACAATTCAAAACGCGCGAAAGCCTCTGCGCGGCGAGCGAGCGGTGGGTACGGTGGGGCAGCATCATAACGCGCTGGCCCTGGACAGCTCTGCTTGTCGCCGGGGTTCCGCTACTGATCCTCGCATTCCAGGCAAGGAGAATCTCTCCCGGGATTCCTGACCACGATTCGCTCCCGGCCGCAGCCGAGTCGGTGCGAGCGCTGCGCACACTGCAAGGCATGGGAAGGTCGGGTATTGTGCAGTCCCTCCGAGTGGTCCTGGAGTTGCCGCCGCAGTCTCCGCCGCTCTCACCGGCTGGCTGGCTGGCCGTCAGCCGCTTGACGAAACGCTTCCAGAGCGATCCTAGAGCGGAAGAAGTCTTATCTCTTCCAACCCTCGCGGGAATGTCTGACACTGCTGATGAAATCGACGATCTGCCCCAGCCAATCCGCGAAAGTTTTCTTAGTAGCGATGGCCAAGCTACGTTGATTGAGTTGCTGCCCACCGCCACTCTTCCGCCCAACGAACAGATACGATGGGTACGAGAGGTGCGTTCCTCTGATATCGCGGCGATAACCGGAGTGCCCGGCGCGGTGCTGCGCGTCGGCGGCATACCCGCACTCGACGCAGATTATGACTCGGTCGTAAAAGCGCGGTTGCCGAGTGTGGTCCTTGGCGTCGTATTGGGGAGCTTGCTGGCGCTCCTGATCGGGTTACGTTCCTTATTTGCGGCTCTCAAAGCAATTTTGCTTAATCTGCTGTCCGTTGGCGCTTCTTTCGGCGCGTTAGTTGTCGTTTTTCAGGAAGGCCACGGTAGCAAACTCTTTGGGCTCGACGGACCGACCGGCACCGTATACCCGATCGTGCCGATTCTCTCGTTTGCCATCGTCTTCGGATTGAGCATGGACTACGAGGTCTTCCTGGTCGCCCGAGTCCTGGAAGAACGGCGGTGCGGCCTATGCGAAAGATCAGCGGTGATCGAGGGCCTCGCGCGTACGGCCGGGCTCATCACGAGCGCCGCGGCAATTATGATTGCCGTGTTCACCGCATTCACCGTGGGAGGCTTTCTGGTCGTCCAAATGCTCGGCTTTACGCTCGCCGTGGCGGTGTTCATTGATGCGACAGCGGTGCGGATGATTGTCGGGCCGGCACTATTGAAACTTGCTGGCGACTGGAATTGGTGGCCCTTTGGCCTATATGGGGCTCCAGCAACGTCTGAAAAGAAACTTATGCCATGACGGCGAACACCGGGGATGCTCCAGTGACAGCACAGGGCCTTGCAACAGCCTAAGTAAGCGCTTCGATTTATTTCACTTTCTTGCCTTGAGCGCTGAACTGGCTGAGATCAAAATCCTTGCGTCCAAGATTTGCCTTTCCCGAGCCCCCTTCGATTACAAGAATCGAGGAGCCGGGCTTGCCCTGCAGCTTTGCCTCCACTTGCGTCGCAGACCAAACGCCGCCGATCTGCCGAAGCCCATAGTAAATGAATTCCTTCTGCTGTCCCGTCCCCCGAAGCGTCTTTACCACATGCACAGGATGCAAAATGCCGCGGTCAATCCACGATGTTACCGAATCATAGTAAGTCCGGTCTTGAGAGCCGGACTTGCTCTTCAGGACAAAGCAATCCCGTGCGCCATATTTCTCCGCCGGCAGGGCTTCCTGATTCTTCCAGAAAAACTGGTTCTCGACCATGTCTTCATAGGAGAAGTCAGTTCCCACGAGTGGGTCGTTCCAACGTTCGAAGGGCAACACGCTAGCGGTCTTCTCGCCAGGAAGTACCGCCTCGATGGTCACGTGCCCGGTCACGCTCATATGCAAAAGAAGGCTCGTCTTCTCTGAGCCAGGCCCCGAGATCTCGCATACCAGACGCAGACCATCGGGAAACCAGTGAGCTTTGCCGACAAACTTGTAGTTCGTGCGCTTGCCATTGCCTTCCACCCGTGTGACCCGCCCGGTCATGCGGTAGTCCAATTTCTCAATACGCTGGCGCGAGCCAGTCAGCGCCGTGTCCTGGTCAGGATTCGCCGCAAAGGCCCGCGATGGATGCACCAGCGAGAACAGCACGAGCAAAGCGATGGACCCTTGAATCGTCCCAAAGATGCAGTTCGCCCATCTGGCCGCTGGATACCGGCCAAACTTGCGGCTGAGAGAGAGCACTACGACGCGGCGCAGGAAGGTCATATCTCTATGTATACAGACAAAGTCCGTATAGCGCTATCCAGAGCGACGGGCCAAGCACCTTTCCGGCACAGACGCCCTCATTTCGCGTTGCCAGAGATCACTCTCCCAGCGATAACGCGAACTTGCCGACACTAAGCAATTAGTCAGACCCGGGCAATGGACAGTGCCTGCGATTTGCATGAAATTTAGGTGACCGTTCAAGCTTGTGATAGAAGAGAGGTTGTACCCATCCTGTCCCTGGCGAATTGGCACGGTGTCAAGGCTCAAAGCAATGTCACATTGCACCGAAGCAAAACAACAATTCGCCAACCACACGTTCCAACCGTGACGGATGAGCAGAACGGAGGAAGGGCCTCGCGGAAGGTTTGAAGGCAGGAAACGAACGAGCGATACCCTCTGCGATGCCCCCTGCGGTTCGCGTGAAATAAAATGCGCCCCGACAGCGTATATAGGAGCATCGCCCACGGGAACCACTGCATGCGGATGGACCATGCATGTACGTGGCCCACATCTGCATATAAGGAGGGTGAAAAGATGAAATTCCGCGTTATCGTTTCGGCGGTGGTTCTGACCCTGCTCTCCACGGCGGCGTTCGCACAAGACGCGAAACGCCCGCCGGAGAGCAGGCCGGAGCAGACCCCACAAGCCAATCCGTTCAGCACGTTCAATAAAATTGCGTACGCAAGGATAAAGACCATCCTTGTCAGTTCCGCTGAAAAAATGCCGGAGGAAAATTACAACTTCAAGCCGACGGACCCGGTTCGCAGCTATGGCCAAATTGTGGGGCATGTGGCCGACGCGCAATACAACTTTTGTTCGCTGGCACTCGGAGAGAAAAATCCTGGCCTGAAAATCGAACAAACCAAAACCACGAAAGCCGATCTCGTCGCGGCCCTGAAAGACGCAGTTGCCTATTGCGACAAAGCGTATGACAGCATGACCGATGCATCCGGCAGCCAAACGGTCAAACTCTTCGACATGGATATGCCCAAATTCGGCGTGCTGAACATCAACAACATGCACGATATGGAGCACTACGGCAATTTGGTCACGTACATGCGGCTCAAGAACATTGTGCCGCCAACGAGCGAACAGCCACCTGCCGCACCGCAGAAGAAATAATTCAATGTGACCAAGTTTTTGCGTCGGAAGCCGTTCTGGGGGGCGTTCCATCCAGTGGAAGGGGAATAGTCATACCCCCTGCAATGCCCCCTGCAGTTCTGCCGGCGGAGCAATGGAAAAAGCGATGAATTCGTCGCGCAGAGCAGCGAAAGCGAATTCATCACAGGGCACATTGATTTCCTACAAGTCCGCGACGGGTACCTGCAGATCCTCGACTACAAGCCCGACGCGCGGAAAGAGAGGCGCGCTCGTGTACAACCTACAATCTATGCGCTCGCGCTGGCCCGAAGGACGAATCTGCCCCTCAAGAGCTTCAAGTGTGCATGGTTCGACGCGAAGGATTATTTCGGATTCCTTCCTATCAAAGGGGTCTATCGGCCAGAAGTGCAGCCTGCCATTCTGACGCCTCCTTCCTTTCGCGAGGTTGTCGAAGGTCATAACAATTCCTCTGCATGAATGCGAAGTGATTGACCGATTGGTTCATGGAACGCGGGCCTGTCCGACCTGGTTGCTCTGACTCTACGAAAAATTTAGGGGCAATAAGGGGGCGCCGCAAAACTCCTTTATTTCCAATAAAACAGTAGTTTCGATCCCCACCGCCCCTACCAAAACTTCTTGGTCCGGCCCGGACACATGGGTGACACAACGTACCTAAGACATGGGTAACACTTTTGGGCCGAACGGATTTTCGAGCGGTTCGAGCACTCGAGTCTCCAGATCGAAGTATCCCAGATCGTACTCCATAAAACTCACCAGCCAGATATCATCGTGAACTTCTTTGATGCCGACGGCTTGGCCGGCAAAGACCGTGCTGAAATTGATTTTTTTCTCGCCCAGACAGATGCGGCCACAACGGGTTACCACGATGGTTTTGTCGTGGAGTGGATAGTCGATGTCTTACGGGCAAACAAGTCGTGCGTAGGGCTGAAGTCAAAGGTCACCGTCATGGTTTCAGGTTTCAGGCGTGCTCTTGATTGAGGCCAGTAGTAGTTCCTGGTCTGCGGTTCCGGTGGTGCCGTTGGATTTGACCGCTTTGTACGCTTCGTACACCAGCTTCTTATCGGATGTTGAACGGCGGGTCCGGTGCATGGAAGGACTTTTCCATGTCTCAATTCTGTAGGCCGTTCAAGTTAGAAAGGAGCGAGTTTTAAACTAAAATCCAATCCGCCAGATTCATGAATTTGTGATTTAATCTCCGGCGCACGCTTCCCGCAGAAGCCAGGAGAACCTCATGAAGCTCAGCGTACGGTCGTGGTTGCTGATTTGGCTGTTGATCATCCTATGCGTCCAGCCTCTTTTGGCACAAAACGCGCCGCCTGCAGATTTGGACGCCTATGTGGCGCGAGTCTTGAAAACTTTTGAAGTGCCCGGTCTGTCCGTGGCGATCGTGAAAGATGGCAAGGTGGTGATGGCGAAGGGGTATGGCGTTCGCAAACTGAGAGAGCCAGCGCTCGTGGATGAAAACACGCTCTTTGGCATTGGCTCCAACACGAAAGCGTTCACAACCGCTGCGCTGGCAACGCTGGTCGACGAAGGCAAGATCTCCTGGGACGACCCTGTCTATGAGCGCCTGCCAGGATTCCAGATGTACGACCCGTATGTCTCACATGAAATGACGATTCGGGATCTGTTGACTCACCGGAGCGGCATGGGATTGGGCGAAGGCGACCTGCTCTTCTGGCCGCACACCACGTTCACGCGCGCGGAAGTCATCTACCGGCTGCGCTTCATGAAGCCGGCATCCAGCTTCCGCAGCCGATTTGCCTATGACAATTTGCTGTATATGACCGCGGGGCAGATCATTCCCGCTGTAACCGGAAAGTCCTGGGAAGACTACGTTCGCGAGAAGATTCTGCGCCCGCTGGGAATGAACACCACGAACCTAAGCAATGCCGACTTCAAGGCCGGTGATGATTACGCCTGGCCGCACTCGAAAGTCGACGGAAAACTTCAGCCCATCGAATTCGTGAACCTGGACAATGCGGGTCCGGCGGGCTCGATCAATTCATCCGTCGCCGAAATGACCAAATGGGTGTTGCTGCAGTTGAATCAAGGAAAGATGCCCGGACGCGACGAGCGCATTTTCAGCGAACGGCAATCGCGAGAAATGTGGAGCGCGCAGACGATTCTTCCCATTGGCGCTGGGGCCTCGCCACTTGCGACGAAGAGGCCGAAATTCGCCGCTTACGGACTTGGCTGGGGCCTAAGCGACTACCACGGGAGAAAAATGGTGGCCCACACTGGCGGCGTGGCCGGCATGGTGTCGCGTGTGATGCTGGTTCCCGAAGAAAGCTTGGGCGTCGTCATCCTAACCAACGCTGAACAAGGAGGGGCTTTCGACTCCATTCTTTACCATATCCTGGATTCTTACTTCGGGCTTGCGCCCACGGATTGGATTGCGGCGCACAAAGCTGCGGAAGAGCAAGGGGAGAAAGAGGCGGCCGAAATCATGAAGCAGCAGGAGTCGGGCCGCGCCGCTGACTCAAAACCTTCTTTGCCATTGGAGAAGTACGCGGGAGTTTATACCGATCCGTGGTATGGCCCGGTTACGATTCGAATGGAGGGTGGCAAACTCGTCTTTACGCTCGACCACACACCGCAAGCCGTTGCTGACCTTCAGCATTGGCAATACGACACTTTCAAAGCGCATTGGCGCGACCGCACCATCGAGGATGCGTTCCTCACCTTTACGCTGAAACCGGACGGAGCCATTGACCACTTCACCGCGGTAGCGGTTTCACCGCTCGCCGATTTCAGCTTTGACTATCAAGACCTGTACCTGACTCCGAAAAAAGAGGGAGCAGGAAGGAATTAGCGTAGGCCGCTTATTCCTGTTCGTTGAGGAATTCGACTGTCGGCGGTCCCGGGAGCAGTCCGGCTTGCGTGCCGCGTACGATCAACTCTCTCACGGCTTGCCTGCCTTTTTTCGCCTTAGCCGAGCGTCCACTTATTCACTTACATGCCGATAAAAGTGTCGGCGAGTTCCATGTTCATCTCTCGCGCGAATTGCATCGCGTAATTCAGCGCTTCTACACGAAAGGCAACACTGTTGCAGATCGTTTTTCGGCCAGATCCATCCCCCGAGAACTGCGGTGGCCAAGTCACTGTCGATTTCGATTTGAATTTGTGGAAAAGCAGAATGGAAACGGAGGGTCGGTTAAACCTTCCGTTTGAACTGCTAAAGATTCGACCCGACGAGCGCCTGTGCTTTGAGTCAAGCTAGCGGCCCGCCGCTTTTGCTGCGGGCCGAGTGAGCCAAGTTTCGAAACGCGTTTCGCCAAGTCGGGCGTCTTTGCCGGGGACTAGTGTTCGCTCGCCGACCTCCGCGCCGGAGTAACGCGCGCGTGGGTCGGCAATGACTTCGCGGGGATCTTTGAGGGTGGCCAAGCGCCGCCGGACTAGTTCATCCAGGCGAAACTGTTCCGGCCCCCCTATTTCGACGATGCCATTTCCCGGCGGGCCGACAGCGATCCTGCCTACGCCACTCGCGACATCGTCGGCAGCCATCGGCTGGAAAAGCACAGGTGGCAAATGCACCTTGTCGCCGTCGAAGGAAATGTCGGCAAGCCCCTTGAGGAACTCGAAGAACTGCGTCGCGCGCACGATGGAGTAGGGGATTGAAGATTCTTTGATCAGTTTCTCCTGAGCGATTTTAGCGCGGAAGTAACCGCTTTCGGACAGCCGGTCGGTTCCCACAACCGATAACGCAACGTGATGTCCTACCCCTGCGGCCGCTTCATAGGTGAGGAGGTTACGAGTTGATGTTTCGAAGAACGTCAGCACTGCTGCGTCCTCCCAGGCGGGAGAGTTTGATACGTCAACGACTACCGAGGCACCTTTCAGCACTTCGGCCAGTCCCTCGCCCGTGACAGTGTTGACCCCCGAATTGGGTGATGCCGCTGCCGCATCGTGCCCGTGCTCGCGCAACTTGGTAACCAGCTTTGACCCGATGAGTCCACTGCCGCCGATCACTACGATTTCCATGAATTCGCCTTCCCTTCGACCTGGGCTTTTCAAAACTGCCCGTCGTACTCGCTAAGACTAGCGACCCCATCGTAGGAAACCTGCGTGCGATTCTAACCTCCGACACAAACGCTACTCCACCGGGTCATACTCCGCAACCAAGAAAAAACCTGCCTCGCGAAAAATTTGAGCATCACGTGTCAACAATTCCGTTGGTAGTCGGTCTTACTGCGAGCGCGGCAACGGTTCAAACCTCACTGCGACAGCACGGACACTACGTTGCTGAAACGTGCGACGACAGCTAAATCCAGCCTGCCATTCCCGTTAAAGTCACCGACGGCAACGCATTGCGGAGCACAGGAAACCCGGTGGCGCAAGCTAGTCCTCATGCGACGCCTCCGCGCGCGGGGCGGCTACGTCCTAACGCACTTCGTTCTTGGCACGGTTTAATTTGCCGCAGTTTCGGCCACAACCGGAGCAATCTTAGAAAAATGGCAAAGCCAACCTTTTGGGCTTCGCGTAAAAACATCAGTAACATCTTGGTCAAAGAATTTTGTTGTATCCGGGGTTTGCCGATACTCCTCGATGTAGGTCACGACGGCAGTGTCCGCAAATATAAATACTCTCATGTTCTTCTATTCGATTGTGTAGGGATTTTCGCCATTTCCGTGGTTTGCAAAATTGCTCTTCACGCTGTCCTCAAAATCTTTGGTTATGGTTTGTGGCCGATGCCGAACTGGTCGCCCGCGCGAACGGGTCGACCGTTGGCGAACACGACCTCCAGTAGTTTTTCGCTTTGTACGTGCTTTCCGGTTTCGTCTTCAAGCGTGGTAACAATACGCTTGGTGCTGGTGTCGATGACGTCGCCGGTGGAGGGATAAGCGCGGCGGCCGTCGATGCTGAAGGTGATCCAGCCGGGCTGGTCGCGCAGTTTGATGCTCGTCGTTTGCTTCGGCGGCATCACGGTGGCATCGAAGATATGAATGCTGCTGTTGGCGCTGTCGGCAAGCCACAGCTCTTTTTCGTCGGGCGTGAGCGCAATGCCGTGGCTGGGGCAGCCATGCCGCTTGGTCGGCCCTTTCTGATAGCCAGCAACCTCGACGCGATGCAACATTTGCCCGGTTTTGCAATCTCCTACTTCAAAGCCGAGCAACTCGTTGACGTTGACGAAGCAAAGGGTCTGGCTGCCATTGATTGTGAATGGGCGAATGGAATTGCTGAAGGGGCCGATCTGGTTCACAACCGTGTGGGTTTTCGTGTCCGCAACAGAAAGAATGGGCGACCGCAGGCCGGCAAGATAGACACGGGAGCCATCCGGTCCGTAGATCGTGTTATGCGCGCCGGAATCGAGCTTGATCTTCGCGATTACGTCTCCGGTTGCAGCGTCGACGACGTTCCAGTGCGGACCTTCGAGGGAAGGCACGTAGAGTATTTTTCCGTCAGATGAGATGGCTAGGCGATCCGAGCCGCCATCGTAGGTCTTCTCCCAGACCTTCTTTTCGGTGATGAGATCAAAACAGGCTACGCGCTTGATGGTGCTGACGTAGAGCTTGCCGGTCTTCGCGCTTGCGGCAGTACCCTTTACGTTTTCAGCGGCCTCGCCGGGAGGCACGTCCCAGGTCGGAATCCGCTTGATAAATTTGTAGCCGACATCAATGTCGTAGACCAGAATGCCGACTCCGCCGTATTCCAGATCATTGCGAATGCCCGGAACCGCGACGTAGAGCCGATGCTGCTCTTTTTCCGGCGGTGGTGTGGCACGGAGCTGTAAAAAAATCACAGGAGCAAGCAGAAACAAGGACCAGATTAGGCTCTTATGCAGATTCATGGTCTCTACTCCAGCGACGCGAGATCAGGGCAGATATATCAGAGCATCGCAAGCGCGTCGAGAGCGCATTTGACGAGCGAACTGGGAGTGATACGAACCCAGACAAACAGCCAAGACTGGCGCCGCTGATCGTGGTCAGATCCTGCCCATAAAATTGTCTGAACTAGGGGTTCAGCCGCGCAGCCATCAGCCCATGGCTTTAATTTGTCTCGGAGTGAATGATTTCTAACCTCAGAACTCCTGACATGGTACCTCGGAAACCTGTCCGCTTTTTGGTCTTGCTGGGCACGCTGCGATCGCGTAATGGATCTCGAGTTGAGTTCCTGGAAACCGCGTGTGGGTTTGATTCAGGGCCTGGCAGAGAGTCTCGAGAACTCGCGATCGATGAGGCGAACTGAGTGGGGCCAGCGTGATACGGAGCTGATCTTCGATGGGTTCGAGATCGGCGGCGTCTTGTAGGGCGGCCTGAATAAACGTGCGTCCTTCTTCCTCCACCCGTTTGTAGTGAGGCCGGATCAACTCCAGTAGATCACTCTCTATGTGGTAGGCAACCATCTTGAGCACGTTGGTGAGGTGCTTGCGCTCGGTGGATAGTTTTACCACCGCTTGTCCCTTTTGGGCCTCGGCCACGGGCACGCGCCGAGGAAGAGCGTGGTGCTGAGCCTGAAGTTTTTCGAGACGGGCTTTGGCCTGGGCGATCTCGGTGCGGAGTTTCTCCTTGGCCTTCTTGGCGGCAGTGCGGGGAAGTCGCCGAGGGCGCGCCTCGAGAGTGATGGCTGCATAGTTGGCGCGCAGCTTGGCGAGCTGGACCCGCATGCGGCGCAACTCCTTCTCGATCGCTTTGCGGGCGGGGTTCGGAACGGAACGATTCGCATCGTCGGGTTCGATCTCATAATCGGCCAGGGCATCGATCAAATATTCCTCACGCACATACTTGAAGAAGTTTTCTTGTCGCCAACGCTCGAACATGCGATAGGCCAAAACGATAGCCCGCAGGTCCCAGCGACTGGTGACGATGGGCGTTTGGTGCCCGCCCTCGGTCAGGCGAGTGATCTGGCGGAGGCGAAGTTTTCCTTTGAGGAAGCGCACGGGCTGCTCGTGGAGAAGGTAGCGCACGCGCCGTCCGTCCAACTTGGCTTTGTGCTGGGTGAAACGCGCTTCCGCAATCCTCCGGGTACGCCCCTTGCGATAGGTCAAAAGATCAAAGTCCAAGGCCAGCAACTCGCGAAACAGTTTGGGACTCCAGCCCCCACGGTCAAAGACCACCGTAGCACGTCGCTTCGGGCCCAACAGCTTTCGCACTTCACCCAGCACCGTGGGCAGCATGCGGGTGAGTGCGGCATTGGCCTCGGCCGTGACCACAAACAAGGGATCCCCGCGCTTATCGTTCACCCAATAATCGGTGGTCGCCGGGGCGGCCAGTCGCACTCGAGTGACATAGGCTTTGGGAATCGTGTGTTTGCCATGATAGGCGCGAACATGACCATCGACGTAAAGGAAGCCGAACACGTGGCCATGTTCTCGGATACGCTGCTGCGCGATCTCCTGACCGAGTGCGTGGCTGCCTTTGCGTGCCGCCAGCTGGGACAGCTTGCGGCGCAAGATCTTGACTTCCGGCATGCGGTCCAGCCCTACAATGCGGCCCAGTTCCCCGGGGGAATATTCCTTGAGCGCCTCCGGGCGTGGGATGCGGAGAAGAGCTAACAGAACATAGGCGACCAACGTTGTGCGCAGGCCATAGAAGGAGGGGTGGAGGCTTCCGTAAATCTTCTCCGCCGCCGACAGCAGCCCACTGGCGACCAGTGCCGGGATGGCCAATAAAACGCCGGCGCGCGGCAGGTTCTGTGCTGGAGCAAACAGGGGCAGCGCGTCGTCGAGCAGCCCCAGGGCCGCCCAGAGACGATCCATGGAGCGGTCCAACGGATTCTGATCGAAGCTCTGAGCCGCCGGTTTGACCCCTGGTTCTTGCCTCTGGGGAGGTGGCGGTAGTGGCGCGGGGAGTGAAATCTGGTCCGCTGAGCTATCGGAAATCGTGACGGGCTTAGCTGGCGCATCGGCCTGGGGCAAGAGAGGAAGAGTGGCTTCCGGAGCCGGTTGCCACCCCAGTCGACGGAGAATTTTCCGAATCATCATCTCGCTGAGTCCCAGCCGTCCAGCGATTCCGCGATTGCTGATGCCCTGGGCCTTGAGGCGCAGAATCGTACGGTCGCGTGGGCTGGGCTTGGGTAGCGAACCATCTGCGGGTCGTCCCTCCGGGCGGACCAGGGCATTCAGTCCTCGCGAATGCAGGCGCTCTTGGAAGCGACGCAGGGTTCGTGTGGAGTAACCGAACAAGCGTGCCAAATCGTTCTGATCGGCGTATCCGGATTCGTACAGCGAAACCAGGGCATAGGTTTCGGCGGTGCGATCCTCCCGGGAGTAGTGAGAGTGGACGACGCCATGGACAAGAATGACGCGCTGGTTCCCTTCGGTCTGGAAGGAAACGCGTTCATTCACGAAGACCATCTGAGGAACCGGGGAGAAGTCGGGAAAGAGATCGCTTGTATGCGCATCCGGGTTCATGGCCGGATAGGATGTCCCGGCTTTCCGGAGAAAAAAAGCGGACAGGTTTTGGTTCGCACCCTGGAGGGCGAAAAGCCAAGCCAGATGCGGTTGGGATGCAAGTCGTGCACGGCGATTTCTTGCTGGGGTCGCGGGAGATGCGAGCGGCATCCAGACGGGCGGTTGAAAAAGCGGACAGGTTTTGGTTCGCACCCTGGAGAGCGAAAAACCCAAGCCAGATGCGGCTGGGACGTGAGCTCTGCGAGTACCTTCCGCCGTCACGTACAGCTGCTTAAGCCTCAGGATACAGCTACAATACAAAAGGAGATGGCATGGTCCGTTTCACCATTCAGGTGATTTGTGCAGCTTTCCAAAGGGGGTATGTCAGGAGCTCTGAACCTACGGCCACTCGTTCCCATCGTTCGAGAGTGCCAGGGTATTTGCGAACCAAAAGGACGAGCGCTGCGGCTTGCGGAGTAGACTTGGCGCGACCCTGTTCCCACTTTTCCAAGGTCCGTTCATTGATCCGAAGCTTGCGGGCGAAAACAGCTCGTGAACAGCGCAACCTCTTTCGCGTATCCCGAATCAACTTCGAGTCCACCTTGGGGAGCGGTGCCGCTTTGACCTATAGGTGCGGAGCGTGATTTTGCCCCCGCGATGACTCTTCACCGCTGCAACGCCTTCCATCAGTTCGTCGAAAATCTTTCTCTAGCTCATCGCTTTTCCAGGAGTCCTGCGCTTCGCTCTTCGTTCTCACCTCATCGCGCCATCCGACGCCGCACGCGAGAGGACCTTCTTGTCGGCTTCCTTGGTCGGACTCCTGTCAATTTCGATCGAACCCTTGAAGTCCGCGCCGTCATCGATCATGACCTGTGCGGTCGCCAATCCCCGATCACCGATCCGCCCTTCTTGATCTCAATCTTTCCCGTCGCGTGCACGTTGCCTTGCACACAGCCGTACACCACCACGTCGCGGGCGTCGATGTCAGCCTTTAGCTTCGCCGCTGTGTCTACCGTTAGCTTTCGTTCATGAAGGTGGAGCATTCCTTCGATCGAGCCGTCAATCAGCAGATCCACCGTGCCAGTGATGTCGCCCTTTACATGCAGGCTCGGCCCCAGGCACGCCGTAGACCGGCCCACCATGGAATCTACTGGACGCATCGTATCCGGGCCCTTCTTGTCAGTCTGGGAGTTTTTCGACTCCGGTGTCACGGCTTGCGGCTTATTCGGTTTCTTCGCATTCCACATAAATCCTGTCTTGGTTTCACCTCTGCTTTTTATTGAGACGCGCACAAACTACAGAAGGGTTTACTCGCACGCCGAGCCAAAAATGTTCGCTAACTCCCGATAATTCTCTCTGGGTTCGAGCCTCCTGACCTGTGGCTAGCGAATTCTTGTTTTGCTTCGGTGTAACAATGAGACATTGCGTTGTACCTTGACGCCGTAGCAATTCGCCAGGGACAAGTAACTACCCGTGTACAATTGCACCATTGTGGTGCACACTGGTGCTATGAAGCCATTAAACAAGACAATACGCCAAAGCGTCAGCCTTCCAGCAAACGTCGCGGCACAGGTTCGCAGCCTGGCGAAAATCCGCAAGCTTAGCTCGAACCGAATGTTAGTGGAACTTATCGAAAACGGGATCGAGGCTGAGAAGCGTAAGCAGCAGGAGTTCTTCAAACTGGCAGAACGTTTTCGCAACGCCACGGACCCGGAGGAAGCGAAGCGCCTTGGCGATGAGTTGGGCCGAATGGTCTTTGGCGACTGATGCCCAAGATTGAGAATTGGGACAATCTGCCGGAGGGCATCCGTTGCCATTTGATTGATCGGATGCGGGACCGGGCGATCACCATTGCCGACGTCAATCAGCTTCGTCTCTGGATTGAGTCAAACCCAGAGGTACCGGACGGTGACTGGTACAGGGACTTCGGTTCGTTCAAGATCTGCGGACAGGGCTCATATCCCAAGACGTTCCTGCTTCGTGGCCAAGCTGCCAAAGGCGAATCCCTCTAAGCATCCCAAGGATCTGTTCGCGAATCGTGCGTGCCACTTACGTGGCGTTTGACGGGCCAGTCTTGTTCTGCGAAACGTCTAGATAGACCATCGTCGAGCGACAACGGTTCAATCAAGTCAGTGTAACGTCACGATTAGGGTGAAGAGCTCAACGCTGAGGAAGGTGAAGAAGGCAGTTCGGTTGCGGCCGGAGGCCGCCGCTCAAATCGGATTCCTAGAGTGGAGCGAGGCGCGAGAGAGGGTGCTGCAAGCACTTAGCTTTCTCCCCGCGGTCGCTGGTTGGCCTACTCACCCGAGGCCACTTTTCGATATGCCAACTTGTATGAACTCTTCCCCGGCGGAGGAGAGAGACATTTCAAATCGCATCGACCAGACCAGGTGGCAAAGAGGGTAAGACTTTCCTAGAGTTTTCCACGAAATCGAACAGAATTCGTGCACATTTCAAGGCCACTTGACTTTGAGCGCGTAAAATCTCTTGCGTACCAACATCGCGCGTCAACAACGACTACTGTCAGTTTTGTCAGTGTGGAAGGTTTACTTGCCTCTTTACCATGCGTTGTGCCTGAATCGCATTCCCTTACGGGGCAAACGATCTCCCACTATCGCGTTTTGGAGAAACTCGGCAGTGGAGGGATGGGGGTGGTCTATAAGGCAGAGGACCTTAACCTCTGCCGGTATGTGGCGCTGAAATTTCTCCCTGAGGATCTGGCTCAGGATCGTCAAATGCTGGAACGATTTCGACGCGAGGCACGGGCCGCGTCCGCTCTGAGCCATCCCAACATCTGCACGATCCATGACATTGCCGAGGAGAACCACCAGACCTATATCGTCATGGAGATGCTCGAGGGTATGACGCTAAAGGAGCGGACCACCGAGGGCAGCCTTGATCTCGGCACGCTGCTGGGGTTGGGCATCGAGATTGCGGACGCGCTCGATGCTGCACACATGGAAGGCATCATTCACCGCGATATCAAGCCCGGAAACATTTTTGTGACTAAGCGCGGCCACGCGAAGATTCTGGACTTTGGATTGGCAAAGGTGGTGAAGGTGAGCGCTCGTCGAGCTGCCATGGTGGGAGTCATGGACGACGTGACACAGGGTGCGACCGTTGACGCCCTGACCAGCGCTGGCACAACGATCGGTACCATGTATTACATGTCGCCAGAACAAGTAAGGGCCACCGAGTTGGATGCACGCACGGACTTGTTTTCGTTCGGTGTGGTGCTTTATGAGATGGCCACGGGGACTATGCCGTTCCGCGGGCAAAGCTCAGGCGTGATCGCAGAAGCAATCCTGAACCGGACTCCGGTGGCTCCGGTTCGCTTGAACCCCGATATTCCACCGGCGCTGGGGGAGATCATCCGCAGAGCGCTGGAGAAGGACCGCAATCTGCGTTACCAAAGCGCCGCTGACATGCGTGTTGAGTTGCAACGGCTGAGGCGGGACACCGCAACTCGACACGCTATAGAGGTCGACGAACCCGAATCCGTAGCGATACCGGGCGAGATCCCTTCTGCGACTGGCAAACCGAGAGCGGCGGCTTCTTTCCAACCGAGCGGCGCGCTCGTTCATCCGCCAATCGCGTCGAAGTGGCACGCGATGCTCAAGTGGCTGCCCTGGGTGGTTATTGGCTTATTCGTGGCAGCGGTTGGAGGATGGGTGTTAACGCAACGGGTGAAACGCGTGGAAATCAACGCGGTGCCACTAACGGTGCGTCCACTCGCGAGCCTTCCGGGCCGCAAGCAGCTGCCGATTTTCTCAAGCGATGGCAACGCGGTCGCCTTTGCTTGGGATGGAGGACAACCCGGCCAAAACTCTGATGTCTACCTCATGCAGCTGGAAGGTGGCAAGCCCTTGCGCATTACGAATCATCCTGCGAGTGAATGGCCGGCCTGCTTCAGTGCGGATGGGCGCCGCCTGTACTTCAACCGCCAATCGGAAAATGGGTTTACGTCGTATTGGGTTCCAACTCTGGGTGGCGACGAAACGCGGGTCGCAGACGGTGTAGTCACCGATATCTCTCCCGACGGGCGGTACGCCGCCCTTGTGCGACCTAGCGGATCGGGAGTCGAAGAACTGGGCACTTTCGTTCTGGACTTGGCAGCGGGCTCCGAGCGGAAACTGGAAGAAAATTTTGGCGCGATGAACCCCCAATTCAGCCCTGACGGCAAGTGGATATTCCTTCCCTATGGAGCGGACCGCGACCACTTGAGCGTGCACCGTGTGCCGGTCGAAGGGGGAGAGTTGGAACCGGTGCAATTTCCCGATCTTGGGGCTGACGTCGACCGGGTAGAGGCCATCCAGTTCTCCCCTCGGCGCACACGGATGTGGATTGAGGCTCGGGAGCGTACCACCAATGCACTGGTCACCTTTATGGCCAATGCCGACGGGAGTGAGCCAAAGCGGCTCCCACGAAGTGTTGCTCCTGGGGCACTGGCCCCAGACGGTCGGCAGATGGTTAGCGTGCGCAATGCCTTTGCCGTGACGCTCTACCGTGTGGAAGCATTTCCCGTTCCTGGCGGCCATCTAACTCCCCAAAAGATCTTGGAAACGCCGGGCGAGGCATACTCGCCCAGAATCTCGCCCGACGGCAGCCAAATCCTTGTCAGTTCCTTCCGGAAAGGTCGTTGGGAAATCTGGCTCTGGAACGCCGCGATGACCGATGGCCATCCCATTTTCAGTAAAGAGGGGGGCACTGCGGGCTCACCGGCATGGTCGCCGGACGGCAAATGGATCGCCTTCGACGCGCGGACGAGGAGTGCCGCCGCCAATCTCTGGATGGTGGCGTCTGCCGGCGGTGAGGCCAAGGTCCTGGTAGACCGTCCGGGAGAAAACACGACGCCGTGTTTCGATCCTACGAGTCAGTGGGTCTACTTCACCTCAAGCCGGACTGGCTCCCTGCAACTATTCCGCGTGCCCGTAACTGGTGGTCCGGCGGCCCAAGTGACGCAAGGCGGCGCGTTCACGTGTCAATTCTCCAAGGACGGGCGCTACATTTACTATCTGAAAGCGCGGAATGGCGGTGAGATCTGGCGCTTGGAGTTGGGCACGAATCGCGAGGAGCCCGTTGTACCGGAAATGAAGTCTCGGAACTGGAAGGTTCTTCGAGATGGTATCTATATGCTGGACTCCCAAACTAATTCGCAGATTGGGACTGCCGCCCGAGTGGCCGACGCGCGGTTCTACCGCTTCGCGACGAAGAAGATTGAGGACTTAGGCTTTCACACCCCCAAGGCAATTGCTTATATCGGAATCGACCTTTCGCCAGATGCAAAGTGGGTCTACTACAGTCAGGTCGAATCGTCGACGAGTGAGCTGTATCTCGTAGAGAATCTGCCCTGAGACCGACTACTCTTGCGCGGGTTAGGGCTGGTCGTCGCCAAAGCCTTGACAGTGTAACACCCAAGTGAGCGAGAGGGTTGAAATCAGCTATAATAGTGTCAACTGTGGTTGGCGAATTGTTGTTTTGCTTCGGTGCAATGTGACTTTGCGCTGAACCTTGACACCGTACCACTTCGCCAGGAACACGTGATTATAAGACGGCTACGAGCCCCCCCGATCATGCACTTCGATCACAAACGCGAATCGTCTTAAAGAATACCTTCAGGAGATTCAAAGAATGAAATGAAATGGGTGTGGCTACTTTTTGGCAACGAGAAAACCGCGAAAAATCAGGTGATTTTGGGCGTTGCCGCCGCGGAGATGGCCGGAAACTCCCGGGTTATCGAGGTGAGGGAGGAATATCCCCTGGTTTAGCACTGCCTTTTTTGGTTTTTTCAGCCGGCAGC
>Ga0209350_1000283_pt1 | contig 31909 bp, 29 predicted proteins | sample GraSoi013_2_20cm_2_FD_185822 | JGI IMG/M metagenome (GOLD analysis project Ga0209350, IMG submission 185822) | Grasslands soil microbial communities from the Angelo Coastal Reserve, California, USA - Sample 09_27_2013_2_20cm (SPAdes) (version 2) | ecosystem: Environmental > Terrestrial > Soil >...
CCCCGCGACCCCCAAGCCCGGCCTGACCTGCCAGAGCGCCTCGTAGGACTGCGACCAGGGGGAATTCGCCCAGATGAGGGCGAGGGCCGCTGCGGCGAGCAGCACGACTCCGCTCACCGCCTCGATGCTGATGAACCGCAGCGGCCAGAGCGCCGCATGCGTAGGCTGACGTGAGGTCAATTCACTGGACTTTCAATGACTTGGCGCCGGCAAGACAAACGTGCAGGGCGCCCATGTCGATTCCCGCGGGGCTCACTCGTCGTACTGCCATAAGCGTAACCGAAGAAGGAGCCAGTCATGCGCGTCATGGTGATCGTCAAGGCGAACAAGGATTCGGAAGCGGGCGTGCTGCCGAGCCGCGAGATTCTCAGCGAGATGGGCAAGTTCAACGAGGAGCTGGTGAAGGCCGGCGTGATGCTGGCGGGCGAGGGGCTGCACTCGAGCGCCAAGGGCGTGCGCGTCAAGTTCGGCGGCGACAAGACCCGCGTGATCGATGGCCCCTTCACCGAGACCAAGGAGCTGATCGCCGGCTTCTGGCTGTGGCAGGTGAAGTCCATGGAGGAGGCCATCGAGTGGATCCGGCGCTCGCCGTTCCAGAAGAGCAACGAGGAGATCGAGATCCGCCGCGTGTTCGAGGCGGAGGACTTCGGCGCCAACCTGGCGCCGGAGCTCAAGGCGCAGGAAGAGAGCCAGCGCGAGCGCCTCGCGGCGCGCAAGAACTGAGCCCTAAAGACCCCTCACGTCCATTCAACACGGAGTTACCTCATGCAAACCGCTCCCCACGTCAACTTCAAGGGCAACTGCCGCGAGGCTTTCAACTTCTACGCCGAGACTTTCGGCGGCAGAATCGTGTTCGCGATGACCTACGGCGAAGCCCCGGGATCCGAGAACGCGCCGGCCGAAGTGCGCCGGCAGATCATCCACGCACGCGTCGACTTTGGCGGCCAGTACCTGCTCGGCTGCGATGCGCCGGCGGACCGCTACCAGGCGCCGCAGGGCTTCGCGGTGATGGCGGCGCTCGAGAAGCCGGCCGACGCCGAGCGCGTCTTCAAGGCGCTCGCCGAGAGCGGCACCATCTCCATGCCCTTCCAGGAGACCTTCTGGGCGCACGGCTTCGGCATGTGCACCGACCGCTTCGGGACGCCCTGGATGGTCAACTGCGCCAAGCCGCCCGAAGCGCTCGAGGCGGTGCGCGGGCGCTCCTCCGCCTCGGCCGGACGCGCCTGAGAGTCACCCGGACGCCCTTGGCTTGCGCGGCTCCTCACCCGATGGTGTCATCCGTGGCCATGACGGCCACGGATGCCCATCGCACCATCGACGCCGTGTGGCGGATCGAGTCCGCACGGCTCATCGCAGGTCTCACCCGGGTGGTCCGCGACGTGGGACTCGCGGAAGAACTGGCGCAGGACGCGCTGGTCAGAGCGCTCGAGGAATGGCCGCGGTCGGGGATTCCCGACAACCCCGGGGCCTGGCTGATGGCGACGGCGAAGAATCGCGGCATCGATCACCTGCGGCACGAGCGCATGCGTGCCGCGAAGCATGAGGCGCTCGGTCACGAGCTCGAGATGGAGCAGCACACCAACGGGGCGCGGCTCGAAGCCAAGGCCGACGACGAGATCGGCGATGATCTGCTGCGGCTCATCTTCATAGCGTGCCACCCGCTGCTGTCCACCGAGGCGCGCACGGCGCTGACGCTGCGCCTGCTGGCGGGGCTGACGACGGAAGAGATCGCGCGCGCCTTCCTCGTGCCCGAGCCCACCATCGCGCAGCGCATCGTGCGCGCCAAGCGCACCTTGAGCGATGCGCACGTGCCGTTCGAGATCCCGCGCGGCAAGGAGCTCGCCGGGCGGCTGTCCTCGGTGCTGGAAGTGATCTATCTCGTGTTCAACGAGGGGTACTCGGCCACCGCGGGCGAGGACTGGATGAGACCGGCGCTGTGCGAGGAGGCGCTGCGGATCGGTCGCATCCTCGCGGAGCTCGCGCCTCTGGAGCCGGAAGTCCACGGGCTGGTGGCGCTGATGGAGATCCAGGCGTCGCGCATCCGCGCGCGCACGGGGCCGAACGGGGAGCCGGTACTGCTGATGGATCAGAACCGCGCGAACTGGGACCGGCTCCTCATTCACCGGGGCCTGCTGGCGCTCGCGCGGGGTGCGGCGCTCGCCGAAACGCGCGGGCCGTATCTCCTGCAGGCGGCGATTGCCGCGTGCCACGCGCGCGCTCCGACCCCGGAAGACACGGACTGGGTGCAGATCACCGCGCTCTACGACGAGCTCGCGCGCATCGCCCCGTCGCCGGTCGTGGAGCTCAACCGCGCGGTGGCCGTCGCCATGGCCTACGGGCCCGCGGCGGGACTCGAGCTCGCGAACCGGCTCCAGGCCGAGGGCTCGCTCCGTTCCTATCACCTGCTGCCGAGCGTGCGCGGCGATCTCCTCGCCAGGCTCGGCCGCTACGAGGAAGCGCGCGGCGAGTTTGAGCGTGCGGCGACGCTCACGCAGAATGCGCGCGAGAGCCGCCTGCTGCTCCAGCGCGCCGCCGCCTGCAAGCAGGGAGAAATGTCCTGACGCTGCCAAGCGCGTCCCGCCGCCACAACGAGCGCGGGCGGGAGCCCCAAGCGCCCGCCTGCCGGAGAGCTTCATGCAATACATGCTGTTGATCGTGGAACCCCAGGGCCAGCGACGCACGCGCACGCCGGAGGAAGGTCGTGCGGTCTACGGGCAGATGCTCGCCTACACCGAGAGCCTGAAAGCGCGCGGCGTGCTCCTCGAGAGCAACTCGCTGCGCGAGAAGTCGGCGCGGCTCAAGGTGCGCGACGGCCGGCGCAGCGTCACCGACGGTCCCTTCGCCGAAGCCAAGGAGCTGGTCGGCGGATTCTTTCTCCTCGACTGCCCGAGCCGCGAGCAGGCACTCGGCTATGCCGCGGAATGTCCCGCCGCCGCGTGGGCCGCGATCGAAGTGCGCGAGGTCGGGCCGTGTTACGAATAGCTCACATCTGCGGGGCCCAAGCGCTGCACCAGCCGCTGGCCTTCACGAGCTTCCCGGGAAAGAGCTGGCACGGTCCCTGAGTGGAGCCGTAGCTGCCCTGGTAGAGCGCGCAGCTGGCGCAGCTGCTTCCGGGCGTGGCCGCTTTCGCTTCCTTCGCATTCTCGACGTACTTCACCGCCTGGGCCTCGGGGGCGGTGGCTGAGAGCAGCTGCGCATCCGCGGCGAGCGCCGACGGGAGGCTCCGCAGGGCTATGGGCGTGAGCGACGCCGCGAGCGCCAGGCGCTTGAGCCAGCGGCGGCGGGAGAGGGACGGCGGTGAGGTCATGGCGTGCTCCGGATGCGCGGTGAGCGCGGCAGTCTTGTGTCGCGGCCGCGGGCGGTCGGCCCGAGAGAGTATCAGACGCGGGTTGCGCGGAGGTGCCCGCGGACCGGATGGCCCACGGGCGCTCGCTCGAGGCGCCTGTGCCTCAATGGCGCCTGCCCGGAGTTGCGCCTACTGGGAGTTGAAGGGCGGGGTCAGCCCGGTGAAGTCGCCGATGGCCTTGGCGTCATAGGGACCGTTCAGCTGATCGAAGCCCGCGCCCGCCACGTTGAGCGCTCCCTGCTGGAACACGATCTCGCCGGCGCGCGTCACCTCGATCACGCGGTCGTTGAATTGGTCGCTGATCAGCGTGTGGCCGTTGCGCAGCCGCACGGCGCGCGTCGGGAGCGGTGCCGGATTGCTCCCCCGCTGCAGGTTGGTCGCGTACTGCCAGACGATGTTGTCGGTGGGGTCCACCTCGATGATGCGGTTGTTGTTGGAGTCGGTGATCAGAGTATTGCCGTTCGGCAGGCGGCTCGCGAAGGCTGCACCGCTCACGCTCCCTGCGCCGGTGAACTGCGTCACGATGTGCTGGTCGACGGTGACCTCGATGACGCGGTTGTTATTCTCATCGGCGATCAGGACGTGACCGTTCGGGAGCAGCTCGGCGCTGTTGGGGTTGTTGAGCTGATTGTCGGCGCTGCCGGTCATTCCGGTCGTGCCGTACTGCCAGTCGACACTCTTCGTGAGCAGGTTGACGAGGATCACCCGCTCGTTGGCCTGGTCGGTGATCATCACGTGAAAGCCGGGGTGTCGCGGAAACTCCGACAGGAACAGCGCGTGCACCGGGGTATTGAGCTCAGCCGGCCCGTACTGCCAGACGATCTCGCCGGCCCTGTTGACGATGATCACGCGGTTGTCCGGGCAGCCGGTGTCGGGGGTCGAGCAGCCGGGAAGGAGCGCTGTGCCGGCGACCGGGCCGCTCGGCGGGATGCCGGTGCCAGAGATGAGCGTGTAGCTCCCAAAGCGCTCGGCGTCGTTCGTGCCGACGATGCTGCGCGGTCCGATCTTGTCCGAGCCGTCGCCGAACTGCCAGACGATGCGGTGGGTGCCGCGCTCGATCTCGACGACGCGGTTGTTGAACTGATCGGCGATGAGGATGTCGCCGCCGTGGTTGAGGTTGCCGCCATCCTGGCGCGCCGCCGCGGCGCCCGCCAGCAGCCCTGCCAGCGTGAGCGCTGCGGCGCAGGCGGAAAGGAGTAATCCGGGTGAGAGTCGCACGTCCATGAGGCCTCCAATGGTTGTTTTTTTTCCTGGTGGTTGCCGCGGCGGCTCGCGAGGCGCGCACGGTGCGCTCCGGCGCACGCCGCGGTGATCGTAGGTGGCCCCCGTGCGCCGCGAAGGTTCAGGGATTCACGCGCCCGCACGGGCGGCCGGCGTTCCCGCGCCGAGTGCGGCGTTGACTACCGGAGCGCCCGAGCTTCAGCTCGAGGCTTGCGCGTAGGACTCCATCAAGAGACCCGTGCCGCCGCGCGAGACGTGCGCGACCACGGCCGTGCGCCGGTGGAGCTTGGTGATGGCGCCGAGGTTGATGGCGAAGGAGAGCACGACCTGCTGCCCCTTGCGTAGCCCAAGGTTGGACGTCTCGATGAAGACTCCGGTCGCGCTCAGGTTCACGGCTTTGCAGAGCTTGCGGCGGCCGCCCGGAACGTTGATGTAGACAATCGTGCGAGCACGGTGTCGGGTATGCAGGCGGCGTTCCACTACTGATCTCGGCTGTTCGCGTTATTCTAGTTTCTAGTGTGCGCCCAGGTCATTATGCCTTGCGGACCAGTGGCCGCCGGGGCCAGTAAACTTATTCCCCAGCACCTTTTCTCGGCGCCAGACCGGGCCGAGCCGGACGCGGACGCCGTTCTCACATAAGAGGGACTGTAATCTCGCCGCCCGGGCTACGCGCGCGGTGAGTGCCTGACCGGCTTGCCGGGCTCTCGGCCTCAGCCGCTACGCAGGAATGCGCCGATCTCGCGCCCGAAGGTCTCGAGGTCGATCAGAAAGGCGTCGTGCCCCTCGAGGCAGGGGAGCGATGCGAAGCGCGTGATGATGCCGGCGGCCTCGAGATTGCGCGCGATGGCCTGCTGCTCGCTGAGCGAGAACAGGAGGTCCGTCTGCACGCCGATCACGAGCGCGGCGCTCAAGGCCGCGCGCCGGAGCAGGGTCACCGGGTCACCGTGCGCAGCGAGATCGAAGCGGTCCATGGCGCGCGAGATGTACAGATAGCAGTTGGCGTCGAAGACATTCACGAAGCGCTGAGCGAGCGCTTCGAGGTAGCCCTGAATCGCGAACTCGGACGCGAACGCGTCGCCGCGCTTCCTCATGTCTTCGCGGATCGGCTCGCGCCCGAAGCGCTGCGCCCATTCGGCGGCGGAACGATAGGTGACGGTGCCGAGCTTGCGCGCCAGGCGCTGCCCCGTGAGCGGCGGGCGCTCGGCGCTGTAGTTGCCGCCCTTCCAGTCGGGATCGTGGGTGATCGCCTCGCGCTGGATCGAGCGCAGCGCGATGGCAAAGGGCGCTGCCGCGGCGGTGCCCGAAATGCACACCAGCCGCTGCGCGGCGCCCGGAAACTGCGCCGCGTACGCGAGCACGACCATGCCCCCGAGGGAGGGGCCCATTACCGTGTCCAGTCGCTCTATCCCTAAGCGGCGCACGGTCTCGAAACCCGCGCGCGCGATGTCCTCGACCGACAGGTCCGGAAACGTCAGCCGATAGGGCTTGCCGGTGGCCGGATTGATTGAGGCGGGCCCGGTCGATCCGAAGCAGCTGCCGAGGGAGTTGACGCAGATGACGAAGTAGCGCTCGGTGTCGATCGCCAGCCCTGGCCCGACCATGCCCTGCCACCACCCATGGCTCGGATCGGCAGGCGAGGAGGCGGCGTGCGCCGGGGGCGAAAGCCCGGTGAAGAGCAGCAGCGCGTTGTCGCGCGCGGCATTCAGTGTCCCCCAGGTCTCGTAGGCGATGCGCGCGCCGTGCAGCGCGCCGCCCCGCCACATCGGAAACGGATCGGACATCGATGCGTACTTGCGCGCATCCATGGGAATCCTCGCCCGCGGGGGGAACCTCTGGCGGCCCCGTGCGCCCCTCAGGCCTCCGGATCGCTGCCCTCGGCGATCCCTTCGAAGAGCACCGTTGACAGGTACCGCTCGCCGGTGTCAGGGAGCATCGCGAGGATCACCGAGCCCGCGGGGGCCTCGGCGGCGACCTTGAGCGCTGCCGCGAAGGTTCCGCCCGAGGAGATGCCGCAGAAGATGCCTTCGCTGCGGGCGAGGGCGCGCGAGCTCTCCACCGCTTCCGCGTCCGTTACGGTCACGATCCGGTGCGGCACCTCGGGCTTCAGCACCTTCGGCACGAAGTCGGGCGTCCAGCCCTGGATCTTGTGCGGCGTGAAGGGCTTGCCCGAGAGGAGCGCCGCCGCCGCCGGCTCCGAGGCGATGATCTGCACCTCCGGGCGCGCCAGCCGGATCATCTCGCCCGCGCCGGTGAGTGTGCCCCCGGTGCCCCAGCCGGTGACGAAGAAATCGAGCCGCCGGCCGGCGAAGTCCTGCAGGATCTCGGGACCGGTGGTGTTGCGGTGGTAGGCGGGATTGGCCTCGTTCTCGAACTGCCGCGCCAGGAACCAGCCGTGCTTTTTCGCGAGCTCCTCGGCCTTGCGCACCATGCCGGAGCCGCGCTCGGCGGCGGGGGTGAGGATCACCCGCGCTCCGAACATGCGCATGATCTTGCGGCGCTCGACCGAGAAGGTCTCCGCCATCGTGGCCACGAAGGGATAGCCCTTGGCGGCGCACACCATGGCGAGCGCGATGCCGGTGTTGCCGGAGGTGGCCTCGACCACCGTCTGCCCGGGCTTGAGCGCGCCGCTCTGCTCGGCGTCCTCGATGATGGCGATGGCGAGCCGGTCCTTGACCGAGGCGGCCGGATTGAAGAACTCGCACTTCACGTACAGAGTGACGTGCGGCGGCGCGAGCCGCTGGATTCCGACGATCGGGGTCTTGCCGATCGTCCTGAGGATGTTCTCGTAGATCATGCCGTCCTTCTAAGCCGCCAGTGCGTGCGCCCACAAGGATCGCGGGGGCATCTGCTTAACAGCTCCGGTTATCAGCGACCCCATTATTCCTGATTATTAGAGACGCCCGGTCATGATCGCATGATCAGACTGCAGAAGCTCCTTGCGGAGGCGGGGCTCGGTTCCCGCCGCACGATCGAGGAATGGATCCGCGCCGGGCGACGGGCGCGGGCGGTGGGCCTCGACGGGAGGAGGCTCGACCTCAAACCGGGGGAGGCCGTGCCGGGCGAGCTACTCCTTTATTACAGGCCCGTCGGCGGCCCCGGCGGCACGGCGGTGCGCTCCAAGCCCCGGTCCGCCCCCGCCGGGCCGGCGCCTCCCGGACGGGGGGTCGGCGGCCCCGCCGGCCGCCGAGCCCCCGAGGCGACCCGCCACCTAGCAAATAGTGGGCCAGGCCGCATTGACACGCCGGTACCCCGAAATCAAAATACGCGGCTCGTTTTGCGGAGGGGTACCCAAGCGGCCAACGGGAGCAGACTGTAAATCTGCCGGCTTACGCCTTCGAAGGTTCGAATCCTTCCCCCTCCACCATTGGAGCGGGGAGGGACGCGATGCATGCGCGTAGCGGGCGAGGTTCGGCCGGCGGATCGGCGCCATCAGCGGGTGTAGTTCAATGGTAGAACCTCAGCCTTCCAAGCTGATGACGTGGGTTCGATTCCCATCACCCGCTCCAGCCCTGAGTGCGCTGTGTTTGGATCCGAAGCCGACGTCGAGCCCATGTAGCTCAGTTGGTAGAGCACGTCCTTGGTAAGGACGAGGTCACCGGTTCAATCCCGGTCGTGGGCTCCAGTCGCCCGGGCAGCCGGTGTTGGGATGAAGTGAGCGGATGGTCGTGAATTTTCGGCGACGCGCCGAAGCGCGTAGAGCCTTTTCGAGGGAACTTCCATGTCCAAAGAGAAATTCGCACGCACCAAGCCGCACGTGAACGTAGGGACGATTGGTCACGTCGACCACGGCAAGACGACCTTGACGGCAGCGCTGACGAAGGTGATGGCGGAAGCCTACGGCGGGACGTTCGTGGCGTACGACCAGATCGACAAGGCGCCCGAGGAGAAGGCGCGCGGGATCACGATCTCGACGGCGCACGTGGAGTACCAGAGCAAGAACCGCCACTACGCGCACGTGGACTGCCCCGGGCACGCCGACTACGTGAAGAACATGATCACGGGAGCGGCGCAGATGGACGGGGCGATTCTGGTGGTATCGGCGGCCGATGGCCCGATGCCGCAGACGCGCGAGCACATCCTCTTGGCGCGCCAGGTGGGGGTGCCGTACATGGTGGTGTTCATGAACAAGGCCGACATGGTGGACGACAAGGAGTTGCTGGAGCTGGTGGAGATGGAGGTGCGGGAGCTGCTGACCACCTACAAGTTTCCGGGCGACAAGACCCCGATCATCGTGGGGTCGGCGCTGAAGGCGCTGGAGGGGGACAAGGGGGAGCTTGGGGTGCCGAGCGTGGTGAAGCTGGTGGAAGAGATGGACAAGTACATCCCGATCCCGAAGCGCGAGGTGGACAAGCCGTTTCTGATGCCGGTGGAGGATGTGTTCTCGATCTCGGGAAGAGGCACGGTGGTCACCGGGAGGATCGAGCGCGGGATCATCAAGGTGAACGATGAGGTGGAGATCGTGGGGCTGCGGCCCACGGTGAAGACGGTGTGCACGGGGGTGGAGATGTTCCGCAAGCTCCTCGACGAGGGGCAGGCGGGGGACAACGTGGGGGTGCTCTTGAGGGGCACGAAGCGGGAAGAGGTCGAGCGCGGGCAGGTGCTGGCCAAGCCCGGGAGCATCACCCCGCACACGCACTTTGAGTGCGAGGTGTACGTGCTGACGAAGGAGGAGGGCGGGCGGCACACGCCGTTCTTCAAGGGGTACCGGCCGCAGTTTTACTTTCGCACCACGGACGTGACGGGCACGATCGAGCTGCCGGCCGGGGTGGAGATGGTGATGCCGGGGGACAACATCAAGATGACGATCGAGCTGATCAGCCCGATTGCCATGGACCAGGGGCTGCGCTTTGCGATTCGCGAGGGCGGCAAGACCGTCGGCGCCGGCGTGGTGGCGAAGATTCTGAAGTAGTGGCGGTTGTTTCTCAGCGGCGCGCAGCGCCGCAGGCAGGGCGCAGCGGGCAAAAGTCACGCCTTTTGCCCGCGGTCCACGGAGTGATGTCTGCTGAAAGCGCCGACAGGCGACTTTCAGCCAATGTAAGGAGTAGGCCAGTAGCTCAATTGGCAGAGCGGCGGTCTCCAAAACCGCAGGTTGGGGGTTCGATTCCCTCCTGGCCTGCCACTGATTGATATGGCGGACGAAATCAAGATTCAGGACGCCGGTGCGGCGGACAAGCTGAAGCTCGGCCTCGCGGTCCTCATCGTGATCGCGGGGGTGGCGGGCTATTACGCGCTCGCTGCGGATGCCGCCTGGATGCGGTGGCTCTCGGTGGCGGGGAGTCTGCTGCTCGCCGCGCTCACTCTCGCGTTCTCGTGCTACGGGAGCGAGTTCCGACAGTTCGTCGAGCTCTCGCGCATCGAGCTGCGCAAGATCGTCTGGCCGAACCGTCGCGAGACCGGGATGACGACGCTGGTCGTCTTCGTCTTCGTGATCGCGGCAGGGCTCTTTTTCTGGGCGCTCGACCTCGTGCTCGCCTGGGCCACCCGGGTACTGACGGGGCAGGGAGGATGAGCGTGGCGCTCAGGTGGTACGTCGTGCATGCCTACTCGAATTTCGAGCACCGGGTCGCGGAGTCGCTCAAGGAGCGCATCCAGCGCGCGGGGCTCGAGGGCCGCTTCGGCGAGATCCTGGTGCCGACGGAAGAGGTCGTCGAGATGCGCGACGGCCAGAAGAGAAAGAGCGAGAGGAAGTTCTACCCCGGCTACGTGCTGGTGCAGATGGAGATGGACGAGGAGACCTGGCACCTGGTGCGCGATGTGCCCAAGGTGCTCGGCTTCATCGGCGGCACGCCGGAGAAGCCGGCGGCGATCACCGACAAGGAGGCCAACCAGATCCTGCGGCGGGTCGAGGAGGGTGTCGACAAGCCGCGTCCGAAGGTGCTGTTCGAGCCGGGCGAGGTGGTGCGCGTGGTCGACGGGCCCTTCAACGACTTTAATGGGGTTGTGGAAAGCGTGAACTACGAGAAGAACCGCCTGCACGTGGCGGTGCAGATCCTCGGACGCTCCACCCCGGTGGAGCTGGACTTCTCGCAGGTCGAGAAGGCGTGAGGCGCGAAATCAGGGAGCCGCAAGGCGTCATGACCTGATGTAGAGGTAACGATGGCCAAGAAAGTACAGGGTTACATCAAGCTGCAGGTGCCGGCGGGCTCTGCCAACCCCTCGCCCCCCATCGGACCGGCGCTGGGTCAGCAGGGAGTGAACATCATGGAGTTCTGCAAGCAGTTCAATGCCCAGACCCAGAAGATGGAGAAGGGCCTGCCGATCCCGGTGGTGATCACCGTGTATTCCGACCGCAGCTTCACCTTCGTGATGAAGACCCCGCCCGCGGCGGTGCTCATCCGCAAGGCGATCGGTATTGAAAAAGGCTCGGGAACGCCCAATACGGCGAAGGTTGGCAAGATCTCGCGCAAGCAGCTGGAAGAGATCGCGAAGCTCAAGCAGCCCGACCTCACCGCAGCCAGCCTCGACGCCGCGGTGCGCACCATTGCGGGCAGCGCCCGCAGCATGGGCGTCGACGTCGAAGGAGTGAAATAGCCATGGCCGTCACCAAGCGTGTCAAGGCCTGGAAGGCCAGGCTCACTCCCGGAAAGGTTTACCCGGTCGAGGAGGCCATTAAGCTGGTAAAGGAGTTCGCCACCGCCAAGTTCGCGGAAGCCGTGGACGCGGCGGTCAATCTCGGCATCGACGCCAGCAAGTCCGACCAGCAGGTACGCGGCTCGACGGTGATGCCGCACGGCACCGGCAAGACGGTGCGCGTCGCGGTGTTCACCTCCGGCAAGAACCAGGAGGCGGCCAAGGCGGCGGGCGCGGACATCGTCGGACTCGAGGACCTGGCGGCCCAGGTGAAGGCCGGTGAGATCAACTTTGACCGCGTGATCGCGAGCCCCGATGCCATGCGCGTCGTCGGCCAGCTCGGCCAGATTCTGGGTCCGCGCGGACTGATGCCGAACCCGAAGGTCGGCACCGTGACTCCGGATGTAGCGACCGCGGTGAAGAACGCGAAGTCGGGCCAGGTCACCTATCGGGTGGACAAGGCCGGGATCGTTCACTGCACGATCGGCAAGGCGACCTTCGAGGTCAACGCGCTGAAGGAGAACCTGCACGCGCTGATCGCGGACCTGCAGAAGGCGAAGCCCGCCTCGTCGAAGGGCATTTACCTGAAGCGCGTCACGCTCTCCTCGACCATGGGGCCGGGCGTGATGGTGGATCAGGGGACGATTTAGCCGGATGAACGGGGTTCGCCTGGGCGCGAACCCCTTTGAATCCCGCGCGCGAGCGCGTGGAAGCATTTGGTGCGGGCCGACGTGCTTTGAGGCGCGCCGGCCGTCATCGAAGACCGCAGGCGAGGGGACGGGTGCTTCAGCACCCGCGGCCCTCTTAATGCACCGCCTGCGCAGATGGTGAACCGCTTTTCGCATCGAGGATGTCTCCTCGGGGCTTGGAGGTCACCGTCGCAAGGCGAAGCCGATCAGGGACGAGGCTTCAAGTGATCTTCGGGCGATGAGGAGAGATGAATGGCACTCAACCTGGAAGACAAGAAAGCGCTCGTGGCGGAAGTGGCCGCTGTGGCATCGAAGGCCCAGTCGGTCGTGGCCGCGGAGTACCGCGGGCTCACGGTCGGGCAGATGACCGAGCTGCGTGCCAAGGCGAGAAAGCAGGGCGTGTACATGCGTGTGGTCAAGAACACGCTGGCGCGCAAGGCGCTCGCCGGCACGTCGTTCGAGTCGGTGGGACCGAAGCTCAAGGGGCCTCTGGTGCTCGCTTTCTCGAAGGACGATCCGGGCGCGGCGGCGCGCGTGGTGAAGGACTTCGCCAAGGCGCACGAGAAGCTCGTGGCGACGCTCGTGTCCCTCGGTGGGCAGGTCCTGCCCGGCGGGGAGCTCGAGAAGGTGGCGAGTCTGCCGACTCGCGAGCAGGCGCTGTCGATGCTGCTCGGCGTGCTGAAGGCGCCGGTAGCCAAGCTCGTCGGCACGCTCGCCGCGCCCGCGGCGAAGCTCGCCCGCACGGTTGCCGCGGTCCGCGACCAGAAACAGGCCGCGGGCGCTTAACGGTCTGAACGCAACTTTTTGGAGACTCACATGGCTGTCAACAAAGACGAAATCCTCGATGCAATTTCCAAGATGACCCTTCTCCAAGTCATGGAACTCGTTTCCGACATGGAGAAGAAGTTCGGCGTGACCGCCGCCGCCCCGGTCGCGGTCGCCGCGGCTCCGGGCGCCGCCGCCGCGGCCGCGCCGGTCGAGGAGCAGACGGAGTTCACCGTCACGCTGAAGGAGTACCCGGCGGACAAGAAGGTGACCGTGATCAAGGTGATCCGCGAGCTCACCGGCCTCGGCTTGAAGGAGGCGAAGGACCTGGTCGAGGGCGCGCCCTCGACCGTCAAGGAGGCCGTGTCCAAGGCCGACTCCGAGGCGATGAAGAAGAAGCTCGAGGACGCCGGCGCGAAGGTGGAGGTCCGTTAAGACCTCCATGCGCCACTTCCCGTCGCGCGCCGTGCGCGCAGACGCCGATGTAGCCAGAATTCATCTGAGGTGACCACTCGATGGCTTATTCCTTCACCGAGAAAAAGCGCATCCGCAAGAACTTCGGCAAGCAGGCGAGCATCCTCGACACGCCCTACCTGCTCGCCATCCAGCTCGACTCGTATCGCAAGTTCCTCCAGGTCGACAAGGCCGAGGACGACCGCGAGCGCATCGGGCTGCACGCCGCTTTCAAGAGCGTGTTCCCGATCACGAGCTATTCCGGGAACGCCTCTCTCGAGTACGTGAGCTACCGGCTCGGCGAGCCGGTGTTCGACGTGAAGGAGTGCCAGCTGCGCGGCCTCACCTACGCGGCGCCGCTGCGCGTCAAGGTGCGCCTCGTGGTCCTCGACAAGGAGGCCGCCGGCGCCAAGAAGCCGGTCAAGGACGTGCGCGAGCAGGAGGTGTACCTCGGCGAGCTGCCGCTCATGACCGACAACGGCACCTTCGTCGTCAACGGCACCGAGCGCGTCATCGTCTCGCAGCTGCACCGCTCGCCCGGGGTATTCTTCGATCACGACCGCGGCAAGACGCACTCCTCCGGGAAGCTCTTGTTCTCGGCCCGCATCATTCCGTATCGCGGCTCGTGGCTCGACTTCGAGTTCGATCCGAAAGACTGCGTGTTCGCGCGCATCGACCGCCGCCGCAAGCTCCCGGTCACGATCATCCTGCGCGCCCTCGGCATGAACGAGACCGAGATTCTCGCGACCTTCTTCGACACCAACACCTTCCATCTCGGCCGCGACGAGGTGGCGCTGCAGCTGGTTCCGCAGCGCCTGCGCGGCGAGACCGCGACCTTCGAGATCCGCATCGGCGACACCGTTATCGTCGAGGAGGGCCGCCGCATCACCGCCCGTCACGTGCGCCAGCTCGAGGACGCGAAGGTGACCCGGCTGCGGGTGCCGCGCGAGTACGTCTACGGCAAGATCCTCGCCCACGACGTGGTCAACACCGAGACCGGCGAGATCCTCGCCAAGGCGAACGAGGTGCTCACCGCCGCCTCGGTCGAGAAGCTCATCGAGGCGGGCATCGCGCAGGTCAACACGCTGTACGTGAACGACCTCGATCGCGGCGCCTACATGTCCGACACGCTGCGCATCGATCCCACCAAGACGCGCCTCGAGGCGCTGGTGGAGATCTACCGCATGATGCGTCCCGGCGAGCCGCCCACCAAGGACGCGGCCGAGAACCTGTTCGGCAACCTGTTCTTCAATCCCGAGCGCTACGATCTCTCCGCGGTCGGGCGCATGAAGTTCAACCGCCGCGTGGGACGCAAGGAGATCCTCGGTCCGGGCGTGCTGTATGACCTCAAGTACACGAGCGGCCGCACCGACGAGGCCTCGAAGCGCCTCGTCGCGCAGTACGGACAGATGTCCGACATCATCGACGTGCTGAAGGTCCTCATCGACATCCGTAACGGCAACGGCCAGGTGGACGACATCGACCACCTCGGTAACCGCCGCGTCCGCTCGGTCGGCGAGATGGCCGAGAACGCGTTCCGCGTGGGACTCGTGCGCGTCGAGCGCGCCGTCAAGGAGCGCCTCACGATCGCCGAGACCGAGCCCCTGATGCCGCAGGAAATGATCAACGCCAAGCCGGTCGCGGCCGCGGTCAAGGAGTTCTTCGGCTCCTCGCAGCTCTCGCAGTTCATGGACCAGAACAACCCGCTCTCCGAGGTGACCCACAAGCGGCGCGTCTCGGCGCTCGGGCCCGGGGGACTCACGCGCGAGCGCGCCGGGTTCGAGGTGCGCGACGTGCACCCGACCCACTACGGGCGCGTGTGTCCGATCGAGACGCCGGAAGGCCCGAACATCGGCCTGATAAACTCGCTCTCGGTCTACGCGCGCACCAATCAGTACGGCTTCCTCGAGACGCCCTACCGGCGCGTCGAGAACGGCCGGGTCACCGACCGCATCGATTACCTGTCGGCGATCGAGGAGGGCGAGTACGCGATCGCCCAGGCGAACGCGGTGCTCGGAGCGGGCGGGGCGCTGCAGGACGTGCTGGTGTCCTGCCGCTTCCAGAACGAGTTCACGCTGATGCCGCGCGAGCGCATCAACTACATGGACGTGTCGCCGAAGCAGATCGTGTCGGTGGCGGCCTCGCTCATCCCGTTCCTCGAGCACGACGACGCCAACCGCGCGCTCATGGGCTCGAACATGCAGCGCCAGGCGGTGCCGACGCTGCGCTCCGAGACCCCGCTGGTCGGCACCGGCATGGAGCGCCCGGTGGCGATCGACTCGGGCGTGACCGTGATCGCGCGCCGCGGCGGCGCGGTCGACTCCGTCGACGCCTCGCGCATCGTGGTGCGGGTGAACGACGAGGAGACCACCGCCGGCGAGCCGGGCGTCGACATCTACAACCTCACCAAGTACACGCGCTCGAACCAGAACACCTGCATCAACCAGCGGCCGCTGGTGAACGCGGGGGACGTGATCGCGCGCGGGGACGTGCTGGCGGACGGACCGTCGACGCACCTGGGCGAGCTCGCGCTCGGACAGAATCTCCTGGTCGCGTTCATGCCCTGGAACGGCTACAACTTCGAGGACTCGATCCTGATCTCCGAGCGCGTGGTGCAGGAGGACCGCTTCACCACCATCCACATCGAGGAGCTCACCTGTGTCGCACGCGACACCAAGCTCGGGCCCGAGGAGATCACCGCGGACATCCCGAACGTCGGCGACGCGGCGCTCGCCAAGCTCGATGAGGCCGGCATCGCCTTCATCGGCGCGGAGGTGAAGGCCGGAGACATCCTGGTCGGCAAGGTGACGCCCAAGGGCGAGACGCAGCTCACCCCCGAGGAGAAGCTGCTGCGCGCGATCTTCGGCGAGAAGGCGTCCGATGTGAAGGACACGGGACTGCGCGTGCCGCCCGGCATGGACGGCACCGTGATCGACGTGCGCGTGTTCACGCGCGACGGAGTGGAGAAGGACTCGCGCGCGCTCTCGATCGAGAAGGCCGAGATCGAGCGGGTGCGCAAGGACTTCGCCGACCAGCAGCGCATCCTCGAGGATGACCTGTTCCAGCGCGTGCGCGGCATGCTGGTGGGCCAGACGGCCGCCGGCGGTCCGCGCAAGCTCAAGAGCGGCACCCGCATCGCGAGTGAGTACCTCGACGAGCTGCCGCGCGAGGAGTGGTTCGAGATCCGCCTCGAGAGCGAGGAAGCCAACAGCCAGCTCGAGCAGGCCTCGGAGCGCTTGAAGCTGCAGCGCAAGGCCTTCGAGAAGCGCCTCGACGACAAGAAGGCCAAGATCACCGCAGGCGACGACCTCGCCCCGGGTGTGCTCAAGATGGTCAAGGTGTACCTCGCGGTGAAGCGCCGTGTGCAGCCGGGCGACAAGATGGCCGGCCGCCACGGCAACAAGGGCGTGATCTCGACCATCGTGCCGGTCGAGGACATGCCGTATCTCGAGGACGGCACCCCGGTCGATGTGGTGCTGAATCCGCTCGGCGTGCCCTCGCGGATGAACGTCGGCCAGGTACTCGAGACGCACCTTGGCTGGGCGGCGAAGGGGGTGGGACTCAGGATCGGCCGCATGCTGGAAGCGCAAGCGCAAGCGGCGGAGCTGCGCGGCTTCCTCAAGCAGGTCTACAACGAGACCGGCGGGCAGCGGGAAGACATCGAGAGCCTGAACGATGCGGATCTCACCCAGCTCGCCAAGAACCTCACCAACGGCGTGCCGATGGCGACGCCGGTGTTCGACGGCGCGAGCGAGGCGGAGATCAAGCGCATGCTCGAGCTCGCCGAGCTGCCGCTGAACGGCCAGACCCTCCTCTATGACGGCCGCACCGGGGAGCGCTTCGAGCGCCAGGTCACCGTCGGCTACATGTACATGCTGAAGCTGAATCACCTCGTCGACGACAAGATGCACGCGCGCTCGACCGGCCCCTACAGCCTGGTCACGCAGCAACCCTTGGGCGGCAAGGCCCAGTTCGGCGGCCAGCGTTTCGGCGAGATGGAGGTCTGGGCACTCGAGGCCTACGGGGCCTCCTACACGCTGCAGGAGATGCTGACCGTCAAGTCGGATGACGTGAACGGTCGCACCAAGATGTACAAGAACATCGTCGACGGCAATCACCAGATGGATGCGGGTATGCCGGAGTCCTTCAACGTCCTCGTGAAGGAGATCCGCTCGCTCGGCATCAACATGGAACTGGAGCAGGACTAACTCATGAAAGATTTACTGAAACTGTTCAGGCAGCACGCTCCGGTCGAGCACTTCGATTCGATCAAGATCGGGCTCGCCTCGCCGGAGATGATCCGTGCGTGGTCGTACGGCGAGGTGAAGAAGCCCGAGACCATCAACTACCGCACCTTCAAGCCCGAGCGCGACGGCCTGTTCTGCGCCAAGATCTTCGGGCCGGTGAAGGACTACGAGTGTCTGTGCGGCAAGTACAAGCGCTTGAAGCACCGCGGCGTGGTCTGCGAGAAGTGCGGCGTCGAGGTGACTCAATCAAAAGTCCGGCGCGAGCGCATGGGCCACATCGAGCTCGCGAGCCCCACCGCGCACATCTGGTTCCTGAAGTCGCTCCCGTCCCGCATCGGCCTCATGCTCGACATGACGCTGCGCGAGATCGAGCGGGTGCTGTACTTCGAGGCCTTCGTGGTCATCGATCCGGGCATGACCCCGATGCAGCGCGGGCAGCTGCTGACCGACGAGATGTACCTCGAGGCGATCGAGGAGCACGGCGATGAGTTCGACGCCCGCATGGGCGCCGAGGCCGTGTACGAGCTGCTGCGCACCATCGACCTCAATGCCGAGATCGGGCGGGTGCGCGAGGAGATGGCCGGCACCTCCTCCGAGACCAAGCTCAAGCGCCTCTCGAAGCGGTTGAAGCTCATCGAGTCGTTCGTCGAGTCGGGCAACAAGCCCGAGTGGATGGTGATGACGGTGCTGCCGGTGCTGCCGCCGGACCTGCGGCCGCTGGTGCCGCTCGACGGCGGGCGCTTCGCCACCTCGGACCTGAACGATCTCTACCGCCGGGTCATCAACCGCAACAACCGCCTGCGCCGGCTGCTCGAGCTCAATGCGCCCGACATCATCGTGCGCAACGAGAAGCGCATGCTGCAGGAGGCGGTGGATGCGCTGCTCGACAACGGTCGCCGCGGCCGCGCCATCACCGGCACCAACAAGCGCCCGCTCAAGTCGCTCGCCGACATGATCAAGGGCAAGCAGGGGCGCTTCCGTCAGAATCTCCTCGGCAAGCGCGTCGACTACTCGGGCCGCTCGGTCATCGTGGTGGGCCCGCAGCTGCGCCTGCACCAGTGCGGACTGCCGAAGAAGATGGCGCTCGAGCTCTTCAAGCCCTTCATCTTCCAGAAGCTGCAGTTGCGCGGCGAGGCTTCCACCATCAAGGCCGCCAAGCGCCTGGTGGAGCGCGAGGGAGCCGAGGTGTGGGACATCCTCGAGGAGGTGATCCGCGAGCATCCGGTGCTGCTCAACCGCGCGCCGACGCTGCACCGGCTCGGCATCCAGGCGTTCGAGCCGCTGCTGGTCGAGGGCAAGGCGATCCAGCTGCACCCGCTGGTGTGCACGGCGTTCAACGCCGACTTCGATGGCGACCAGATGGCCGTGCACGTGCCGCTGTCGCTCGAGGCGCAGCTGGAAGCGCGCGCCCTCATGATGTCGTCCAACAACATCCTCTCGCCCGCCAACGGCGACCCGATCATCGTGCCCTCGCAGGACGTGGTGCTCGGGCTCTACTACATGACGCGCGAGCGCATCGGCGCCAAGGGCGAGGGCATGCACTTCGCCGACGTGCAGGAGGTGCATCGCGCCTACGAGAGCCGCAGCGTCGACCTCCAGGCGAGAGTCCGCGTGCGGCTGCGCGAGCACGTACGCGGCGAGACTGGTGAGCTCACCGAGCGCCTCCGCATCGCCAACACCACCGTCGGACGGGCGCTGCTCTTCGAGATCCTGCCCCGCGGCCTGTCTTTCGATCTCATCAACCAGGACATGACCAAGAAGGCGATCTCCGCGACCATCAACGCCTGCTACCGCGCGCTCGGTCTCAAGGAGACCGTGGTGTTCGCCGATCAGCTCATGTACACCGGCTTCCACTACGCGACCCGCGCCGGCGTGTCCTTCGGCATCGACGACATCGTCATCCCGGAGCAGAAGACCCGCATCGTCACCGCCGCCGACGACGAGGTGAAGGAGATCCAGGATCAGTACGCCTCGGGTCTGGTCACCAACGGCGAGCGCTACAACAAGGTGGTCGACATCTGGTCGCGCGCCAACGACCAGGTGGCGAAGGCCATGATGGAGAAGCTCGGTTCCGAGGAAGCGACCGACGCCCGCGGCGTGCGCCATAAGCAAAAATCCTTCAACTCGATCTTCATGATGGCCGACTCGGGCGCGCGCGGCTCCGCGGCGCAGATCCGCCAGCTGGCCGGCATGCGTGGCCTCATGGCCAAGCCCGACGGCTCGATCATCGAGACGCCGATCACGGCGAACTTCCGCGAGGGCCTGAACGTCCTGCAGTACTTCATCTCCACGCACGGCGCCCGCAAGGGACTCGCCGACACGGCGCTCAAGACCGCCAACTCGGGCTATCTCACCCGGCGCCTGGTGGACGTGGCGCAGGACCTGGTGGTCACGGAAGTCGACTGCGGCACCTCGAACGGGCTCGCCATGAGCCCGCTGGTCGAAGGGGGGGATGTGGTCGAGGCGCTCGGCGAGCGCGTGCTGGGGCGCGTCATGTCGGAGGACATCGTCAAGCCCGGCGGCGAGGAAGTGCTGATCGCGGTGGGGACGCTCCTCGATGAGCCGCTGGTACGGCTCCTCGAGACCGAGGGAGTGGATCAGATCAAGGTCCGCTCGCCGATCACGTGCCAGACGCGCTACGGGGTGTGCTCGCGCTGTTACGGGCGCGATCTCGCGCGCGGCCGGCCGATCTCGATCGGCGAGGCCGTGGGCGTCATCGCCGCCCAGTCGATCGGCGAGCCCGGCACGCAGCTCACCATGCGCACCTTCCACATCGGCGGCGCCGCCTCCCGTGCGGCCGCGGCGTCCAGCGTCGAGGTGCGCAACAAGGGCGTCGTGCGCTTCCACCATATCAAGACGGTGCTGCACGAGAAGGGGCACCTGGTGGCGGTGTCGCGTTCGGGCGAGATCGGCGTGGTCGATGATTTCGGCCGCGAGCGCGAGCGCTACAAGATTCCCTACGGCGCCATGATCAGCGTCAAGGAGGGCGCGACGGTGGCGGCCGGCCAGGTGGTGGCGACCTGGGATCCGCACACCCACCCGGTGGTCACCGAGGTCGCGGGCCTCGTCAAGTTCCAGGACTTCATCGACGGGCTCACGGTCACCTCCCAGCTCGACGAGGTCACGGGGCTCTCCAGCACCGTGGTGCTCGACACCAAGCAGCGCGGCGGCAAGGATCTGCGTGCCACGATGAAGCTGATCGGCGCCAAGGGCAAGGAAGTGACCTTCGCCAACACCGAGATCCCGGCCGTGTACACGCTGCCGCCGGGCGCGCTCGTCAGCCTCGAGGACGGCGCGCGCGTGTCGGTGGGCGATGTCATCGCGCGCATTCCGCAGGAGTCCTCCAAGACGCGCGACATCACCGGAGGACTCCCGCGTGTCGCCGACCTCTTCGAGGCACGCAAACCCAAGGATCCGGCGATCCTCGCGGAGCGCTCGGGCACCGTGAGTTTCGGCAAGGAGACCAAAGGCAAGCGGCGCCTCATCATCACCTCCGACGACGGCGAGAAGTACGAGGAGCTGATCCCGAAGTGGCGTCAGCTGAACGTGTTCGAGGGTGAGACCGTCGAGCGCGGCGAGGTCATCGCCGACGGCGAGCCGAACCCGCACGACATCCTGCGCCTGCAGGGGGTCGAGGCGCTGGCGAACTACCTGGTGCGCGAGATCCAGGACGTCTACCGCCTGCAGGGCGTGAAGATCAACGACAAGCACATCGAGGTGATCATCCGCCAGATGCTGCGCAAGACCGAGGTGCAGGAGGCCGGCGAGACGGCGCTGCTGCGCGGCGAGCAGCTCGACCGCTCGCGGGCGCTCGACATCAACGACCGGGCGCAGCAGGACGGCAAGAAGGCCGCACGGCTGCAGCCGGTGCTGCTCGGCATCACCAAGGCGTCGCTGGCGACCGAGTCGTTCATCTCGGCGGCCTCGTTCCAGGAGACTACCCGCGTGCTGACGGAAGCCGCGGTCCGCGGCCTCAAGGACGATCTGCGCGGACTCAAGGAGAACGTGATCGTTGGACGCCTCATCCCGGCTGGCACCGGCTTCGCGGCCCACGCCTCGCGGCGTCGCAAGATGGAGGGCGCCGAGCGGCGCAGCTTCATGGACGTGGGCGGGGGGCTCCCGGATACCGAGGAGGCGAGCGTCGGCGAGGAGCCGGAGAGCGCCGCGGGCTGACGGCGCACTCCGCCGCGCGGTCCGTGAAGCGCGCGCGGTGCGCTAAAATCGAACGGGCCGGCGGCTTCCGCCGGCCCGTTTTGTCGAGGCCGCATCGCTTGAACGCGACCTGTCCCGTCCTCGCCGGCGCACACGTGCGGCTCGAGCCCCTCGCCCGCGAGCACGCCGCGGGACTCACCACGGCAGCGGCGCGCGATCCCGCGCCCTACGTCTGGAGCTATATCCCGCAGGGGCTCGCCCACATGGCGGCGTACGTCGAGGACGCGCTCGCGGCGCGCGCCGCGGGCACGGCGTTTCCACTCGCGACCGTGCGGCTCGCCGACGGGGCGGTCCTCGGCTCGAGCCGCTTCTTTGACGTCGAGCGCTGGACCTGGCCCGCCGGGCACCGGGAGGCGCGGCGGGAAGGGCTCGACGCCTGCGAGATCGGCTACACCTGGCTCGCCGCGGACGCCATCCGCACCGCCGCCAATACCGAGGCCAAGCTCCTGATGCTCACCCACGCATTCGAGAGCTGGGGCGTGCGGCGGGTGTGCTTCCACACCGACGTGCGCAACGAGCGCTCGCGGGCCGCGCTCGCGCGCATCGGCGCGCGGTTCGAGGGCGTGCTGCGCGCCCACCGGCTGGCGTCCGACCTCACGGCGCGTGATTCGGCGCGCTATTCCATCCTGGCCGCGGAGTGGCCGGGGGTGAAGGCGCGGCTGCGGGAGCGCCTGGCACCCGCGGCCTGACTGCGACGAGCGACTAGACAGCGGGTACATCAGCGGACCGTGATCTTCGACACACCGACGCAGGAGGTCTCGTGCCCATCACGACTCTCGCGCACTTGAGCGAGCTGCTGCAGAGATTGCCGGTCGGACAGAGCAGGGCGATTCCCTACAGCGTGTACCAGGTACTGTTTCCGCCGGGCGAGCCGGATGACGGCGCACGGGTGCTCGCGTTCCGCTTCGCGGGCGAGCACGGCTGCGTGATCGAGAACCAGCCTCGCGCCCTGCAGGTGGTCTTCACCAAGAAGACCAGCCACCCCGTGGCCCCCCGGGAGAAGGCGAGCTAGGTTCCCTGCCAGATCTTCATCAGCTCGGGCGAGCCCTGAGCGCGAACGCCGTTGTCGGTAGAACCGCTCCACTGCCGCCCGCGGCATTTGGACATAGTTGACCGAGTCAACTATCTGAACGATAGTAGCTCCCCGGCCGGAGAGCTCGCCCATGACCGTGTCCAATGCCCAGATCAGCGAGGTTCGCGCCTTCAATCGGGACTACACGCGCCGCATCGGCGTGCTGTCGCGGGGTCTGCTCGAGAGCCCCTACTCGCTCACCGAGGTGCGGGTGATGTACGAGATCGCGCACCGGCCGGGAATCACCGCCGCCGAGCTCGGCGCCGAGCTCGGACTCGACCGCGGCTACCTGAGCCGGATTCTCCGCCGCTTCCACACTCAGCGGCTCCTCGCCCGCACGACGCCGGCGCAGGATGCGCGTCGCCGGCAGCTGCGGCTCACCCCCCTCGGCCGGCGGGTGTTTGCTCCTCTCGAGCGCCGCTCGCAGCAACAGGTCCGCTCGATGCTCTCGCCGCTCGATCACTCGCGCCGGAGCGCGGTGCTCGAGGCGATGAGCACCCTCCGTACGGTCTTCGCGCCAGCGGACCGTCGGGCGAAAGTCACCCTGCGGACTCATCGCCCCGGAGACATCGGCTGGGTCGTCGAGCGCCACGGCGCGCTGTACTTCGAGGAGTACGGCTGGAACGAGGAATTCGAGGCACTGGTGGCCTCGATCAGCGCCGAGTTCATCAGAAAGCTCGACCCCGCGCGTGAGCGCTGCTGGATCGCGGAAGTCGACGGCCGCCGCGCAGGGTGCATCTTCCTCGTCGCGGGCGAGGCGGGAGCCGCGAAGCTGCGGTTGCTGCTGGTGGAGCCCTGGGCGCGCGGCCTGGGGTTGGGCCGCCGCCTCGTCACCGAGTGCGTGCGCTTTGCGCGCGCCGCGGGTTACAAGCGCATCGCGCTGTGGACGCAGCAGAACCTCACCGCGGCGCGCCACCTCTACGAGCAGGCGGGATTCAAGCGCGCGGCGCGTGAGCCGCACCGCAGCTTCGGGAAGGACCTCGTCGCCGAGACCTGGGAGCTCGAGCTGACGCGCGCTGCCGCAGCGGAGCGCTAGAGCGCTGCGCGGCCGTTTCCGCGCTTGCCGCGCGCCATTCCGACGAGGCGATGCGGTGGCGCGCGTGCGACGGTCCGATAGTGCGGCGCTGCGTGCCCTGCTAGAGTTCCGCGCACTGCAGGGAGGGCCGGCCCCATGACACGTGCAACAACCCTCACGAGCGTCGCGGCGCTCGTGACAGCGGTCGCCGCCGCGGGCGGGGTCTACGGCGGACATGGCTCGGCGTCGGCACTGTCGACGCCCACATATACCCTCCGAGCGGTCGGCGATTCCGCGCGCCCGCAGGCGGATACCCAGCGGGACGGCGATCGGCATCCGGCGCTCACTCTCGCCTTTTCGGGCGTCAAGCCCGGCGACCAGGTGGCTGAGCTCATTCCGGGCGGGGGATATTTCACGCGCCTGTTGAGCGCGGTGGTGGGACCGAAGGGCAAGGTCTACGCGGTGGTGCCGCCGCGCCGGCCCGATGCGCCGGCGGATGCACCGGATCCGGCGGCGCGCCTTCAGCCGATCACCTCCGACAGCCACTACGCCAACGTGTCGGTCATCGTCAGCAAGCTCTCGCAGCTCGAGCTGCCGCACGGCCTGGATCTCGTGTGGACCTCGCAGAACTACCACGACCTCCACAACGTGGATAAGTTGGACGTGGTCGAATTCGACAAGAAAGTCCTACAGGCGCTCAAGCCGGGCGGCGTCTACCTGGTTCTCGATCACGCCGCGGAGAAGGGCTCGGGCTTGCGCGACACCGCGACGCTCCATCGCATCGACCCGGAGGCGGTGAAGAAGGAGGTGACGTCCGCCGGATTCAAGTTCGAAGGCGCGAGCGCCGTCCTGCGCAACAATGACGATCCGCACACCGCCAAGGTCTTCGACCCGGCGATCCGCGGGCACACCGATCAATTCATCTTCAGGTTCCGGAAGCCGAGGTGAGGAGCTGCAGGGTGAGGGCATCGCCCTCGCCCGCGAAGTACTTCTCGAGCGCCTCGCGGAAGGGCTGAGTCTCATCAGCCGAGCGCGCATGGCCGGGTGCGTGCGCACCGACGGCCCCTGTCACAGTTTCCGCGGCGCGGGCGAACAGCGTCATGCACGAGCGGAACTTGAGGTAATCCGGGTAACCGAAGATCGCCTCGACACTGCGCCCTTCGATGCGGTTCACGAGCCCGGTGCACTCGCGCAGTCGCGGCCCGAGCACCGGATGCGCGAGATAGGCGCGCGCCTCCTCCAGTGAGCCGATCGCGTAATGACGCGCCGTCGCGCTCGAGCCGAGACCAGCGAGCTGCGGGAAGACGAACCACATCCAATGGCTCTCCTTGCGGCCCGCCGCGAGCTCGGCGCAGACCTCCGCGAAGACTCCCTCCTGGGCGTCGGCGAAGCGCTGCAGGCTGAATGGATCGCTCATCGAACCTCCTGCCGCCAAGGTGCCGCCACCTCGCGCTCAGTCGGGCGGGTTATGTGCGCGGAGGAAGGCGACCGACGCTTGGAGCATCTGCAACCGGGTCTCGCCGCGCGAGAGCCAGTGGTCCTCGTGCTTGAGCGTCACCAGCTGGACGTCCTTCCTGGCGCGCTTCAGGGCGTCGTACATGAGCTGGCTCTGCTCGAAGGGCACCACGGTGTCGTCCTTGCCGTGGATCAGGAGCACCGGCATCGTAATCGAGCCGACATGACTGATTGGAGAAATCGCCTCCACCGCAGAATCGTTCGGGCCCGTGACACCCATGAAGCGGTCCCAATAGCGCTGCGCCCAGCTCTGTTTGCTGCGGTGCTGCTCGTTAACCCATGTGAGCATGCGTTTTATATCCGCCACGCCGGCTACAGCCACCGCGCAGCGGTAGGCGCCGGGATCGAGTGCGGCCCCGGCCAGCGCGGCATAGCCGCCGTAGCTGGCTCCCACGATGCACACCCGCGCCGGGTCAGCAATCCCTTCCTTGACCAGGTACCGCACCCCGTCCGAGAGATCGGTCTGCATCTTGCGGCCCCACTGCCCGTAGCCTGCCTCGAGGAACTTCCGGTCGAGGGTCGAGCCGCGATAGTTGGGCCGCAGCACCGCGTAGCCCTGATCGGCGAGCGCCTGCGACCACCAGTCGAAGTCGGCGTTGTCCCGCGCCGCGGGACCGCCGTGCGGCAGCACGATGAGCGGGAGGTTCCTGGGCGCCTTGCCGCGGGGCAGGGTGAGATAGGCCGGGATCGTCAGATCGTCCCCGGCCGTGTAGTTCACACGGCGCACTTCGAGCGGCTGTGTCAGGCCCGCGTAGAGGCCACCGAGCGGCGAGGCGCGATGGGCATCCAGGTCGATCAGCTCGTAGATCAGTCCGTGCTTCGGCCCCTCGAGGCGCACGATCATCTTGCGGAAGTCGGCCGAGGCGGACTCAAACAGCACGCGCTCACCCGGGAAGGTGTGCAGGAGCGCGTTCCAGGAGTCCTGCAGCGCGGGCTCGAAGAACACGTACTCCTCGGTGTCGCCGGGGCGCACGCCGCCGATCATCCGGTTGGTGAGCGGGTGCTCGATCGGCTCGCTCAGCGTCTCCGTGCCCGCCATGGGCGGACCCATGGAGCCGTCCTTGAGCGGCATGAGTTTCCACACCCGCTCGCCGTTCTCCATCATCTGCACCAGCAGCGTGTCAGGAGTCGGTCCCCAGCCGAGCAACTCCGGAAATTCGAGGTCCTCGTGGCCGGAGGCGACCTCCTGCAGGCGACTGTTGCGGCGCAGGAAGATGCGCCAGCGACCATCCTTTTCGGCGTAGGTCTCCTCGGCCTGGACCTCGCCCGCCTCATCTACGACCCACCCGAGTGTGCCGACTCTGCCGACGCGCATGATGGTTGAATCCCGGGTGTCGAGGTCGACCTTGATCAGCACCCGCGCCGCCTCACCCATATACTGCAGGCCGGGGACGAACAGCACCGTGTGGTTCCTGATGTGTCGCACCATCACCCGGCCGACGACGACGTTCAGGACGTCGACCTTGTCGAAATTGTCGGCCTCGGGGATCTGATAGTTCGCACCGCTGCGCACGTCGTAGACCTGCATCTGGAACCACTCGCTGTTGTCCCCCAGGAATCCGAACGGCACCGTGGTGGTGGAGGCGAGGATCAGGAGGTGATCGTTGTCGGCCCACTGAATGCCGCGCAGCTTGGTGTCCGTGACCCGCACGCCACGCATCATGGAGTGGTCGGCGACCGACATCACCGCCACGAGGCGAGTGTTCCCCTCGGTCTTGACGAAGGCGATCCGCGATCCGTCCGGCGAAAGGGCGACGTTCTCTAGCCGCGGCAGCCTTCCGTAGACCTCGAGCGGCGCGGCCTCTATGGCGGGTGCGCACGAGAGCGCGGCGAGGGTGAGGAGCCCCGCAAGCCTTGCCGCCCATTGCCGGCGCGCGGGCGTCGATCCGCCCGGAGTTCTTCTTCTGGTGTCAAGCGCAGCCATACCCCGACGCCCCTGTCGCTGCGCTGCGATTCTAACAGCGGAATGGCTCGCCCCACGATGGGGCAAACTCCGGTCCGCCCGGCGGGGCTTGCAGCGATCACCCAGATCTCCTGAACACCATCACGAAGCGGTCGGTCTTGCCCACCATCGGTCCCTTGTAGGTGATCTGATCGCGCGGATCGTCGGGCCGTCGCACTGCATCGCTCTTCGACACGAAGCGGAACCCGTGCTTCTCGAAGTCGCTGCGCGCGTATTCCTCGTCGATGCGGTGCAGGCGTCCGGCCTCGGCGCTGCCGGTGCCGGGTTTGGCGGAGTGATCCACGAGCAGCAGCATGCCGCCCGGCTTCACCACGCGCGCGAGCTCGTTCAGTGCGACCGCCGGATCGATCTTCGGCCAGGGACCCTCGGTCGCGACCCAGTAGAGGTCGTGATAGACCTTGATGAGGAGGATCGCGTCGAGCGAATGCTCGGGGAGCCCGAGGTGCTCGACGTCCACGGTGCGATGCTCGACGTTCGGCAGCCGGCCGGTGGCAAGACGGTCCTGCCAATGGTTCTCGCTCCACTCGTCGTAAGCGGCATTGTTGATGAGCAGCACGTGCCCCTTGGGTCCCACGACGTAGCTCAAGAGCTCGCTGTAGTAGCCGTCGCCGGCGAGGTAATCCGCAACCTGCATCCCCGGCTTGATCCCGGCGAGGCGCAAGACTTCCGCGGGATGATCGAGCGAGTCGCGCTTCAAGTCGTCGGCGCTCCGTCCTTGATGCTCGACGGCGGCCTGGTAGACGTCGGGGGTCCCGGGGTGGGCGCTCGCGAGCCCGAGGAGGCCGAGCAGGGCGAGACCCAAGGCGTGGGTCGGGAGGCTGAGCGCTGACATGGTTGTTCTCCTTAGCCGGTGTGGCGCGGAGTATGAGCCCCGCAGCTCCCAAGACGGCGGTTGAGGTGGTGAGTCGAAGAGTCCGGGCGCCGTGGGGTGCGCTCGTCAACGGGCTGCGAGGGGCTTGTCGAGGAGCTCGTACCCTGCCCGGGGGGAGTAGCCGCGGTGCTCGTAGAACGCGCGACCCCCGGCATTGCCGACCCCGAGCTGCAGTTGCAGCCGCACGCAACCCTGCGCTGCGAGCGCCGTCTCCGCAGCGGCGAGCAACCGTCCCCCGACCCCGCACGTGCGGGCCTCCGGCGTGACAAAGAACTCGTCGATCTCGGCCATGACCCCCTGGTGCTCGACGCTGAGCACCAGCACGGCGATCAGGTACCCCTGGAGCTGCCCCTCCGATTCCGCGACCCAGATGAGCCCCAAGCGGGGGTCGCCGAGCAGCCTCTGCAGCACGAGCTCCATGCGCAGCGCCGTGAAGCCCTCGATCCCCTCGAAGTGCCAGTAGCGGCGCACCAGCGCGAGGAGCGCCGGAATATCGCTCGACGCTGCTGGGCGGATGTTCATCTTGAGAAGCACCTTCGGGCTCTCCCCCTTCGAAGCAAAGGCCCGTTTTCGAAGTCGCGCTATCCTAAAGAGGGCTTCCGCGCTTCATCAATGGCGCAGGCTCCCCCGCGCGCGGGTGCTGGTTGACACCCCGCGGCCCCGTACCTAGAATCGCCGGCCTTTGTCGGGCCGGCCTTATCGACATGCTGGCACCGAAAACAGCGACTTACGAGTACCGGGCCGCCCCACGAAGGCGGCCCGGTGTTTCTCGGAGGTCGCTTCGTGCGCAAGTGACGCTCGCCCTGGGGCGCTGAGCGCTGGAGAGTAAGGCAAACGATGGCGACCACCGGTCAGCTCATCCGGCAGCCGCGCCGGACGAAGGCGGAAAAAACCAAGGTTCCGGCGCTCGCCGCCTCGCCGCAGAAGCGCGGGGTGTGCACGCGCGTCTACACCACGACCCCGAAGAAACCCAATTCCGCGCTCCGCAAGGTGTGCCGCGTGCGGCTCACCAACGGCTACGAAGTCTCGAGCTACATCGGCGGCGAGGGCCACAACCTCCAGGAGCACTCGGTGGTGCTCATCCGCGGCGGGCGCGTGAAGGACCTCCCCGGCGTGCGCTACCACACCATCCGTGGCACGCTCGACTGTGCCGGCGTCGCCGAGCGCAAGCAGGGACGCTCCAAGTACGGCGCCAAGCGCCCGAAGAGTTAAGGGGTAGACATGTCCCGTCGAGCTCAAGCTCCGGTCCGCAGCATCCTCCCGGACCCGAAGTTCAACAACGAGATGCTTGCCAAGTTCATGAACGTTGTCATGAAGAACGGCAAGAAGGCGGCCGCCGAGCGCATCATCTACGGTGCCCTCGAGCGCATCGCCGAGAAGACCGGCAAGCAGGGAGGGGAAGCCATCGAGGTGCTCTCGACGGCCCTCGATAACGTGAAGCCCGTGGTCGAGGTGAAGTCCCGCCGCGTCGGCGGCGCCACCTACCAGGTGCCGGTCGAAGTGCGGGCCACGCGCCGCCAGACGCTCGCGATGCGCTGGGTCATCGACGCCGCCCGCGACAGAAGCGAGAAGTCCATGGCGTTCCGTCTGGCGCACGAGCTGATGGACGCCTCCGAGAACCGCGGCGCCGCGGTGCGCAAGCGCGAGGACACGCACCGCATGGCGGAGGCCAACAAGGCCTTCGCGCACTACCGCTGGTAAGAGAGCCCGAGGACACTGACCGTGCCACGCGCGACGCCCATCGAGCGCTATCGGAACATCGGCATCTCCGCGCACATCGACGCGGGGAAGACGACCACGACCGAGCGAATCCTCTTCTACACCGGCGTGTCGCACAAGATCGGCGAGGTTCACGACGGCGCGGCGATCATGGACTACATGGAGCAGGAACAGGAGCGCGGCATCACCATCACCGCCGCCGCCACCACCTGCTTCTGGAAGGGGATGGACAGCAGCTTCCCCGAGCATCGCATCAACATCCTCGACACCCCCGGGCACGTCGACTTCACCATCGAGGTGGAGCGCTCCTTACGCGTGCTCGACAGCGCCGTCGCGCTCTTCGACTCGGTCGCGGGCGTGCAGCCGCAATCGGAGACCGTGTGGCGGCAGATGAACAAGTACCGCGTGCCGCGCATCGCCTTCGTCAACAAGATGGACCGCGCGGGAGCCAACTTCCTGCGCGTCATCGACATGATCCGGGCGCGCCTGCGCGCCAATCCGCTCGCGATCCAGCTGCCGATCGGCGCCGAGGACGACTTCGAGGGCGTTGTCGATCTCATCCGCATGAAGGCCATCTACTGGGACATGTCGACCCAGGGGATGAAGTTCGAGTATCGCGACATCCCCGCTAACCTGAAGGACCAGGCGGCGGAGTACCGCGGCAAGATGATCGAAGCGGCCGCCGAGGCGAACGACACGCTGATGCACAAGTACCTCGAGCACGAGCAGCTCTCCGACGCCGAGATCCGCGTCGGGCTTCGCGAGCGCTCGATCAGGAACGAGCTGGTGCTCTGCATGTGCGGCTCGGCCTTCAAGAACAAGGGCGTGCAGGCACTCCTCGACGCCATCATCGAGTTCATGCCCGCCCCGGTCGACATGCCCGACGTCAAGGGCGTCGATGACCGCGGCCACCCGGCCACGCGCAAGGCGAGCGATGACCAGCCGTTCGCGGCGCTCGCCTTCAAGATCCTGAATGACCCGTTCGTCGGTAATCTCACGTTTTTCCGCGTCTACTCCGGCGTCCTCAACTCCGGCGACACCGTGTTCGTGCCGACCAAGGACAGGAAAGAGCGCATCGGGCGGCTGCTGCAGATGCACGCCAGCGAGCGCACCGAGATCAAGGAAGTGCGCGCCGGCGATATCGCCGCCGCGGTGGGACTGAAGGACGTCATTACCGGCGACACGCTGTGCGATCTCGAGAAGGACATCACGCTCGAGAAGATGGAGTTCCCGGCGCCCGTCATCTCAGTCGCGGTCGAGCCGAAGACCAAGGCCGACCAGGAAAAGATGGGGCTGGCACTACAGCGCCTCGCCAAGGAAGACCCCTCGTTCCGCGTCAGCACCGACCAGGAGTCGGGGCAGACCATCATCTCCGGCATGGGCGAGCTGCACCTCGAGATCATCGTCGACCGCATGAAGCGCGAGTTCAAGGTCGAGGCGAACGTCGGCAAGCCGCAGGTCGCCTATCGCGAGACTATCCGTGCCAAGGTCGAGAGCGAAGGCAAGTTCATACGGCAGACGGGCGGGCGCGGTCAGTACGGCCACGTGTGGCTGAAGCTCGAGCCGAATGAGTCGGGCAAGGGCAACGAGTTCGTCAACGGCGTCGTCGGCGGCAGCGTGCCGCGCGAGTACGTCCCGGCGGTGGACAAGGGCATCAGGGAAGCCGAGGAGACCGGCGTCATCGCCGGCTACCCGGTGGTGGACGTGAAGGTGACACTGTTCGACGGCTCCTATCACGACGTCGACTCGAACGAGATGGCGTTCAAGATTGCCGGATCGATCGGCTTCAAGGCGGGCTTCAGGAGAGCCAAGCCGGTGCTGCTCGAGCCCATCATGAAGGTCGAAGTGGTGACACCGGAGGACTACTCCGGCGACGTGATCGGGGATCTCAACCGCCGCCGCGGCCAGATCACCGGCATGGATGAGACTCCCGCCGGCAAGGCCATCACGGCGGATGTGCCGCTGTCGGAGATGTTCGGCTACGCGACCACCGTGCGCTCGATGAGCCAGGGCCGCGCCACCTTCACCATGGAATTTTCCAAGTACGTGGAAGTGCCGCCCAACATTGCCGACGGCATCATCAAAGAAGAGTAGAGCGCTGTAGGAGTCAGGTAAGGAATTACGCCATGTCCAAAGAGAAATTCGCACGCACCAAGCCGCACGTGAACGTAGGGACGATTGGTCACGTCGACCACGGCAAGACGACCTTGACGGCAGCGCTGACGAAGGTGATGGCGGAAGCCTACGGCGG
>Ga0209350_1000288_pt1 | contig 31742 bp, 30 predicted proteins | sample GraSoi013_2_20cm_2_FD_185822 | JGI IMG/M metagenome (GOLD analysis project Ga0209350, IMG submission 185822) | Grasslands soil microbial communities from the Angelo Coastal Reserve, California, USA - Sample 09_27_2013_2_20cm (SPAdes) (version 2) | ecosystem: Environmental > Terrestrial > Soil >...
TCTGGCGCACGACCGAGACCTCGAGTCTCGCGTTGACGCGCCAGGCGAGTCGCGAGTCGAGCCCGAAGTAGCTCGGCACCGTGCCGGTGACCGGACCTCCGGTCGGCCCCTTGTTGATGTGCACGGTGTCCACCCAGCGCAGCGCCGCATCGAGCGTCACCGCATGAGGCAAGTCCATGCTCGAGCGCAGCGCAAGCTGCTGCTGTGGATCGGCCGTTTCATTGGTGGCGCCCGTAGCGTCGCTCCGCCCGGGCTCAGCGTGAATGTTCTCCCGCAGCAGGTCGTAGCCGGCGTGCAGCCGCCACCAGTCGAGCAGCTGATAAGAGCCGCTGAGCTCGAGGCCGTAGGTGTCGCCTTCGACGTTGTTCTGAAAGTATACCGGATACGGAAAGACGTACGTGGCCGTGGTCGGCGTCGCCGTGGCGCTGCGCAGATCGTGGTAGTCGTTGTAGAAGGCCGAGAGCGAGCCCGTGAGTCCCGGGGCAAGCTCGGCGCGGTAGCCCGCCTCATAGGCCACGAGCGCCTCGGAGTGGAAGTCCGCGCTTCCCTGAAGATACGTGGCGGGAAACTGAAGCGGAGGCGGAGCGTTGATCAGGCCGCTCGGTATCAACAGATCACGGTCATAGCGCGAAGGGGTGCGCACGGCGCGCGAGATGGCTCCCCACAGCAGCTGCCGGGAATCGAGGCTCCACTGCACCCGCCCGCTCGGCTCGACCTCATAGCCGGTGTAGTCGTTGTGCTCGAGCTTGGAGCCCACCGTGAGGTACACGCCCGAGGCGAGCTGGATCTCGTCCTGCAGGAATCCGCTGTAGAGGGCCTGGTCGAGAGCCGAAGGCGTGAAGCGCACGAGCGACAGATCGTTGTCAGTCTCGTGAGTGGAGCGATAGCCGAGGCCCCAGGCGAGCTTCTGCCTCGTGCCCCAGCCGAAGTGGTACTGAAAGTCCACGTCCGTGGTGTTGAGATCGTCCGTGAGCGACGCGGCCGGGAAGCCGGCAAAGAAAGGAGGATTGGGCGGAGCTGCGGCGAAGGGCTGAGAGAGATAAGTGTGGTCGTAATAGACCTGCACACTCATGGACGCCCCGCTCGCGGCCGCGTGCGTCCAGCGGCCGAGCACGTTGGCGCCCGAGCGACCCGCCTCGCCGTTGATGCCGTCCCGTTCGGCACCGTTATAGAGATCGCCCTGCAGGGTGAGGCGGTCCGGTGCCGAGGGCTGCGCGTCCAGGCGGAATCCGCCGCGGCCCATGTGCGGCGAATCGGCGGCGTTGGCGCCGGTGCTGGTGACCTCATCGGCGTATTTGGTGTACTGGCCGTAGACACGGAGCTGGATATCGGACGCTGGCGCGGCGCCGAAGCGAACTCCGGCCTGCTCCCGCAGCTGCTTGCCGCCGCCTGCCGAGACATACAAACCCTGCGTGTCCCGGGCGGCGCGGGTAACGATGTTGATGACGCCATTGACCGCGTTGGCACCCCACAGCGTGCCGCCGGGACCGCTGATGACTTCGATGCGGTCGATGTCTTCGAGGAGGTAGTCCTGCACGTCCCAGAGCACACCGCCATAGAGCGGCGTGTACACGGCCCGACCGTCGATCAGCACCAGGAGCTTGTTGGCGAGGTTGGCGTTGAAGCCGCGGGCGCTGATGGCCCAGTCATGCGCGTTGATCTGCGCCACCAGGAGGTTGTCGGCAAGCCGCAGTGCTTCGGGAATGCTGGTGGCGCCCGAGCGGCGGATGTCCTGCGCGGTGATGACCTGGATCGAGGCGGCGGCCTGCAGGAGTCTCTGCGGCTCCTTGGCGACGGACGTCACCTCGACGTTCATCAACTCCTCGACGCTCAAGCGCTTGAGCTCGCCCGCCGCGGCGGCTTGCGCCGTCGTGTCGGCGTGCGCCTGCGCGGCCTGCCCGAGCAGGAGGCACGTCAACAGGCTTGCAACGCCCGGCGCGCCGTGCACGACGGCCGCGGTATCGCTGGCGCTGGCGGGAAAAATTCTCCGTGTCAGGTCCCTGGACATGGATTGCCTCCGGCACGGTCCGCGCATCCCTCAGGTCGGCGCCAGTGTGCGGATCGCGCACGCCCGGTGGTCGCTCGTGCGCCTCGGCCAGAGTCGCAAGGTACGTTCGAAGCGAGTTTCCTGCCGCGGATTACGTCACATGCGAGAGGGGAAGCCGCGGGCGAAGTGTGACCCGCGTCTCAGGCGGTCGAGGGCTCGAAGATCAGCAGCGCGGACGTGGCCGGGGCGTACAGCCGGCCGCCACCCAGTTCCTCAACGAGACTCATATATAAGTATCGGTCGGGCTCACGGCTTCGGGGCGCTCCAGCCAACGCGCTCCAGGCCGCCCGAGGGCACCACGGCGAGGCGCCCGATGAACTGATCGTCCGCGGGACAGGTCGTCCCTGCAGGCACGACTCGTCTTTCGCCGGCGGCATCACTGCTTTTCTGCTGAACCCGAGTCCACAGGCGACCCGACTCCGCGCACACCGAGGCGTAGGTGAAGAGCGCGCGCTGTGCCTCGGGATCGAAGTCGAACGCGCCCGGCAGGGGATAGGCCACCGGGATGGCGGCATAGTCGAGAGAGATCCCCCGCCCGCGGGTCGCGGCCATGGTCTGTTCCAGAGTCGTCCTCGTCATGCGGCTGAGCCCGGCGGACACACTGCGGCGGAAGATCGAAAGCGCGTTCGCCTTGGCCGCACGCGGGAAATCGCGGAGTCGACCGTCGATGATGACGCGCACGACGGTGGGCTGCGCCCCCGCGCCGGCAAATTGCGGCAGGTCCTCGGGGGCAGGCGCGATGAAGAACGGCAGCGTGACGCCACCGTCCACGTGCGTCTCCTCGCGCCAGCCGCTCTCGGTGCGGACCCTGATGATCACGGGTGGAAATATGCCCGGAACGCTGGCCGACGCCAGGAGGACGCTTCGAAACAGTCTCCCGGCATCGTGGCCGCCATACAGCGCTATCGATCCGAGATCCCAGACGACCGGCTCGCCGGTTGCAAAGTCGGTCGTGGCCACGAGCAGCAGCCGACCCCTGGCGGCCTCCGTGGCGACGGCCTCGATCATCCGGTCATCCGCATAGCGATCGATGAGCTTCTTCAGAGGAGTGCCGCTGTACATGCTCGAGCCAAAGACGGCCCCGATCAGGCGCGGCTGTAGCAGGCTGGCGTCGATCTCCTCGGTATAGATCGCGGCCATCTCCGGATCCCATGTCGGGCCGAGAAAGGCGAACGGTGCGATCAGCGCGCCGGCACTGACGCCGGTCACCACCGAGAATTCCGGGCGGCTACCGCTGCGAGTCAGCCCCACCACGGCTCCCGCTCCGAAGGCTCCGCTGGCACCTCCTCCGGAAAGGGCGAGAATGCTCAGGGGCCGGTCAGCGAGCTGCGCCTCGAGTCGCCGCGCGATCAGACTCGAAGGCAGCAGCTCGAATTCGCCATCAGGTCCGAGGGTGCGAACCGGGAACGACAGCCCCTGCGACGGGACGTCGTCCTCGGGCGCCATCGGAAGCTGCGGTCCGAGAGACGCGCACGCGGCGAGCACCGCGAGGGCGCTCCAGACGAGTAACCGGGCAGATTGATGACTGACAGCTGACATCGTCATGTCTCATGAAGGCACGGACGGCGCCGCGCTCGCGATTTCCCCGAAATCCCTGGCTGGCCATCAGCATAAGTTGCCTAGGCAAATGAATACAAGACGACGGCGGGATAAGAAGCGATCCCTCTAAGGAGGGACGTGATGTCAGGAGACCTGCTGTCAGGAGGGACCTCGCGTCAGGGGTGACCTCGCGCGCGGTTCGGGGCGAGCGACTCAGCGATCAGGCAGCGGCTTTGGGAGTGACGTCGACGACCGAGAAGGTGGGTCTCACCGCGGTACGCGCGGGCTGCTGTACCAGGAACTCGGGGATGTAAGGCGGCTCCTCGGGCTTTGTGGCCTCGCCACGCAGCTCGCGCTCCAGTTGCAGGACGCGCGCTCTCGCGCGGTGCAGCTCTTTGAGCTTCAGCGCCTTGCCGATTACTTTTTCGAGTTCGCCATCGATCATGGCAAAGGCTCTCCTTCCTGGTGATGAAGCCTACGGGCGGGGCACCGGGCGCGGAAGTCGTCTCTTTGGATAGCGGCGACCCGCTCAAACGGGGTAGCCCGGTGCGTTTCTCCGTGGGTGTGCGCATACTCACTGCGGGAAGCGGGTGGGGAAATGCACGGGGTTTGCGAGTCGAGGCAATGATCGAGCAGGTTATCGATCAACGGCGGCGCAGTATCGGCAGCTTCGAGGTGGGACGCCTGTTGCCGTCCGGCAGGCGCCGCTTAGTCGGGCCATTCATTTTCTTCGACCACATGGGGCCGGTCGAGCTCCCCAGGGGCCTGCCGCGCGAAGCCGATGTGCGGCCGCATCCGCACATCGGTCTGTGCACCGTCACCTATGTATTCGCGGGCGAGATCGTGCACCGCGATTCCACCGCGGTGGAGCAGCTCATCCGGCCGGGAGAGGTGAACTGGATGACCGCAGGCCGGGGCATCACCCATTCCGAGCGCTTCGAGCGTGCGCGCCGCGAGGGTGGACCGATGCACGCGATCCAGTCATGGGTCGCGCTGCCGGACGGCGAAGAGGAGATCACGCCCGCGTTCGCGCATCACGAGGGCGATGATCTGCCGGCGCATCGCGACGGCGGCGTATGGCTGCGGCTGTTGGCGGGGGAGGCGTTCGGCTTGCGCGCTGCGGTGAAGACGCATTCGCCGCTTTTCTACGCGCACATGGCACTCGCTTCCGGTGCACGGATCGCGCTACCGGGCGAGCACGCGGAGCGTGCCGCCTACATCGTTTCCGGCACGGCGGAAGCGGACGGGCGTGCGGTCTCGGCCACGCAGATGGCAGTGTTCGGCCGCGGTGCGCAGGCGGTACTCGAGGCCACGGCGCCGAGCGTCGTGATGCTGCTCGGCGGCGCGCCCGTCGGTGAGCGCTTCATCGAGTGGAATTTCGTGTCATCGTCCAGGGAGCGCATCGAGCAGGCCAAGGCCGACTGGCGCGCCGGCCGCATGAAGCTGCCGGACCTCGACAATGCGGAGTTCATTCCGTTGCCTCCCGATCCGCCCCCGCGGGCGGAGGCGATGTCGTGACCGCCGAACCCGGATCGATCCCGATACTGTTGACAGCAAGGAGCACACGATGATCGCGCGAATGTGGCGTGGGCCGGTGAGGAAAGCGCAGAAGCAGGCCTACATCGAGTATCTGAAGGAGACGGGTCTGTCCGACTACGCCCGCACGCCCGGGAACCGCGGCGCGTGGCTCCTCTGTCAGGACAAGGGCGCCGAAGTCGAATTCACGACCCTTACCCTGTGGGATTCGATCGAGTCCATCAAGGCCTTCGCGGGAGAGGACTACGAGCGGGCCCGTTACTACCCGCGCGATCGGGAGTTCCTGACGCGCTTCGACCCCAAGGTCGAGCACTTCGAGGTCGTCGAGGTGGCTCCGCGCTAGCGGTCATCGAAGCTAAGCGAGCCATCGAGGACTCCCGTGCTCGACCGAGAATTCGCCCGCCTGCTGGCACGGTACAAGACCTGGGCGGACCGGCTGACTTTTGAAGCCGTCGCGGCCCTGCCGGCGGGCTCAGCGACTGTCGGAGCAGCGGCCCGTGACATACGGTATCAGCGAAGCCTAGGCGGCGGGTGTCAGCTCGCCGAGCAGCGTCGGGATCAGCTCGCTCACCGTAGGATGGATGCGCACGCCGTGCTGCACCACGGTATAGGGGAGCCGGGCGTACATGGCATCGACCAGGGAATGCACCACTTCGTCGCCCCCCACGCCGAGGATGGCGGCGCCGAGGATCTGCTGGCTGTCGGCATCGACCAGCACCTTCATGAACCCCTGCGTCTCGCCCTTTTCCCGTGCCCGGGAGACCTGGGTCATGGGCATGCGCCCGATCAGGAGCTTCCGACCGGCGCGCCGCGCCTCGGCCTCGCTCATCCCGACACGACCGAGGGGAGGGTCCGTGAACAGGCCGTAGATCGGTATCCGGTCGCTGACCTTGCGGTTTGCCCCGCTCAACAGATTGTCGGCGACGATCTCGTAGTCGTTCCAGGCGGTATGCGTGAACGCGCCGCGGCCGTTGCAGTCACCGAGCGCATACACGCTCTCGACGCTGGTGCGCAGCGTGTCGTCGACCTTGATGTAACCGAGAGCGTCGACTTCGATTCCGGCTTCCCTGAGACCAAGATCGTCGGTATTCGGCACGCGACCGACCGCAAGCAGCACGTGCGTGGCGGTGGCTGACGGCGCGCCATCGACGCAATCGAGGCGCATGAGGATTCCGTCGCCCGTCGGCTCGAGGGCCAGGCACTCCGCGTTGAGACGGATCTCGATGTCTTCGGCCGCGAGAATGTCCCTCAGGGCGTCCGAGACCTCCGGGTCCTCGCGGCCGGTGAGGCGCGGCCCCATCTCGACGATCGTGACCCGGCTCCCGAACCGGCGATACATCTGCCCGAACTCGAGTCCGACATAGCTGCCGCCCACCACGATCAGGTGCTCGGGCAGGAAGTCGATGTCCATCATGCTCTCGTTCGTCAGGTAGGGCACTCGATCCAGACCGGGCATGTTCGGCACGAAGGGCCGACCGCCGACGTTGATGAAGATCCGCTTCCCGTTCAGCGTTTCCGTACCCACCCTGACCGTGTGCGAGTCGAGGAATCTCGCGTGCCCTGTGTAGACGGTGACGTTCTCGAGCGATCGCAGCCACTTCTCCAGGCCCCTGGTCGAGCGCTGCACCAGGGCGTCTTTTCTCGCCTTGACCCGGACGGGGTCTACCTTCACGGGGCCTGAGATATCCACCCCGTATTCGGCGGCTCTCCGTGCCAGTCGCGCGACGTACGCGCTGGCCACCAGGGTCTTGGTCGGCGTACAACCATTGTTCACGCAGGTGCCGCCGAACTTGCCGCGCTCGATGATGGCGACCCGCATCCCCGTCTTGGCGAGACGCTCGGCCAGGGCGGGGCCGGCCTGGCCGGTGCCTATGATGATGGCGTCATACGCGTTCATGGGGCTCGACCTGCATCGCTTGCCCTGCCGGGAGGGTCCAGAGCTTACTGGAACTTCGAGAGGTGGGCGGGTCGCAGTATGATCAGCGGGTCGAATTCAGGTCTGCAACAAGAAGGAGACCGCCATGAGCCCGTCCGAAACCCGAAGTCCACTCGTCACGCCCACGGACCTGTCCTCGACAGCCACCAAGGACATCTCCGCGGCGATGAATGGCCTGCTCGCCGATGTGTTTGCGCTGTACGTCAAGACCAAGAACTTCCACTGGCACCTGAGCGGCCCGCATTTCCGCGACTACCACCTGCTGTTCGACGAGCAGGCCGACCAGATCTTCGCGATGGCCGACCCGATCGCCGAGCGCGTCCGCAAGGTGGGCGGGTCGACGCTGCGCTCGATCGGCCACATCGCCCGGATGCAGCGGGTGATGGACAACGACGCGGAGTATGTAGAGCCCTCCGACATGCTGGCGGAGCTGCGGGAGGACAACAAAGCTCTGGCGGGACGGTTGCGCGAGGCGCACAACGTGTGCGAGGAGCACCGCGACATCGCGACCGCGAGCCTCATCGAGGTCTGGATCGATGAGACGGAGCGGCGCACCTGGTTCCTGTACGAGGCGGGCCGCCGCGGCGATTCAGGGGGGCGCTGAAGCTCGGGGAGCCACGGCTCTTTCAGCGCGGGAGCTCGGGGGCCAGAGATTCCGGCAGTCGTGCCGCCGTCAGTCCGAGCACAGGAGGCAGCAGGAAGCACCACATGCCGAGCTGTGCATAGACCAGCGCTGCCAGGGCGCACCCCAGCGCGAACATCACCACGCTCAGGGTCAGCCGCTTGAGGCGTCCGCGAATCGCAGCCGCGGCCTCTGAAGGCATGCCGTGCACGAGCTCTCCCACATCCAGCATGATCTGCGTGGTCGTCAGAGTCATCACGGTACTCGGCGGCGTGCCGGGAAGATGCAGCCGGTGCGCAGCGTTCTGGGTTGCCATGGCCGCCACCAGCGTCATGCCTGTGACAATGGCAGGAAGTTGATCCGCACTTGCGAATGGACCGAGCCAGATGGCGAGCGCTGCGCCCGCCACCAGCAATGTGAATTGCAAGGTCAGCAGCGTTCTGAGCGCCGAGTGGCCGGCGCGCTTGTGGCGCTGACCCAGTAGCCTCAGGAGAAACACGGTGAGGCAGAACACCGGAAGCGCCAGGACCTTCGCCACAGCGCCGGAGGTACCGAGCACGAGTGACGAGCCCAGCGTCACAAAATTCCCCGTGACGTGCGAGGTAAACAGGCCGTTGAGCGCAAGGAAGCCAGCCGTATCGACGTAACCGGCGTTCGCGCTCAAGACGTCGGGTAGTGAGATCCTCATCGAGCTTCCTCCAGCCGGCGCACGCGCCGTGGCGTCCTTCTAGTCAGAGCCGATCACGCCGAGCAGCGTTGCGACGACCGCCTCGGGAGCATCCTCCTGCACCAAGTGTCCGGCGTTTTGCACGGACCGAAAGACGGCGTTCGGAACGCGCGCGGCGAGCGCACGACCTTGCACGATGGGAATCCACTTGTCGTCCTCACCCCAGAGAATGCACACGGGGCAGCGCATCTCGCCGTAACGACGCTCGACTTCATCGGTATAGCGCTGGTCCATCTGCGCGATCTGCCGGTAGAAGGCCGCCTGGCCCCGCTCGCCGAGCCATGGCCCTAAATAGAGCTCGAGGTCCTCCGGCGCGAGCGGGCGATGGGCGGCGCCCGCGATGTAAGCGCACAGAATCGCCCGGTGGAGATAATCCGGAAGACCGCGGAAAGCCGCCTCGTGCTCGCGCACGTGCCACACAAACGGCGAGCCCCAGGGAGCGATCGCTACCGGATCGATGAGAGTCAGTGACCTGAACTCGCATCGGTTGAGCAGATGAGCCCGAAGCGCGGTGGCGCCTCCGAAATCGTGCGCGACGACGTCCGGCCGCGCGATGCCCCAGTGATCGAGCAACGAGGCGAATACCCGGTTCTGCACGCCGAGCGATACGTCCTGCTGAGACCTCATTTCCGAGCGGCCATAGCCGAGCAGATCGTAGTAAAAGACCTGGCGGTGCCTTGCAACGTGAGGCGCGATGCGTCGCCAGACCAGCGAGGAGAAAGGGGTGCCGTGGACCAGGACCAGCGGCTTCCCCGCGCCCACGACCTCGTACCGGACCTCCTGACCTTCAAAGCTGAATGCCTGAGAGAGGGTCCACGACCCGATGTTTGCGCTTGCCATCGCGTTAACGACCCCACGCCAGCCGGGTACCCATCAGAATGAACAGACCTCCGGTCGCCCGATCGATGCCGCCGCGCGCGCGCGGATTGCGCACGAAGAAGCCGCGGAGCCGCGCGGCTCCCGCGGCGAGGATGAGGCACCAGATCGTGCCGGTCGTTATGAAGGTGGCGCCGAGCGCCAGGAAGGCGAGGGTCTTCGCGGGACTCGCCGGGCTGATGAACTGCGGAAGGAAAGCCAGGAAGAACAGCGCGACTTTGGGATTGAGCACGTTGGTGAGGATCCCCTGACCGAACGCGGTCCACGCCCCGGCGCGTGCCGGCGCCGTGTCGAGCTCGGGTCCTGCTGCCGTCCCGCGCTTCGCGAGCAACAGTCTCCCTCCGAGGAAAACCAGGTAGGCTGCTCCGCATAGCTTCACCGCCGTGAAGGCCGCCGGGGAGCTGGCGAGCAGGATCGAGAGGCCGGCTGCGGCCATCAGGGTGTGGATGATGCAGCCCACGTTGATCCCGAGTGCCGATGCGACGCCGGACCGCAGGCCGCCGGTGAGGCTCCGCCCGATGATGTACATCGTGTCCTGACCCGGCGCGAGGGCGAGGAGGACTCCGGAAGCGATGAACAGCCCATAGTCATGGATACCGAGCATGCTGCCCTCCCGCCGGTGTGCTGCGGAAATTCGCTATAACGCGACCGAGACGGATGTTATCGTACCGCGGCCGTTCCACACCCGGGGAAGCGGGGGAATCGCGTGAGGAGACTGCCAATGCTGAACACCCGCACTGCTGGGATTCTGCTCGCTGCCGTGCAATTGTTTTCGGGACGTTCCGCCCTCGCGGACTCCTACAGCGACACGGTGACTCTGTTCAAGAACTCGGGTGAGAGCGCCTCGTTCTTCAATACCTGCTACGGCTACGCCGTCTTTCCCACGATCGGCAAAGCGGGCCTCGTGGTCGGCGGTGCGCACGGCAAGGGCAGGGTGTACCTACATGGCAAGTACGTGGGTGACGCCTCCGTGACGCAGCTGAGCGTCGGCCTGCAGGCGGGCGGCCAGGCCTATAGTCAAATAGTGTTCCTGGAGGACGAGCGCGCCTTCAAGGACTTTACCAGTGGACATTTCGAGTTCGGCGCCGACGCCAGCGCGGTCGCGATCACCGCTGCCGCGCAAGCGAGCGCGGGCACCGCCGGAGCGAGCGCCGGTGCCAGCGGCGGAAAGAAGGACGCGGTCACGGCCGGCTCGTATCACAACGGACTTGCGGTCTTCACCATAGTGAAGGGCGGCGCGATGTATCAGGCGACCGTCGCAGGGCAGAAGTTCAAGTTCACGCCACAGTCCCAATAGAGCGCGGCTCACTCGAGCGCCCGGTGCGCCAGTGCGATCGCGCCGAGCGGTCCGGCCCGCTCACCCAGGGCGGGCGCGCACAGGTAGTCCTCGTTCAGTGCGCTGCGCGGCACGTGCCCGTAGTCGGCGAGGCTTGCCTGCAATGCGCGCCGGATGCGCGGCAGCAGAGTCGGTTGTCCGAGCACGACACCTCCGCCGACCAGGATCCGCTGGGGCACAACGGTGAGGATCAGGTTGTGGAACAAGCCCGCGAGTGCATGCACAACCTCATTCCAGACCGGATGATCCGCGGCGAGCCCGCTGAAAGGGACACCGGCCCGCGCCTGAATCGCAGGCCCCGAAGCCAGTCCTTCTGCGCAGTCCCCATGAAACGGGCAGTTCCCTGGCCACGTCTCACCCGCAAGACGCGGCACCCGCAGATGGCCTGCTTCGGGATGGCCCAAACCGCGCAGTGGCGCCCCGCGGACGATCACGCCTACGCCGATGCCCGTGCCCACGGTCACGTAGGCCCAGGAGTCGAGGCCCCGAGCGCCGCCCCAGAGTCCTTCGGCGAGCGCCGCGCCATTGACATCGGTGTCGACGGCGACCGGCACCGAGAACGCGCCGGCACGTGGCAGCAGGGCGACGCGCTCCCAGCCGCGTTTTGGCGTCGCCACGATGCAGCCGAAAGAAGAAGAGCCGGGGTCGAGGTCCAGCGGCCCGAAGCTCGCAAGGCCGAGCGCACGAAAACCGTGCTCGGCATGCCATTGCTTCAGTACCGCATCGATGGCCGCGAGGGTCTCGGTGGGCCCACGCGTGGGTACGCGGATCTCTCCACGGATGTCATTGGGGCCGGCGGCGAGCAGACAGACGCACTTCGTGCCTCCCAGCTCCACCCCCGCTACCAGCGGCGCATCGCTCATCGGTATCGATGCACGAGCCAGCGTGGCCTTGATGCGCGACGGATGGCCGTCACCACGGGTACTCGCGGCCGTCGTAGTTGTAGAACCTGCCCGAGTCCTTCGGTCCCAGCCTTTCGATCAGCCGCCGCATGGCGCTCACGCTCTGCTCAGGCGTCAGCGTCGCGCCGCGTCCGCCCATGTCGGTCTTGACCCATCCGGGGTTGATCACGACGCAGGTGATGCGCTGGCGCGCCAGATCGATCGCAGCGCTGCGCATCACCATGTTCACCGCCGCCTTGGACGTCCGGTAAGGAATGTAGCCGCCGGACGTGTTGTCCGCGAGCGATCCCATGCCGCTGGTGATCGTGACTATCGTCCGACGCGAGCTCTGAGCGACCCGCTCGAGAAACGCTTCGGTCATGCGCGCCGGACCCAGGACGTTCACATCGAGCACATGCTCCCAGTCGTCGTAGTCGATCGTCCCGATGGTCTGGTCCGACTTTCCCATGACGCCGGCGCAGTTGATCAGCACGTCGATGGCGCCCTGGTCGCCCTCCACGGCAGCTTGCTGGACGCTGCCTACGTCGGTGACATCTATATCGACGAGGCTGAGTCTGCCCTCCATGTCCGGCATCAGGCGCTGCAGCGCCTGGGCGGAGTCAGGATTTCGGCAGCCGGCGAGAACGCGCCAGCCGTCAACGGCATATTGCCGCGCGAATTCGAGCCCGATTCCGCGGTTCGCTCCGGTGACCAGTACCGTATTCATCGCGGCCGCGCCCCATGGATGTCGCTCCCGAATCAGACTGAGTATACGTCGTCGCCCAGGTGAGGCTCTCGCCACCCTGAGCGAGCTCGAGACCTCCGGTCGTCGTGAACGTCTTCGCAGTTTCCGGGCGCCGGCGCTGATTATAGTAGTGAGCCCGGAGCGAGGTATCGCTCCTGTCGGCGACTTGCGACGATCTTCTGTACAGTACACCCCGGCGGTACATGGCGGGCCTATGAGCGTGGAACCCATCGAAACAATGAGCGAAGCCTGGGCGAAGTGGGAAGGCCGCCTCATTGGCGCGTTCCCTCTGCGCCGTTATCTCGGCAGCTCGGATCACAGCGGGGTCTTTCTCACTGAGATTGAGGGGCGAGAGCCTTCGCAAGTGGCGCTCAAGGTCGTTCCCGCGCTTGCGACCCTCGTCGAGTCCCAACTCTCGAACTGGAACGATGCCGCCAACCTGTCTCATCCTCATCTGGTTCGTCTCCTTGGCACGGGACGATTCCAGCTCGACGGGCCGACGCACCTTTACGTCGTCATGGAGCTTGCCGACCAGAATCTTGCGCAGCTGTTGACGCAGCGTGCCCTGACGGAAGAAGAAGCGCGCGAGATGTTGCGGTCGACGCTCAGCGCGCTCGCGTTTCTGCACGACAGGAATCTGGTGCATCGCCAGTTGAAGCCGGCGAATATGCTGGCCGTTGGTGACCAGCTGAAGCTGGCGAGCGACACCATCTGTCACTTCGGTGACGCCGGGGCCGGCCGCGGCGTGGCTTCCGTGTACGATCCTCCGGAAGCTCGGGACGGAATCCATTCGCCGGCCGGCGACATCTGGGCGCTCGGCGTCAGTCTCTTCGAGGCGCTTACCCGAAGCCGGCCTCCAGGCTTGGACGAGGGCCGGGAAGGCGTCGTGCTGCCGCACGAGTTCTCCCCGACGCTGCGCGAGATCGTCGCGCGGTGTCTCCAGCTCCGGCCGGAAGATCGTCCGAGGGTACCTGAGCTGGACGCGTGGATCCGCGGGAAGTCTCCCGGACCTGCGCCCGTTCGGCCCGCACGGCCCGCCGCGAGGCCACAGCCGAGCACGCCGACGCCGATGCGAGAGCTGAGCGCGCCGCTCCCACAGCCGAGCACGGCGGTGCCACAGCCGAGTCCGCAGCACTCGCCGCCGCCTGCGCCGGCCGCTCCCACGCAGGTACCTCGTGCATCGGCAGTGCCCGGGCCGAAAATACCGCAACCGATCCCCCGAGCTGCTGCGCCGATTTCCGCGGTACCGCAGACCGCAGCACCCAAACGGCCAGCGCCCGAGGCGACCGTGCCGCGGTCGCGGCCCGCCGTTCAGACCGTGCAGTCCGCGCAACGGCCGGCGGTCCAGGCCGTCGTGAGCGAAGGGGCTGCCGCGGAGCGGTTCTGGAGGCGGTTGGTTATTCCAGGGCGATTCAATGTTCTGGAGCGATTGGTTGTTCCGCAGCGATTCGTTGTTCCGTTGGGTATCGCAGCCGTCGCATTACTCGCCCTGAGTTGGGTTGGCCTGCGCGCGCTCAGACCTCATCGAACCCCCACCCCACCCTCGGTCCAGGCCCACCAGGACGCTCCGGCACAGACACGGAGCGAGGCCCCGACTGTGGCTGCCCGCAGCCCGGCGGCTTCGCCTGGTTCCTCCGGCGTCATCACCCGATCCGCGCCGGTCGGCGGCGGCGCCTCGCCCTCGGGCGTCCACGAGGAGATCCCTGACGTGCCGCCACGTGCCCGTCACACCATCCGCGGACATATCAGAGTGTCGGTGCGTGTGATGGTTGACCAGGACGGTACCGTCTTCGCCGCTCTCGTGGATCAGCCGGGTCCCAGCAGGTATTTCCGGCGGCTCGCCATCGAGGCGGCGAAGAAATGGACGTTTCCGCCGGCCGACAGGGTGGACACCCCGCAGCGCCTGGAGTTGGTGCGGTTCGTCTTCTCGCGCCAGGGTACGACGGCGCACGCCATCGCGCTCAAGTAAACCAAGCGCCTCACCGGGTATTCAAAGGCCCGCGCCGAGCTCCACGACCGGGGAGAATCCCCCGAAGATCAGGCGCTTGCCGTCAAACGGCATCGGATTGGTTTGCGGGCTCAGGCGCCTGTCGTTCATCACCTTCGCCATCGCCGCGTCCCGCGTGGCCTTGTCCGGCCATTCGATCCACGAGAAAACCACCACCTCGTCATCCTTCGCCTGCACGGCACGACGAAAGTCAGTGAGCTTGCCGTCCTTCACATCGTCTCCCCAGCACTCGAGGACGCGGGTAGCGCCATGCTCCATGAAAACAGAGTCAGCCCGTTTGGCGTGTTCGATGAACTTCTGCTTGTTCTGCTTGGGTACTGCGATCACAAACCCGTCGATGTAACTCATGTGCGTACTCCCGCTGCGGCGCATCCACACCCGTGGCGGGCAACCCTACCCCTCTTGGGTCACAAAGTCTTCATGGTGCGCGCCGCGGACTCGTCGGAGGCGGGCCCGTGCGACTACACTCGCTGCCCGGAGCCACTACTGTATGCCCACCCTGAGTCCACCCGCGTGAGGGCCTCCTTTTATACGGCAAAGGGGCCAGCCCGGGACGTCCTGCAAGTCGGGGAGTTGCCGACACCCTCTCCGGCGCCCGGCGAGCTGCGGGTGCGTGTCGCGTTCTCGGGCGTCAATCCATCGGACGTCAAGGCGCGGGCGGGCGTGTCGGGTCCGACGATGCCATATCCTCGGGTGATTCCCCACAGCGACGGAGCGGGCGTCATCGACGCCGTCGGCAAGGACATTGGCAGTGGGTGGATCGGCCGGCGCGTGTGGATTTTCAACGGCCAGTGGGACCGGGCCGCCGGCACCGCGGCTGAATACATCGTACTACCGGCGTCCCTGGTCGTCGTGTTGCCGGATTCCGTGTCGTTCGAGCACGGCGCATCGATTGGAATACCGTTGATGACGGCGTACCACGCGATCGCCTGGTGCGGTGATGTCAGGAATCGCACGGTGCTGGTCCCGGGTGCCGCCGGATCGGTGGGCCAGTACGCCGTGCAGCTGGCGAAGCGAAACGGAGCGCGGGTCATCGCCACCGTGAGCAGCGAAGCGAAGGCCGCACGGGCTCGCGCCGCAGGTGCGGACGAGGTCGTGAACTACCGCTCGGAGAAAGTGGGACCGAGGGTGCGCGAATTGACGCAGGGCCACGGCGCCGACTTTGTCATCGAGGTCGATGCCGCGGCCAACGCGCCGGCGTATGGAGAGATCCTTGCGTATGGCGGGAAGGTGGTCGTCTACGGGTCCGGACAGGGCACCATCGGCATGCCCTTCAGGCCTCTCATCTCGAGTTTTGCCACCGTTTATTTCTTTATCGTCTATCGGTTGAAAGCCGATGTGCTGCTCGAGACGACCCGCGCTGTCACCACGCTGCTCGAGGAAGGCGCATTGCAGCACCCCGATACGAAGATCTTTCCGCTGGAAGACATCGCAGCGGCGCACGAGCTCGTCGAGCGCGGCGCAGACGGCAAGGTGTTGGTGCGCCTGTAACGACCTGCCAGCGCATCAGGCCGGCTCCTGGGCGTCGGCCGCATCGCGCGCGGCCAGGCCGCCGAGGGCGGACCAATCGAGATTCTCGCCACCCTGAGCGAGCAGGCGCAGAAACCGGCGCTGCAACAGGCTTCCCAGCGGCATCGGCACGCCCAGGCTTTCCGCTGCGGCGAGCGCCAGGCGGATATCCTTGAGTCCGAGTGCCGCCGTGAAAGAGGCCGGCTCGAACCGGTTTGCCGCGATCAGGCCGCCATAGGTCGCGTAGACTGGAGCGGGGAAGATCGTGGCCGTGAGCAGCTCGACGTAGGCGCGGCGGTCGACGCCCGCCTTGCTCACGAGCGCGATGGCCTCGCCCAGCGCCTCGATCGCGGACGCCAGCAGGAAATTTCCGCTGAGCTTGACGAGATTCGCCGCTGCAGGCTCCGGGCCGATCGGGAGGGTCTTCTGTCCCAGAGCGTTGAAGAGCGGCAGGCACGTCTCGACCGCGGCCGGCTCACCCGCGGCCACGATGAACAGCTTGGCGGCCGCCGCGGCTTCGGGTCGTCCGAAGACCGGCGCCGCGATGAACCGCTGCCCGGCGTCGGCGTGTGCTTTCGTCAGCTCCCGGGCCAGCGCGACGCTCACCGTGCTCATCGAAACGTGGATCGCGCCCTTGGGGAGACTTGCGACGATGCCGCCGTCTGCCAGGGTGACGTTCGAGAGCGCCGCGTCGTCGGCGAGCATGGTAATGACCGCCTCGCCCCGGCACGCGTCGGCGATGCGGGCCGCCTCGTGCGCTCCGAGCTCGACCAGCTTTCGGCGCTTCTCGGGGCTGCGATTGAAGACCGTGACGTGGTGTCCAGCCTTCACGAGATTCGCCGCCATGGCCGAGCCCATGTGCCCGAGTCCGATGAACCCAATCTTCATACCGTCTCTCCTTCTGATATGCCTGTCACGATCGCTGCAAGGGAGCCATGAACTCGGGTCCGACGGGATCCGTCACGGCTTCGCTCAGGATGCGATCAATTTTCGCCCGGGTCGCCTCATCCAGCGACCAGCCGGCGACGTCCTGCGTCTCGTCCAATTGATCGGGCCGCCGCGCGCCCCACAGAGCCACGCTGATTCCCTGATCGAGCATCCAGCGGACGGCCAGGTGAATCACGCGCCGCTGGAACTGCTCCCGGGCGAGCTGGTCGAGCTGCTGCACGGCCGCGAGGTACTGCGCGAAGCGGGGCGGCTGGAACTTCGGGTCGATTCGTCGCAGATCATCGCCCTCGAACTTCGTATCGATGCGCATCCTGCCGCTCAGCAGCCCGCGGCACAGCGCTCCATATCCGAGGGTTGCGATGTCGTTCCGGCGGCAGTAGGGAAGAATCTCCGGTTCGATCGACCTTTCGAAGAGATTGTAGGGGGCCTGCAGCACGTGCAGCGGCGCGACGGAGCGGAACCGTTGCATCTGCTCGACCGAGAAATTGCTGACGCCGATGGCGCGAATCTTTCCCTGCTCATGCAGCGCTCGCATCGCGTCCGCCGTTTCCTCCACCGGCGTCAGCGGGTCCGGCCAGTGAACCTGGTAAATGTCGATGTAGTCCGTGCGCAGGCGCCGCAGCGAGTCGTCGATCTCCTGCACGATGCGCCGCCGCGTCGCGTTGCGGTAGACCTTGCCGTCGCGCCACTCGAGGCCCACCTTGGTGGCGATCACCGCCCGTGACCGCAGGCCCGAATGGCCAAGCGCCTTGCCCACGATCTCCTCGGACACCCCGAACCCGTACACGGGCGCCGTGTCGATCAGATTGATGCCGCGATCCAGAGCGGAGCCGATCGTCGCGACGGATTCCCGGGCATCGGCTCCGCCCCACATCCAACCGCCCATCACCCAGGTTCCGAGTGCAACTCGCGACACGCGCAACTGCGTGCCGGGAATGAGCACCATCTCGGAGTTGACCTCAGTTCCCTGCGTCTGTCTCGCCTGCAGCATGAGAGGAGTCCTCCTCAAGCCTTCGGAAAATTCGCATCGATGGTCTTGCCGTCGGGCATCTGGCACTGGCCGGCGCCACCTCCGGCCATTCCTGCGTCGGGACTGGCCAGCTGGAATTTGCAGCGCATGTGCGCGCCGGACGGCGCGCTGAGATTAGCCACGACCCGGCCCGTGTAGTGCGTGATGAAGCTGGGGCCTGCACCCCAGTCGTTCCAGCCGTAGCCCCACGGGCCCCGGCCCCACCCGGCCCAAAGAGGCGAGAGGTTGTCGACCGTCGTATCCCGGGTAACCTGGAAGAACTGCCCGCTGTAGATCGTGCCATCAGCGAGCGAAGCGCTCATGGTTCCGGAGACGGAGTCCGAGCTCTTCCAGCTGAACGTGACCGGGTCCGCGCCGGAGGGCGTTGAGCCGGTTCCGGCTCCCATGGTCGTGCAGCCGGCTGCGACCAGCAGCAGCGGCAGTCCGAGTGTCGCAATTGAAAGTCTCATGTCGTAGCTCCTTTAGTTTAACTAACTATTTCACGCTGTAGCCGCGCGCCTCGTCATGGACAAGCGCTCTGGCCGCTCGGTGCATTCGAAACAAGGGCGCACCTCGCCCTGAGGTCGGCATAGGCAACCGAGCCCTCCTGAACGGGCATCAGTACCCTCCACGCCTGTGCGGGGTGGTGCGCTGCCCAGTAAAGCGAGCCGAGCCCAACGCGGGAGAGGCGCGTGTCCGGCGTCTCTTCCGGAGCCGCGATCACGATGGCGGCCGTTTGCGTGTCGTCAGACGCGGCGGGTTCATCGCCGGCATGCGCCACCGCGGAAGACAGAGCGTGGACGGAAAGGAGGAGCAGCCCCGGAACTAACTTCTTCATGAGGGCTGTCCCTGCACATCGACGGACTGCACCCGCGCATCCCGGCGCATCGTCTCGACCACGCTCCGGCAACTGTATGCGGGGCCGGGGCCGGTGAGATCGAGAACGACGGCGCCCGGGTCCTGGCGCAGGAAGGTGAGCTGATAGCCGGGATGGTTGCTGAGGAGCGAGCTCAGGAACCCCTCATCGCGCGGGTTCGGCACATCCGGCGTCAGTCCCACACTCAGGCGCATGTCGCAGGCCCCGGCGGGTACCGCGACGGTGCTGGTGACCGCGGTCAGAGCCAGCACTTCCAGGGCGATGATCACCACCGCCAGAGTGAACGTGAGCCATTGCGAGAGTTTCACGCGCGTCTCCTTCAGATATCGGCCGACATCGGGCGATGTGAGAAGTCTGCCGAGGGACCGTAACCGGGCTATTTCGACGCGGGCGATCGGTATTTCAATCGAAAGAAACCGTGTCTCAGGCTCTAAGGATGCGGCGATTGCGACGGCTGCGCCGCCGACCGGGCCCGACGTCTTTCCCTTCGGCGCAGCCCGGCAATCCACAGGAGTGCCGCGAGGAGGATGAGTGCGGCGAGCGCCGGGAGCGCGAGATCGCCGCCCGGCCACGGGACTCCGAGGCCCTCTGCGCTCCAGAACACGCCGAAGGCTGACAGCAATATTCCAACGGCCAGCTTCAGAGTGTTCTCCGGCGCTCGCACCAGCGGACGATGCACGGCGAAGCCGATCGCCACGACCAGCGCACAGGCTGCGAGCGCGCCCAGGCTCGCGGCGCGCAGGAGTCCGTGCCCCGTGCCGACCGCGAGCACGATGAACACGACCTCCAGGCCTTCCAGAAGCACCCCCTTGAAACACGCGAGCGCGGCGACCCAGTCCACGCGCACCATCGGCCGGTGAGCCAAGCTGCTGCGGAGCTCCGTCGACGTGCGCTCGAAGACCCGCTGCTCATCGCGCAGCGGGACGATGCCTGCAGCGCGGAGGATTGCCTTGTGCAGCCAGCGCGTGCCAAACAGGACCAGCAGAACGCCGACGACGAGTTGGAGTGCCGGCAGCGGTACGCGCTCGAGGACTGGACTGAGCGTGAGCACCACGAGCGCAAGGGCCGCGAGTCCGGCGAGCGCCCCGGTTCCCGCCGAGCGCCAGCCGCGCACGGTGCCTACGGCCAGCACGATGGTGACGGCCTCGACCGCCTCGACGAGGGACGCAAGAAACGCCGCCGAAATGGCCGGCGCCGCCGAAGTCCAGCTCATGAGACCGGCATCTGTGCCGGGGTCCAGCCGCCGCCGAGGGCGCGGATGAGCTGCACGCTGGCGCGCAGTTCGCGGGTGTCGAGATCGAGCGCCGTGAGCTCGCTCTGCAGCGTGACGGTCTGCGACGTGACCACGTCGAGATAGCTCGTGGCCCCCTCACGATACTGGGTCAGCGACAGATCCAGCGAACGCTGGGCCGCCGTCACGGCCGCGTGCTCCTCGGTTGCCGCGATGCGATAGTGGTGAGTCAGCGCGAGACTGTCCTCCACCTGCTGAAACGCGGTGAGTACCACTGCGCGGTACAGGCTTCCGGATTCATCCAGTGCCGCCTGCGCCTGGGCGACCTGCGCCTTGCGCTTGCCGGCGTCGAACAGACTGAACAGGAGCGACGGCCCGATCGACCAGAACGTGTTTGGCGCCGTGATCCAGTTTCCTGCCTGCGTAGATTGATATCCCAGCGCTGCGCTCAGCGTGACCGAAGGGAAGAACGCGGCGCGCGCGACCCCAACATTGGCGTTGGAAGCGGCGATGCGCCGCTCGGCCGCGGCGATATCAGGTCGTCGCTGCACGAGGGTCGACGGCACCCCCACCGGAATCTGCGGTAGCGTAAGCGGCGTGACCCGCGGCGCGATCGAGAATTCGGAAGCCGACGCGCCTATCAATGCGGCGATGGCGTGCTCGGACACCGCGCGCAGCGCGAGCGTCTGTTCCGCCAGCGAGCGCGACGTGTCGAGCTGAGTCTGGGCGCGCGCGACATCGAGGCCCGCCGCAATTCCGCCGGCGTGGCGTGCTTCGGTCAATGCCAGCGCCTTTTCGTACGCGCTCACCGTTTCATTCAGCAGCGCGATCTGCTGATCCAATCCGCGCAGCACGATGTAGTCGTCAGCGAGCTGTGCTTGCAGGCTCAGGCGGGCAGACTCGAGGTCTGCCTGGTATGCCTGCGCCTCGGCTCTGGCCGCTGTGACCTCATTGCGAATCCGTCCCCACAGGTCCAGCTCGTAATTCGCTTGTACGCCGACCGTGAAGGAGTTGTAGTTGTTCGAAGAATTGGCCGGACGCAGGGGTCTCATGTTGGAGAGCCCATCGCGCTCGGTGTCGGCGCCGAGTGCCAGGGACGGAAACAGGCCGGAGCGCATCTGATCGCTCACCGCCTTCGCCTGGTCGTAACGCGAGAGGGCTGCGGCGAGATCGGGGCTGTGCTCAATGAGTCGCATCTGCAGCGCGTTCAGATCCGGGTCCCCATACAGCTTCCACCAGTCCCCGCGTGACAAGCCATCCGCCGGCTGCGCCGGTATCCAGGGCGCGGCCTCCTTGTATGCCGCGGCGGTGGGCACAGCCGGTATCTTGAGCGGTGGCGCCAGGGCACAGCCGCTGAGCATCGCGGCCGCGGCCAGAACGACTCCCGCCGCTGCGCTATTTACCTTCATTGGGCTTTGCCCCTGCAGGCGCCGGAGATGAGGCCGCCGCCAGCATGCTGCCGCCCGCTCGGCCGGGGGCGATTCGGACCTGGTCACCCTTGCCGATGCCGTCTGGCGGGCTGTCGATGACGCGATCGGTGGCTGCCAGGCCCGATGAGATCTCGATGACCGTGCCCAGATCGCGGGCGATCGTGACCGGCTCTAGTACGACGCGGTTGTCCGCGCCGAGCGTCGCCACGCGTGCGCCGCGACTGTCGAAAATCAGAGCGCTGGCCGGGACGCTCAGGCTGGCGGAAGTGAGTGGCAGATCAAACCGCACATTGGCGAACGCGCCGGGCACGAGCTCCCCGCTTGCGTTGTCCACTGCGAGCTCTACCAGCGTCGAGCCCGAGCTCGGGTCCACCGACTGGGAGGTGGTTTCCACTGTGGCGGTAAACGTCCGGCCCGGGCGCTCCGGCACGCTCATCTGCGCCCGTGTGCCCGCGGTGATCTGAGCTGCATAGTTTTGCGGGACACTCACGTACAGCCGCAGCTTGTGCGTATCGGAAATCACAAACAGCTCCAGCCCCTTGCCGCTGCCCGCGTTGATCAGCGCCCCGACATCCGTAGCCCGAGCAGTGACGATGCCGTCGAAGGGCGCGGTGATTCTCTTGAATCCCTCCATGACTTCGAGGCGATCGACGTTCGCCTTGGTCGCCTTGACGATGGCCGTCTTGGCAGCCAGGTCGCCGTTCTTCATGTCGACGTCCTGAAGCGAAACCGCATCGCTCTTGACCAGATCCTGCCAGCGCTTGGCGGTCGTGCTCGCGAGCGCGGCGTTGGCGCGTGCGGTCAGCAGATCGGCCAGCGCCTGGGACAACTGCTGATCGAGATCCGGCGCCTCGATTTCGGCGAGCAGCTGCCCCGCCTGGACCGAGGCGCCGATATCGACCTGCCAACTCTTCAGATAGCCGGGGACGCGCGCATAGATCGGCGCACGCGAGTACGCCTCGAGCCGTCCGGGTAGCGCCAGGACGGCGGAGCCGTTGGCGGGCTGCGGTTGGGTGACAGTCACGACCGGCTGCGCGTTCGCAGCGGTCCACTGGCTGAGGCGCTTGCTGTTCGCAGCTCGTGAAGCGATGCCGCCACCCACCACGAGAACGGCGATGGCGACGCCCGCCAGGGCGGCGATGCGCAGTCCGCGGCGCGAGACCGTGGGAACGACAGGTTCAGGCGACATGAGGCTCTCCGATGATCGCGGACGGCGCGACGTCGCGACTGTACTTACGGTGGACGAGGCTGAAGACAACGGGAACGAAGACCAGAGTGGCGATGGTTGCGCACGCCAGCCCGCCGATGACCGCGCGACCGAGCGGCGCGTTCTGCTCCCCGCCTTCGCCCAGGGCCAGCGCCATCGGCGCCATGCCGATGATCATGGCGAGCGCGGTCATCAATACCGGGCGAAAGCGCACGAAGCCCGCCTCGAGCGCAGCGGCGACCGGGTCGCCGAGCTCCTCGAGCCGCTCGCGCGCGAAGCTGACGACCAGCACGCTGTTGGCGGTTGCAACGCCCATGCACATGATTGCGCCGGTGAGCGCCGGCACCGACAAGGTGGTACCGGTGGCAAACAGCATCCACACGATACCCGCGAGCGCGGCCGGCAGTGCGCAGACGATGACGAATGGATCGCTCCACGACTGAAAGTTGACCACGATCAGCAGATAGATCAGCACGATGGCGCCGAGCAGGCCGAACAGGAGCCCGGCGAACGCACTGTTCATCGTCTGCACCTGGCCGAGCAGCGCTATGGTGCTTCCCTTGGGCGCCTGGTGCGCGGTGTCGTCGAGGATCTTGCTGATGTCGGCGGCCACCGCGCCGAGGTCGCGCCCCTGAGTGGTGGCGTAGATCTGAACCATCGACTGAATGTTGTACTGTGAAACGACCGCGTTGGAGACGTTGCGGCTGACACTCGCCACCGCGCCCAGGACCTGCGGCACCGCCGTCGTGGTCGCGCTGATCGGCAGGTTCTGCAGTTCACTCAGGGTGTCGACGCGGTACTGCGGCTCCTGCATGACGATCGGGTACTGCACGCCGTTCTGCGGGTCCAGCCAGAACGTGGGCGCTACCTGGCTGCTGCCCGCGAGCATGACCAGCAGGCTGTTGGTGACGTCGCGCTCGGTAAGGCCGAGGTATTGCGCTTGTGCCCGATCCACGTTGATGTTGAAGCCGGGATTGCTTGGCGACTCCTGAATGCGCGCATCGGCGACGCCGGGTACCAGCCGAATGCGGCGCAGCAGCTCGGCCGCGTAACGGAAGTCTGCCGCCAGATCCGGCCCGCGCACCTGCAGGTCGATCGGGGCGGGCGAGCCGAAATTCAGGATCTGGCTGACGATGTCAGCCGGCAGGAACGAGAAGGTGGCTCCCGGAAAGCGCGCTGGCAGTTGCTCGCGCAGCGTCTTCACGTACTCGGCGGTCGGCCGGTGAACCGGCTGCAGCGCGATCTGGACGTCTCCGTCCTGCGTGCCGATCGTGCCGGTGTTGTTATAAGACAGGTTGATCCCGCTCACCGGCATGCCGATGTTGTCGACCAGCGTGCCGAGCTCGGCAGGAGGAATGACCCGGCGGATCGCCTGCTCGATCGCGGCGAACACCGTGGCACTGTCCTCGACGCGCGTGCCCACCTGCAGGCGTACGTGCATGAGGATCTGACCCGAATCGACCGCCGGGAAGAAGTTGCGGCCGAGCATCGGCACCAGGAGGAACGAGGCCAGAACGACGCCGACAAAGCCGACTATGAACACGCGGCGGTGACTGAGCGCGAGTTGCAGCAGCGCATGATAGTGGTCCCGGACGCGTGCGAATCGCGTCTCGAAACCACGCTGAAATCGCACCAGCGGATTGCGGGACTCCCGAGCCGCGTGGGACGCGTGCGGCCGCAGCAGGTACCTGGCCATCGTCGGCACCAGCGTGCGCGACAGAATGAATGAGCTCACCATGGCGAAGATGACCGCCTCGGCCATCGGTACGAACAGAAAGCGCGCGATACCCTGGAGGAAAAACATCGGCACGAACGCGATGCAGATGCACAGCAACGACACGAACGCCGGCGTGACGATCTGCCTGGCGCCGTCGAGGATCGCGGGCTCGACGTCCTTGCCCTGCTCGAGGTGCCAGTTGATGTTCTCGATGGTCACTGTTGCATCGTCGACGAGGATGCCGACCGCCAGCGCCAGCCCGCCGAGGGTCATGATATTGAGCGTCTCCCCGAGGACCGACAGGGCGGTAACCGAGCCCAGCACCGCCAGGGGGATCGAGGTGGCGATGATCAGCGTCGAGCGCCAGCTGCCGAGGAACAGCAGGATCATGAGGCTGGTGAGCGCCGCGGCGATCACGCCTTCGCGCACCACGCTGCTGATCGCCCCGGTCACGAAGACCGACTGGTCACCGATTGGCGCGACGGTCAGCGCCGCCGGCAGAACCGCCTTGAGCTGCGCCATCTTGGCCTTGATGCCCTGAATGATCGCCAGCGTCGAGGTGGCGCCGCTTTTCTCCACGATCAGCAGCACCGAGCGTCCGCCGTCGACGTGCACGATATTGGTCTGGGGCGGGTAGCCGTCGCGCACCTGGGCGACGTCGCGCAGGTAGATCATCGCGCCGTTCACCGCCTTGATCGGCAGGTCGCTGAGGCCGCTGATGTCGGTAGGGGAGTTATTCAGCTGCATCGTGTATTCGAACTTGCCGATCTTCTGCGTGCCGGCCGGCAGGATCAGATTCTGGGTCGCGAGCGCGAGCGCCACATCCTGACCCGACAGGCCCCGCGCCTGCAGAGCTGCGGGGTCCAGATCGATCTGCACTTCGCGCGTCTTGCCGCCGAACGGCAGCGGCAGCGACGCGCCCGGCACGGTGATGAGCTGAGTGCGGATCATGTTCGTGCCGAGATCCGACAAGGTCTGCTCGGACAACCCCTTCCCCGCGAGCGCGAGCTGGATGATGGGCACGGTGGAGGCGCTGTAGTTGAGCACCAGGGGCGGCGTGATACCCGCGGGCATCAGCTTCAGCTGGGTCTGCGAGACAGAGGTGACCTGCGCGTTCGCCGTGCGGATGTCGGCGGTCGGCTGGAAGTAGATCTTGACCACACCAAAGCCTGCATACGAGACGCCTTCGATGTGCTCGATATCGTTCACCGTCGTGGTGAGCGCGCGCTCGAACGGAGTCATGATGCGGCCGTTCATCTGGTCCGGCGGCAGGCCGGTGTATTGCCACACGACGCTGATCACCGGAATCTGAATGTCCGGAAAGATGTCGGTCGGGGTGCGCAGCGCCGCGAGCGTGCCGAAGATGAGAATCAACAGCGCAAGCACCACGAACGTGTAGGGACGCCGCAGGGCAATTCGAACCAGGGCCAGCATGGCGTATGCTCTCCTCAGCTGAGCGCCATGACGCTCACGGCGACGACGAAGAAGCACGCCATCCCGATCGGCAGGACCCAGAGTGGATTGGTGATAGTCCTTGCCGCGGCTGCGCGGACGGCAGGTAATGATTTCATCGTGAGCGACCTGTGTTGGCTGGCGTAGGTGGTTAGGATGCGGACGCCGCGTTACCGGGCCGCTTCCGCGCGCTCGGGCGGCGTTTCAGCGGTAATAAGTGCGGCATGCCGCACTGCGGGACCAGGCCGGGGTCGCGGGCCCGAGGGCTTCGGGCCGCGACGGCGGCGTCTCTCATTGCACTTGAAACACGGCCCCGATCGGCGCGAAACCGGGCCGTAGCCGAGGAACCGGCACACTGCGTGACAGCTTTTCCGGACCGCAGATAATGTCGAGCATTCTGGTGTACGAAGAGGACGACCTCATGCGGGCTCTCATTCACGAGTGGTTGCGCGAGGCGGGATACCGTGTGCGGGCACTACCTGCCCGCGACGCGCAGCCGCGCGAGGCCGTGGATCTGGTGATCGCGAGCATCTCGAGCCCCAGGCACGCGGGCGCGCAACGGGTGCATGAGATCAAGGTGATGCATCCCGATACCCCCCTGATCGCGCTTTCGGGTCAGTTTCGATCCGGCCTCTCGGCCGCTGGCGCCACGGCGGAGGCTCTCGGCGCGCAGCAGGTCATCGCAAAGCCACTCTCCCGCGGCGCGCTGCTCGAGGCCGTGCGCGCTATCATCGGCGCACCGACTTGAGCGCGCGAACACACCGCATGCCCTCATTAGACGATTCTGCTTCGCCCCACACCCGCTCAGTCCGGTTCAAGCGTCTGCGGCTCGGGGCGATCGTGCTCGGCGTTCTGGTCATTGTCGCGTTTGCGGGCTCGTCTGCGTACGACGCCTGGCGGGCGTATCACAACGCGCTCGTCGCAACGGATCGCGAACTGGACAACGTGTCCAAGGCGCTGGCCGAGCAGACCGCCTGGACCTGGCAAGGTATCGATCTGCTGCTGCGCGATACGGCGCGCTGGTATCACCACGGTGGCGAGACAATTGCGCCGGAGCGTGTGAGTGAGGTTCTTGCGAACCGCGCGGCGGGGGTGCGGCAGGTACGCTTGCTCACGATCGTCGACGCGCAGGGCATACAGCGTCACCGCTCGCGCGGCTCCTCGCCACCCCATCTTGACGTCTCTGACCGCTCCTACTTCACAGCTCAGCGAGATGGCACCGCGACGGGGCTCTTCATGAGCGAACCGCTCGTGACACGTTCCGAGAACCGCGCAGGAGTAGAGCTCTCGCGCCGGCTCGACGATGAAAAAGGATTCGCAGGCGTGGTCACGGCAATCGTCGACCTCGAAGATCTCAAGCAGTTCTATGGAGCCATCAACCTCGGCGCGGGCAGCGCGATCCATCTGCTGCGCGAGGACGGGACGCTGCTGGTACGCAACCCGCCGACGCCGAGTGCCGTCGGGGAGAAATTCCCGCAGCTCGTTGCCGCACCGATTGCGCAGGTCAAGCGAGTCGTCAATCCCATCGACGGCAAGCGGGACTTCATCGCCGTTGCACGCGTGAGGGACACGCCGCTCGAGCTCACAGTCACTCGCGAAGAAGCCGTCGCTTTGCAACCGTGGCGCGAGGAAGCCTTCCGCCTCGGCCTGCGCACGCTCATCATCACACTACTGGGAGTGCTAACCATTGCGGGTCTGTTGCGCCAATTGCGGCGAGTCGAGGCCGGCGAGCGCGCGCTGCGTGAAAGCGAGGAGCGCTATGCGCTCGCAATGGAAGGCGCGAACGAGGGACATTGGGACTGGGACCTCGTGACGGATCGGCTGTTCATGTCGCCGAAGATGAAAGTCCTGGCGGGTCTGAGCTCAGACACTGCAATCCCAACTCGCTCCGCGTGGCGGGCGCACGTCGTCATTCACCCCGACGACGCGCCGCGCTTCGAGGCCGCCGTAACGGATCATCTCGAGGGGCGTACGCCGCAGTACGAGTGCGAGTACCGCGTACGTCAACCTGACGGCGCGTGGCATTGGCTGCTCGCGCGTGGCCGGTGTCTGCGCGACGCGACCGGCAAGCCGTATCGGTTCGTCGGCTCCACAATCGACGTAAGCGCGCAAAAACAGGCGGAACTCGACAAGGAACGCCTGGAGGCGCAGCTGCGGCAGTCGCAGAAGATGGAGGCGATGGGGACGCTGGCCGGCGGCATCGCCCATGACTTCAACAATATCCTCGGAGCGATCGTGGGGTACGGGGAGCTTGCGCAGCAGCGCTCGGCGCCGAACACTCCGCTGCGGCGCTATCTCGATAACGTGATGCATGCAGCGGGGCGGGCCAAGGCGCTCGTGGAGCGCATTCTAGGCTTCAGTCGCAGCGGGCTCGCTGAGCGCGTGCCAGTGAACGTCCAGTCAATCGTCGAGGAAACGCTCGAGCTGCTGCGGGCCTCGATGCCGGCCGGGATACGCCTCGAGAGCCGGCTCGAGGCCGGAAACGCCGCAGTGACCGGCGATCCGACCCATCTGCACCAGGTGGCCATGAACTTGTCCACCAACGCGCTGCAGGCCATGGAGCGAGGCGGCGGTGTGCTCGGAGTGACCCTCGAGCGGCTCGAGGTGAGGGAGCCTGGCTCGCATTCGCGGGGCACGCTCTCACCGGGGCCGCACGTACGGCTCATCGTCAGCGATACGGGCACCGGCATCCGGCCGGCCGTGCTGGAGCGCATGTTCGATCCGTTCTTCACCACCAAGGGCGTGGGCAGTGGGACCGGCCTCGGGCTGTCCCTGGTGCATGGCATCGTCACCGACCTCGGAGGGGCGATAGACGTCACGACGAAGCCCGGAGAAGGAACGAGATTCGAGGTCTGGCTGCCGGTCGCGGGCGAGGCCGCCAAACCGACCGTCGTAGCGGATCGCGAGCTCCCGCGCGGAAGCCACCAGAGGGTCATGATCGTCGATGACGAGCCGGCGCTCGTCGAGCTGTGCGAGGAAATACTGGCGGACGTCGGCTACGAGCCCGTGGGCTTCCGTTCGAGCACCCAGGCGCTGCAGCGTTTTCGCGCCGATCCGGCGCGCTTCGACGTTGTGCTGACCGATGAGGCGATGCCGGACCTCACCGGCGCGGAGCTGGCGCGCGAGATCCGGCGGATTCGGCCCGATATGCCCGTTGTCCTGATGAGCGGCCACGGCGGAACCCAGCTCGCCGAGCGGGCCGCCGCTATGGGCGTGAACGAGCTGCTGCGCAAGCCCCTGCAGGCCCGCGATCTCGCCGAGTCGCTCGCACGGGTATTGCGCAAAGTCGAGTCCACACGCGTCGCCAGTTAGCGCGCGAGCCCGGAGACTGCAGTCATGCCCGATACAGTTCAGCCGCACATCCTGGTGGTCGATGATGACCCGCAGATCCGCGAGCTGCTCGAAGACTATCTCGCGGAGAATCAGCTGCGCGTGAGCGTCGCGGCGACCGGCGCGCAAATGTCGCAGATCCTGGCCGACCAGGCCATCGATCTCGTCGTGCTCGATCTGCGCCTGGCAGGCGAGGACGGCATGATGATCGCGCGCACGCTGCGCACGGAGTCCGCCATACCCATCGTCATGCTTACCGGTGTGCGCGACGAAGCCGACCGCGTCATGGGACTCGAGCTCGGTGCGGACGACTATCTCACCAAGCCCTTCAGCCCCCGCGAGCTTCTGGCGCGCATCCGGACCGTGCTGCGCCGCACGAAGAGCTCGGCGCTGACGCAGGCGCGTCAGCGCGAGGTGCGCGCCTATCGGTTCGACGGCTTCGAGCTCAACCTTCGCACGCGGCGGCTGAAGAGCTCCGACGGGCGCAACATCGATCTGACCAACGGCGAGTTCAACCTGCTGGCGGCGCTCCTGGCTGCCCCGCAGAGAGTCCTCACCCGCGAGCAGCTCCTGGATGCCAGCCGCGTGTACGACAACGAGGTCTACGATCGGTCGATCGACGTTCAGGTGCTGCGGCTCAGGCGCAAGATCGAGGCGGATCCGACCGAGCCGCAGTTCATCCTCACCGAGCGCGGCGCGGGATATTGCTTCAATTGCGTGGTGGAAGTCCTGTACTGACCACCGTTTCGGTTGAAACATCGTGCCGGCTCGATGACACGCGCCGGCTACAGAGCCTCGGCAGAATCCGCGCTCATGAGAACGCATCCATGGCTCATTCCCGCGACCGCAGGGTTGATCACGGTAGTGACAGCGCTCGCCGTCCCCAACCGCGCGCACGCGGGGCCGGACGTCCACTTGTCCCGTGCTGAAAGCGAGTCTGTCCGTCGGGTTGCGGAGGACGCCGAGGCAATGAATCGACTGGGAGTCCTGTACGCGGAGGGTCGGGGAGTGTCTCGAGACTATAGCGCGGCGCTCGGCTGGTATCGGCGAGCCGCGGCATACGGGTCTTCCAGCGCGCTCAGCAACCTCGCGACCATGTATTTCTACGGCTTCGGCGTTCCGCAGAGTTATCCGAAGGCGGCGCAGCTCCTGCAAATCGCAGTGCGCGGCGGCGCCGCCGATGCGCAGAACAAGCTCGGTGCGCTCTACAACGATGGCCTGGGTGTCGTGAAGGACCAGAAACGGGCGCTTGAGCTGTTTCGCCAGGCCGCACTGCAGGGTTATCCACCCGCCATGGTGAACCTCGGCCGCATGTATATCGAGGCAATCGCGGTCCCCCGAGACGTCGTCCGGGGATATGCGCTGATCCGCGCGGCCGTGGACGCCGGCATACCGGCGAGCCTGCAGGAGCTGGCGCTTCGCGAGCTCGGCACGGCGGCCGGGCGACTCAATGCCGAGCAGCTGGCTCGCGCGCAGGCGCTGGCGAGCGGCAGCCTATGCGGGATAGACCAGCGTGCCGTTGGCGAGTCGGCGGGCATTCGGCGTCAGGACTGCGGGTTCGATCTTGCGGGACCCCATGATGTGCAGCACCTCGAGTCCTTGCGAGAGCAGGTAGTCGCTGATGATGCGGCGATGGCAACGCCACCATAGGGCTTCCGAGCACATGATGGCGCAACGCGAGCGATGCGCCAGATCCCGCAATCGGGCCAGACCCACACTGAACTCATCCGTCTCCGCGTAGTCCGCGAAGCTTCGAAAAGACTCATTGCGCCAGAAGGTGTTGGGAGAGGGGGGCGCGCTCCGCGGGCGGTGGCGCCGGCCGCCCAGATCGGGCATGTGCTGATAGCCGACCCCGAACTCGGCCAGCGATCCGGGGAGCGAGTCGATATTGAACTGGGGATTGGTGCGCGAGCGAGGGATCGACCTCACATCCACGACCACCTCGACTTCCGCTTCGCTCAGCAAAGCCCCGAACGCGGCGATCGTGCGGGTCGAGTGGCCGATGGTGAAAACGGTCACGCACTGATCCTGGTCACACCCGACCCCCACGGCGCAGCAGGGCAGGAGAGATTCAACCGCGGTTGATGACTACCGAATCCGTGTCGATTGGGACATGATTCTGCGCTCCCTTGCGCACGGAGTCTGCAATGCGCCGCTGGAGCTGCCTCGCTGCCCTGCCATACCTCGTCTCCCCGGCGTATGGCGCTGGTTTGGGCCCGTCTTCCGGCGAACCCGCGGCGCCGGCGGCTTCCGAGAGGGCCAGTTCCTACATTCACTGGCTCCGAAGAGCGCTCGATGCTGCAACAGGCGCGGGTGCTGGCGCGGCACTACTCGGGCAACTCCATCCAGTGGCAACACCCCTACGGCCAGCCGCAGCCGCACGCGGCGGTGGCGCGCGCGTCCGTGTGGTTCACGGCGTACCCGGCCGCCACGATCGCGGCCTCGCCCGGCACCTCCGTCATCAGCACCCTCGCCGAGGAGCGTCTCTGGAGCGCATTCCAGGCGATCGGGATCCAGGGCATACACACCGGCCCGATGAAGCGCTCGGGAGGCGTCCGCGACCTCGGCTACACGCCTTCCATCGACGGCAACTTCGACCGCATCAGCTTCGAGATCGATCCCGCCTTCGGAACCGAGGCGCAATACAAGGCGATGGTGGCCGCCGCCCGCAGCCATGGCGCCATCGTCATCGGCGACGTCATCCCGGGGCACACCGGCAAGGGGCCCGACTTCCGCCTCGCGGAGCGCGCGTACGCCGACTATCCCGGCCTCTACCACA
>Ga0209350_1000290_pt1 | contig 31700 bp, 31 predicted proteins | sample GraSoi013_2_20cm_2_FD_185822 | JGI IMG/M metagenome (GOLD analysis project Ga0209350, IMG submission 185822) | Grasslands soil microbial communities from the Angelo Coastal Reserve, California, USA - Sample 09_27_2013_2_20cm (SPAdes) (version 2) | ecosystem: Environmental > Terrestrial > Soil >...
CCGCCAGCAGGTTGACGACGCGAGAGTACGCCTGCGCCGGCGACATTTCACCCAAGGCGAAGACCCCGGTGAGCATGGGCGGAACCGTGCCCCGCATCCCCGGGGGATTTCCCTCCGGTGCCGTTCCCGGCGCGGGCGCGGGTGCGGGCGCCTGCCGCGGAGACTATCCTAGCGCCTCGGGAGGATCGGCAATCGTGGCTGCACGCGGCAGCCGTGCCGAGCGAAAGGCATTCGGGACGGCACCGTGTCGACGCCAGCTCTCGAAGTTACGCGCGATCGCGGCGCGTCGGCCGCGACGCTCGACTTGCGTCCCGAGGGACCGACCGAGCGGCGCATGGTCTCGGCGGGCGCAGTCGCGATATCGCTGCATGCGCTGCTGCTCCTGACGATCGGGCTGCTGAGCTTCGAATCCCGTACCCCCGGCTCAGCTCCCGAGCTGCGTCTGTACATCGAGTCGATCGACAGCGGCGACGCCGACCGCGAGCGGGCGGGCGCTGTTGAGCGCCTCGCGGCGCCGGTCGCCAAACCCCGCGAGGAAGTCCTCGCGTCCCGGGCCGGGACGCGCTCACCCGTGATCGAGTCTTCTTCAGGAGCGGTAACTCCCGCCGTGCCGCCGAAGCCCGATGAGACACGCGACGTTTCAATCCCGTCCGCGGGCGGTTCTGCGCCCGATCCAGGTCCATCGAGCGGGTCGGACCAGAGCGACTCGCCGGCCGCGGAAGCCGCCGTTGTTACCACGGTGGGGCCAAGCGAGCGGGAAGAGCCGGTCCCTGCCGAGGCCGCGAAGCCACCGCAGCCGGGAGTGCCCATCGGCGAAGCACAGGAATCCGTGCTCGCCCACTGGATCCTGAAGGCCGCTCAGAGCCTCCAGGAGGCCAACCAGACGCAGGCACGGCTGTCGCTGCAGCACAAGGGACGGCGATACTCGGCTTTCCTCGAGCGACGGCCGGCGGCGGACGAAATGGGAATCGACCGACTCAGGGTCGAGATCTCGACAGAACAAAACGGCAAGCGCCTGCTGACGTGGCTCGAGCTGAAGCGGCTGGCGTTCTCTCACTTCACGCAGCTGGTGGACGATTGGGATCAGGAGGACCTGCTCCATGGCGACGTCATCGTCGGCCGCTTCCACAGCAACTCGGTAGTCAGGCTTCGCCTCGATCGAATCGCCCCGCAGGTGCTCGGCAAGCTGACCACGGCGGCCTCGCAGGTCGACCTCGAGAACGGCGGCCCGCGGGCGCTTCGCCGGATCTTTCGCGGCGGCATAGAAACCAACACACCGCGGATTTCACTGCCGGCGGATTTCCGGTCATTCGTCGAGGACCACGCCGACCGTAGCAAGATGCGGACGTTCGAGCACAGCGCCCGCGTGACCTTCTACTCCGATGGGAGCTACGGATGGCGGGAGTTGGGAAGCACCGGCGCGGAGGAGCGACGAACGATGAGCGCGCCGCACTACATCGTCGCTGGCCGCGGGGCAACCCTCGCGGTGCACGGCACGGTCAAAGGCGCGGTGGTGGTGTACTCGCCGGAGCGGATCGTGATCGAGGGTAACGTCGTCTATGCGCACGATCCGCGTTCGGACGCCGGTGCCGAGGATTACCTGGGACTCATCTCGAGCAAGGACGTCGAGATTGCCCCGCCGAACGTGACCGGCCCCGGGGATCTCGAGATTCAAGGCGCGATCTACGCGAAACGCCGGTTCATTGTGTCCGACGATTCTGTTCCGGGCGGGCCAACGACCTGTCCCTGCGGAGGGACGCTGTCGATTCACGGCAGCCTCACCGCCGGCTCGCTGTCGCCGACCGAACCGCGCTACGCGACGCGCTACGAATTCGACGAGCGCTTCGAGCGGGTGCGCCCACCGGGTTTCCCGGTCACCAACCGATACGAAGTCGACACGTGGGATCCGGAGTGGCGCGAGGCTGAAGACGATCGGCCTGCGGAAGCTGCGGAAGGGGTACCACCTCAAGCAGACCAACCCCCGTCAGCCGTTCCGGTTTTTCGTGGTAGAGATCCCTGAGAAGTTCATTCTGATGCCCCCCTCTTATCCGGCTCGATGGCAGACGGAGTACCGAATTAGCCGTGCTTTTGGCGATGCCTGGCTCAAGCCGAGCGAGCAACCGGTGCTGCGTGTGCCAAGCCTGATCAGTCCTGGGGAGTGGAACTTTCTGCTGAACCCCTTGCAGCGTGACTTCTCACTGAAGCGGGTCATCGCAGGTCCAAGCACCTACACGTTTGACCACCGTCTCCTCGAGCAGAGCTGAGCGGCATTCGCTGCAGATAACCGCTGCGGCGGGGAAGCGTGAAATAATCGTAGCGCGTTCATGGACAGCAGAGCTCGCCACCGATTGTTGTCGACAGTGGACCGGCTTCTGCTGGAGCGTGGTGAGCTTGATCCGCTGGAGTATCTGCTCGCGATAGGCTGTGTGGACTACGCGGATTACCGGGAATGGCGCCATAGGCGACGGCCGGTGTTGCAGTCGGCGCTGAGGTTTCCGGTCGAGGAAGTCACGGCGGCCTTGGCGCACGCGCAGGCTTATGCAATCGAGCAGCGCCTCAGTGTCGAAGTCTGTCCTCCGACGGCGTGGGATCAAGATCAAGGTCCGCTGTCGGTCGGCCCGTCAAGAACCCTGGCGGAGCTGTGCAGCCATCGGCTCGTCCGACCCGGGAATCGCCTGCAGGGGGATTTGTTCCAGGACAGCGCCAAGACCATCGCCCTGGACGCGGTCAACCGCGCGCTGGCGGAACATCGATTCGATGCGGGGCGCAGTGCACTGGAGCGGCTGAGTAAGCTGCCCAACACTCATGTGCTGGTCAACGATTATCTGCGCCTGATCCGAGCCGCCGAGCGGTGTTCCACCGAACCTGCCGAGCGCCTGCGGGAGCTCGAAGAGGACGTTGCCCCCTTGGCAGCCAGCACTCTCGCCGTCCGAGCGCGCGATTATCTGGTGCCGCTGTGGGCGGAGCTGGCCGAGCGCCTGGAGGGTCGCCTGTTCACGCCGAGCTTGCCGAATTTGCATGCCAGCTACGCTCATGCGCAGGCTCATGCCTGGAATCGCGTGGCGTTATCCATCGAAACGGAGCTTGATGCGCGCCCACATCCGCTGCTGCTGGTGCGGCTGGCCGAGGCGTATGCACGGCAATCCCGCCGCGAAGCCGCGCGTCGGCTGTGGACCCGCCTGTGCTGGGAGCATCCTCAAACGGCCGCACAGACACTCGCGCATGCGCCCGGGGATGACGGGATAGCACAACGTTGGCGGGAATTCATCAGCGCAGATCCGGAGCTGCCGTCGGAGGATTTTCCGGCGTGGTTGTTGATCGCGGACCTGTCACAAAGGAGCCACGTTCCACCCGCGCTCGCTCCAGACAATCGTAACGGCCGCGTCTATTGCGCCGTACACCACCTGATAACCACCGATGGCGAGATGCAGGCACGGATGGCGCTGCACGCGCTGCGCCCGGATCTGCTCAAGATCTTTCTCGATCGCCGCCGTGCGGCCTACGATGCCATCGTGAAAATTTGACGCTGCCCGGTCTTCCGTACGGCGGGTTTGGTTGTGCGCGCGTCCGTCCTTTCTACATATCCATCCCGCCCATTCCGCCGCCGCCCGGCATGCCGCCATGGGCATGCTCATCGTCCTTCGGAGCCTCGGCAACCATTACCTCGGTCGTGAGCAACAGGCCCGCGACGGATGCGGCATTCTGCAGCGCAAGCCGCGTGACCTTCGTTGGATCGAGAATGCCCTCTTCGAGCATGTCGCCGAACTCACCGGTTGCCGCGTTGTAGCCGTAGGCACCCTTGCCGGCTTTCACCTGGTTCAGGATGACCGCCGCATCTTCGCCGGCATTCTCAACGATATTTCGCAGGGGCTCTTCGATCGAGCGAGCGAGAATACGGATGCCGACCGTCTGATCCTCATTGGCACCCTCTAACTTATCGAGCGCCTTGAGGGCACGGATCAGCGCGACACCGCCGCCCGGTACCACGCCTTCCTCGATGGCCGCACGGGTTGCGTGCAGGGCGTCCTCGACGCGTGCCTTCTTCTCCTTCATCTCAATTTCGGTGGCTGCACCGACTTTGATCAGCGCAACACCGCCGGAGAGCTTCGCGACACGCTCCTGGAGCTTCTCCTTGTCGTAGTCGCTGGTCGCTTCCTCGACCTGCTGGCGGATCGACTCGATGCGAGCCTTGATGTCCGTAGCCTTGCCCGCTCCGTCGATGATGGTCGTGGTCTCTTTCTCGACCACAACCTTCTTGGCGTCGCCCAGATCAGTCAGGGTCACCTTCTCGAGCGACAGGCCAACCTCATCGGAGATCACGGTGCCGCCGGTCAAGGTCGCGATGTCCTGCAGCATCGCCTTGCGGCGATCGCCGAAGCCCGGAGTCTTCACGGCTGCAACCTTGAGGATGCCGCGGATGTTGTTGACGACCAGCGTCGCGAGCGCCTCGCCCTCGACGTCCTCAGCGACCACGATCAGCGGACGGCCTGCCTTCGCGACCGCCTCCAGGAGCGGGAGCATCTCGCGGATATTCGAGATCTTCTTATCGCACAAGAGAATCAACGGCTTTTCGAACTCAGCCGTCTGACTCTGCTGCTGGTTGATGAAATACGGGGACAGATAGCCGCGGTCGAACTGCATGCCATCGACCACCTCGAGTTCATTGTCAAGTCCTTGACCCTCTTCGACGGTGATGACACCTTCCTTGCCAACTTTCTCCATTGCATCGGCAATGGTCTTGCCGATGGACTCATCAGAATTCGCAGAGATCGTACCGACCTGCGCGATGGCCTTGGGGTCCTTACAGGGTTTTGAAAGGCGCTTCAACTCGTCCGTCGTGACGAGCACGGCCTTGTCGATGCCGCGTTTGATGTCCATGGGGTTGCGACCGGAGGCGACGGCCTTCAGGCCCTCGCGGATGATCGCCTGCGCAAGCACCGTGGCCGTCGTCGTACCGTCGCCGGCTTCGTCCGAGGTGTTGGAAGCGACTTCCTTCAGCATCTGCGCGCCCATGTTCTCGAATTTGTCTTTGAGCTCGATCTCCTTCGCAACCGAAACACCGTCCTTCGTGATGGTCGGGGCGCCGTAGCTCTTCTCGAGCACCGCGTTGCGGCCCTTCGGGCCGAGTGTCGCCTTCACTGCATTCGCAAGGACGTTGGCGCCCTTGAACATGCGTTGGCGCGCATCGTCGCTAAATCGTACTTCTTTCGCTGCCATTGTCGTGTCCTTCGGGTGAGTTACTTCGACTCGACGACGGCCATGACGTCTTCTTCACGCATGACCACGAGTTCTTCGCCGTCGACCTTCACTTCGGTGCCGCTGTACTTGCCGAAGAGAATCTTGTCGCCGACCTTGACGTCGCAGGGACGCACTTGTCCGTTCTCAAGGATCTTCCCCTTGCCGACCGCGACGATCTTTCCTTGAATGGGTTTTTCGGCCGCCGTATCGGGAATCACGATGCCGCCAGGCGAGGTCCGATCCTCTTCCAGGCGCTTCACGATGACGCGGTCATGAAGAGGACGAATCTTCATATCTGAACGCTCCTTTGAAGCAGTGGGGTATCCTTCAGGTATATATGGTGACTTAAGAGCGGATTTCAAGGTGGATGCCCGAAAAAGCTACCGACGGGGCGCCCTCGCGCCGGCCGGTTACCTCGAAGCGGCGCCCGGGTCTACAGCCGAGCACGAGTAGCAACATCCGATCCGATGGTCGCACAGCACGTTAATGCAGTCGGAGGTCTGAAATGGACCGCAACGACACCCCTGGCATGCGCAAGCGCCTGATGAGCGAGGGGAGCTCGAGGCCCCCTGAGAGGCCCGGTGAGATCGACATTGCAAGCCGCGCCACGGTTGCTTACTCATCCGAGGACCCGGCTCATCCCGTCGAGCACCTGATCGACGGGCACTATGGGCGGGGTAGCACACATTGGGCGAGCGCCCGGACTAATGCGACCGAGCGAATCGTGCTCGAGTTCGATCGCCCCCAGCAGATCTCCTGCCTCGTTTACGAGGTGGAAGAGTGTCGGCAGGAGCGCACGCAGGAGGTGCGCGTGGAGGTCTCCTCGGATCACGGCCGCACCTACCGCCAAGTGCTCGTGCAGGAGTACACCTTCAGCCCGCAAGGTGCGATCTTCCAGCACGAGGAGCTGCGGCTGGAACTCCCCGCGATCACCCATCTGAGCTTGACCATAGTTCCGAACAAGAGCGGCTCTGGCATCGCCAGTCTTACTGCGCTTCGCCTCTTCGCCTGAGCAGATCGGCGTTGATCGCTCCGCGGGTCCCCACGGAATGCATCACAAGCTCCGGCTGTCGCCGCGCATTGCAGCGATGCTCGCTTAGAGCATCCTCATCGATATGTCGGTGGCTACCTTTAGACGGCGCGATACGCCCCAATAATAGGTACTAGAACGGAATAGATTTCCTATTTGAAAGGAGAACGAAATGATGAATCTTGTGTACTATCAACCGTGGTCCATGATGGATCGCTGGCGTCGCGAGATCGACGAGTTATACACCCGGAGTTCGGACGCCTCACTCCCCGCCCTAACCCATAGCACGGCTTCTTGGACGCCGCCGGTCGATTTGCAGGAGGGAAGCGACCACTTCGTGCTGCGTGCGGATGTGCCGGGCGTCGCGCTCAAGGACATAGAAGTCTCCGCCGAGGACGGCACCTTGACCATTCGCGGCGAGCGACTGGCGAGGGAGCCCGTAAAAAACGACGGCTTCGAACACATCGAACGCGCCGCCGGTACGTTCTTGCGCCGTTTCACCTTGCCGGAATCGGCACGAGCTGAGGGGATCAAGGCACGGTATGCGGATGGCGTGCTCGAGGTCGAGATTCCCAAGCAACCTCGAGTCGAGGCCAAGCGAATTGCGGTAACAGTCAATTGAGACGTTCGGACATGGCGGCGACAGAGGACTGGCGTCCGCCATCGGCCATGGCGGCGACAGAGTACTGGCGTCCGCCATCGGCCTTTACCTCACCGATGCGACTGCGGATGCACACGATCATCGGCTTTGAAGAAGCCACCGGCCCAGCGCGACTAACGCGCCATCGCTCGGGCGACAGCGCCGGCTGTGGCGCGCGCGTCCATCTCCCGCTCGAAGAACTGATGGTTGCTGCGCCCATGAGCCTTGGCCTGGAACAGCGCAATGTCCGCGTTTTTCAATAATGCCTCGGCGTCCGCGCCGTCATCAGGGTAAACGCCGATACCGACGCTCACCGTGACCTGCAGATCTTGATGGCCGATGCGGTGAGGTCTGCTCACGGCGGCGAGTATCTTGTCAGCAGTAAAGGCTGCATGTTCGGCGCGAGCCACTTCCGAAAGCAGAATCACGAATTCATCCCCACCGTGTCGGCTGACGGTGTCCGAGTGGCGCACGCAAGCCACCAAGCGTTGCGCAATCGACTGCAGAAGCTGATCGCCGATCGCATGACCCAGCGAGTCGTTGATGTGCTTGAAGTGATCCACATCCAGGAATAGCACCGCCACCAAAGTGCGGTGACGCTGCGCCGACGCTATCGCCTGCGCCAGTCGGTCGTTCAGCAACAAGCGGTTGGGCAACTCGGTGAGAAAGTCGTGTTGGGCCAAATATGACATTCTCAGCGACATCGCGCGCGCCACACCGACGTCGTGAAACACGATCACGGCGCCCGTCACCTGCCCGCGGGCGTCGTGAATGGGTGCCGCGGTATCCTCGATGCCAGATTCATACCCGTCGCGGCGAATCAGGACACAGTTCGCGCTCAGGCTGACGCTTTTGTTGTGCAGCATCGCCATCGCCAGGGGATTCAGAGCCGGTTCGCGGCTATCCCCGTCGATGATGTGCAACACCTCCTGAAGCGGCCGGCCGGAGGCCTCGAGCCGCGACCAGCCGGTCATGCTTTCGGCGACCGCATTGAGATAGGTGACGTTGCCTGCGACGTCGGTGCTGATGACCGCATCCCCGATCGAGTTGAGCGTAACGTGTGCGCGCTGGCTTTCCAAGAACAGGGCCTCTGCGTACGCCGAGCGCTCAAGCATGCTGCTCAGCGCCCTCGCCAACGAATGACCGTCGAGTCGTTCTTGCAGCAGATAGTCTTGCGCACCGCGCTGCACCGCAAGCCTCGCAACATCCTCATCGCGCAAGTGACTCAGGACCAGGATCGGGACGTGGGGCGATGCGTGCTGCAGCTGCTCCAAGGTCTCGATTCCCCGGCTGTCCGGGAGAAACAGATCGACCACGACCGCTGCGATTTCCTCCCCTCCTTGGCTGCCCAGCCGTTTGATGGCGTCGCCGCAGCGATTCACATACTCGACTTTGAAAGGGCCGTCGCGTGAATCGACCAGCGAACGTCGAACGGTCTTGGCTTCCGCGGCGTCCGCCAGAACCAGAAGTACGTTTCGGGACATAGTGCCTCTGCACACCTCACTGTACGTCCGCAACGATGCGCCAAGCTCCCTGGGGGTCTCAGTGTGCTAGCGTACATAGGGAAGCGGAACTGCGTCACATCGCTGTCCATCATGCTGGGAGATCGGGGATTGTCTCCGAAGACAAACAGGAGAGTTGGTGTCACAGCCGTCGCGGTCCGCCGCGAAAAATCTCGTCTGCTCGCCGCTCTACCCGGCCCGGATCGTCAACGTCTGCTGGCACGCTGCCCGCAGGTCGAGCTGCGCCTTGCCGATGTGTGATCGCCAACGGCGCGCGGCTCGCCAGGTTCGGGGCGGCCCATCACGGGTTGTGTGCGGTACTAACAAAGCAGGAACTGTTGAGTTATACTTTCTGCTCTTATACCCCCGTGGTTGACCAGAGGTGCTCCATGCCCGGCTCCCACAATCCTCAACAAAATCACCTGCTGGCTGCGCTGTCACCCGTGGAGCAGGATCGACTCTACCCGCATCTACGGCTCGTGCCGATGCCCCTCGGGAAGGTTTTGTACGAGTCCGGCGATCTCCTGCGCCACGTTTATTTTCCCACCGACTCCATCGTGTCGCTTCTATACGTGCTGGCCGACGGCGCGTCGGCGGAAATCTCGGTGGTGGGCAACGAAGGCCTCATCGGCATCGCGCTGTTCATGGGCGGCGAAACCACCCCGAGTCGGGCCATTGTGCAAAGCGCCGGCCACGCTTACCAGCTGATCGGACAGCAGCTCAAGGACGAGTTCCATCGAAATGGGGAGCTGCAGATTCTGCTGCTGCGCTACACGCAGGCCCTGATCACGCAGATGGCGCAGACCGCAGTGTGTAATCGCCATCACTCGGTGGACCAACAATTGTGCCGCTGGCTGCTGCTCTCTCTCGATCGCCTGTCATCCAACCAATTGACCATGACCCAGGAGCTTATCGCCAACATGCTCGGCGTGCGCCGTGAAGGCGTCACCGAAGCCGCCGGCAAGCTCGACAGGCTCGGTGTTATCCGCTACACCCGTGGACAGATCACGGTACTGGACCGGCCACGGCTGGAACAGCTGTGTTGCGAGTGTTATGCCGTGGTCAAGAGAGAAAGCGATCGCCTCCTCCCGCGCCAGGCAGTTCAGTGCGCGGACGTGACCGAACCAGTTTCGATTGCCTCAAATCTACTGCCCGCACGTTAGCACCGAGCGCAAGACTACCGGTAACTCACTATCTGAGCTCGACGGCAGCACTCGCCGTTTCTTCGGGCAACCTCACAAGACTGCGCACCACTGCAGGATCGATGCCGAACCCCGATCTGGAGTTTGGAGGACGCTTGCTCGGTCTGCCCGGACATACATCTGCGGGCAGCGCAGCGTGGCAGCTCAGACGAGTCAGCTCGCGAGCGATCTCGTTCGGGCGTAACACGAGAGCTACGCACCCGGTTTCAATGGCGCTGATGGGCATGCTGGGAAAGCGTGCAGATCCCGGGTACTGCGCAAATGTGGTGCCGCCGCGTTGCCGGATCGCACGTATGCCGAGGGCACCGTCGGAGCCTGCGCCCGAGAGCACCACGCCGATCGCGCTTTCGCCACACTCTTCCGCGAGCGAGGTTAAGAGAGTGTCCCCAGGATGATGGAGTTTACTTGCACTGGGAGTCACGCGAATGCGCCGACCGGTCACTGTCAGTGTGACATTTGCAGTTCCCACGTAGACATGGCCTTGCGCCGCCACCACACCGTCGTGCGCGTGCGCCACTGGGAGACTGGTTCTCTTGGCGAGAGCTTCAGCCACCAGCTTCTCGCGGGCCGCATTGAGATGTTGAGCGATAATCAAGGTCACAGTGCATTCAGCCGGCAAAGCGGCCAGCAGTTCGGAAACGGCCTCAAGGTCGTCCGCAAAGGACGCCACGGCTACGATGGGAGATGTATCCATTCACTGCGCTCGAGGGTGAGAACCGTCCACTGAACAGGAGAACGTCCGATCCTCGGATGGCCTCGAGGTCCTTCGGTCATCACTTGGATAGGCATGCTCCGCCTTGCCTGCGAAAGCCCTCCACGCAAGTCCACCCATTGCCCGGAATAGTCAATATACGCGGTTCAACCGTCAGACACTCTTCGGTACCCCTCGCGTTGCAAGCTGCGTCGCGACCGTTGGCCCACGTACTGAAGCTACTGCCTCAGACAGTTTCCATGGCCGCGGCAAAGCGTATCTCCGAGCGATCGCAACGAGCTCACCCCATTGAGTTTGATCGAACTTCTTATCCGAACTCGTCCACTCACGAATGAATCGGGAGCGAGTCATAATCTCCCGGCGCAAGCACGCTTCGTACGGCTCATCCGCTTGGCGCGTGCGCGCTGCTGCCACACTCGCGATTCTTGCCAATTCCGCGAGAAAGCCCGCCGAAACCCACACCCTGACACCATCTGCGCTGAGCTGTTCTTTGAGCATGCGCGGGGCGTTTGTGAATCTCGGTACGAGCAACTCAATCGTGGAATCCAGTAGTTTCATGAACTTCCAAGGGTATATGCGCGTCAGTCTGCGATAAAGGGCTGCGGCGCGCTCGTTCCATACCCACTCCAACTCCTCGGCGAACCGCTTCGGCTTGATTGCAGCCGTATGGTCATGCATAGCTGTCCTCCTGGGACTACGCGCCTTTGCGACTCAACATTGCACGCACGTTGCGCGCCGCAAGCACCGGTAGGTACGAGCGTACTTTCGCACCCAACTCGAGCCGTGAAAATTCCTGTGCAAACAGACGCCGGACTTCCACCAATGGTGCGCCCGTTCGGTCGTGCAACGTACTGATCGCACGCTCGTGTCTGGCCGCTTCCTTACCGCGTTCTAGAAGTGAGTTCATCGAGAACCTCCTCGTGAATTTTGAGGCGTATGTTGAGGCAGGCCTCTGCGGCCGGTCGGTGCGCTGACACACAGACTGCAACTGCGCACAAAACACGCTCTCGAAGTTGCACCGTGGTAGTTTGCTTTTCGGTCCGAGGCTCAGGGTAAGCGTCCGCTTATCACCCGCCCACGCTAATTGGATGAATGTTCGGCAGCGAACAGATACAGTTTTACGTTGCGCGCAAGATGGGCGGTTATGAAAGGATACGGGTCTCGGCAGTCTTATCGAGGGTAGTGTTCAGCGTGCGGGGTCGACTCCGGGTTCGAGTCCGGCCCGCTCCGCTATAACGATCCAAGTCAATCAAGGTAACTTATGAATATCAAGCGTCACAGTGCCGCGTTTGCGGCGTTCGTTGGGTTTGTGATTACAAGCGTCGCGGCGGTCGCGGATGATCATGCCTACACTGACGGACCAGTCGTCAATGTAGCGGCGATTCGGACTGAATTTGGGAAGTTTGATGACTACATGAAATATCTCGACACCACATGGAAGGCCGAACAGGAAGCGGCCAAGAAGGCCGGAAATATCACCAGCTACAGGGTGATCACGGTAGAAGCACGCGGCGAAAATGATGCGGATATTTACCTGGTGACGAACTATAAGAACTGGGCCGCTTTTGACGGTGCAACAGCCAAGGGCGATGCGATAGCAAAACAGGTGGAAGGAACTTTGGCGGCGTCAAACCAAAGCGCGGTTGACCGCGCCAAGATCCGGCGCGTTCTGGGTTCGTGGACCGGACAGGAGCTTGACCTCAAGTAGCACACGGATCGTCTTGTGCACGATAACAAGCCGGGCCTCGCGCCCGGCTTTTTTCTATGGCGCGCCTGTGTATATAGGCAGACGGTTGACCAACCATACGACCGGGTGTCTCTACCCAGAATCTGCACGACTCACAAATCGTGTAAGTTGCATTGGAAACGTGCCACCTTGACTATTTAGCGCTCCTTTCCCGCCCGCGGACGCTCACACTACATGTGCCAGCGCACAGAAGCCTCCGCGCCCGCCAGGCATGCTACCTGTTTAGCCACTGAGGGCCGCGAGTGAGCGGACCGACTCTGTGTGTCCGGAATGCCCAGCTGCGGACCGAACCCACCGGCGGCTCGCTTCCTGTCTTCGTACGGAATCCGCTGAATTGACCACCACCGGGAGATCGATATGAATTGGGACGTCTTTAAATCCAACTGGAAGCAGTTCAAGGATAGATTGAAGGCACGCTGGCGAACTTGGGACATGAGGTCCATTGTGCCGATTGCGGCCAAACGAGCCCCGGCAGACTGGCCGATATCAAAGCAACGGATTGAGCGCCCAAACCAGGTGTGAACCCGCCGATCCACGAGCGGAGCGCCGCGCTCCCTGCGACGATCTCATGCCGCCGGGGCCCCGGACACGCCGAATCCGTGAGCCTCGAGGGAGGTGTCGCTTGCTCACCTTCGCCCGCTCACGCTGCAGCTGCAGGTTGCCGCACGGATCGCGACCCAGACGAAATCCGGCAGGCGGCAAGGCTGGCTACCTGGGAAGATGAAGGCGGCACGACTTCAAGTTGAGCTCAAGCGCCGTGGCAAGTCTAGCCTGCAGCTATGGTGGTGGAGCACGAGGACGCAGGAAGATTGAGATGGACTGGAATTCCGCGCAAGCCAACTGGCAGCAGTTCAGGTGCGAGGTGCACGCAAACTGGCTAAGGCTTACCTGCGGTCACCTCGACGCGATTGCGGGCAGGCGCGCGTGTCTTGCGAATAAGATTGAAGAGGCGTACGGCGTCACAGGCGACGTAGCCGAGCAGCAGATCAAGAGCTTCGAAGCGCGCAACCAGCACCCGCGTCCCGTGAGCTTTCGTTGAGCAGGCTATCGTGGCCGCGCATCCGTTGACACAATCCAGGGAGCTCAGCGAAGGCCGCGCACGAGGCGGCATGCCGCGCATATTGATAGTCGATGACGACGTGGATGCCGCCGATGCTCTCGCGTCCTTGCTGCAAGCGGCGGGGTACGGCGATACGCGCGTCGCGTACACCGGCGCGACGGCTCTTGCTCTCGCCGTCGAGTTCGTGCCCACGGTTCTGCTCGTGGACCTCGATCTGCCTGACATGAGCGGTTACGACGTCGCCCGGCATCTCTCTCAACATCCGCAGCTGCAGACCCTGAGACTGATTGCATTGACGGTTAGCAGTGAGCACCCCGGCCGCGAACTCGCGCGTGAGGCGGGGATCGAGCGATACCTGATCAAGCCCATCGGCGCCGCGGGCCTGGACGAGTTGTTCACCTGATCTCGCGACCCGACGGGTGATCCTCTGCATGCTCCCCTGTCGCTTCGGACGTGCACAGCAGCCGCAGAAGCACTTGCCCGAGTTTAATCCACCCGCGGCGGAAGGCAGCAGCAGCATCGCGCCAAGGAGGTCTGCGCTGAGGCTGCGCAGTTTCCACGGTAGATCGCGCGCGACCCACGTCGCGTGTTTCGCACTAATTGCAAGTCGAAACGAGCAGTCTCGCGCAATAAATATATCATTTGTGCACGCGCCGCACGCGCTCGACATCGGACGTATACTCCGCGCCCTCAACCGCATACGAGTTGAGTTGGTTGGCGAATTCTCGCTGACTATACGTCGAGGTTCAATTTATGGATCAATCAAAGAGCTTGCCTGTCGGCGAGGCCGCGAGGAACTCTAATACTGCACCCACTAAGAACATCGTTGACACGATGATCGCCGCGGGCCATTTCACGACCTTTGCTGCCGCAGTCAACGCAGCGGGTCTGACCGGTGAGCTGGTCGGCAAGGGCCCGTTCACCGTTTTCGCGCCGACCGATGAGGCGTTCAAGAAGCTCCCGGCGGGCGGGTATGAGAGCCTGCTCAAGGACGTGGGCAAGCTCAAGGCAATTCTTAACTACCACGTGGTCTCGGGCTATTTCACGGCCAGGGACGTGAAGTCAGGAGAAGTGATGACGCTGCAGGGCAGCCCGTTGACGGCAGCGGTGTCGTCATCGGACGTTCGAGTCAATGGGGCCCGCGTCACCAAGGCGGACATCGTTACGACGAACGGCATCGTTCACGCTATCGATGCGGTCATTCTGCCCAAGAACTGGCAATTGCTGGCCGCCGCGGCCTGACGATCGCCTTTCGCGAAGCACTTTCGTGCACTAGAAGGTCCCGTTCGCGGGACCTTCTCTTTTTGTTAGCCCGTGCTCAGTGATCAGCCCGCTGGCCCTCGTTCGCGGCGCCGATCGGTCGGCTGATTTCCGCTCCAAGCAAGTCTGACCCTGCGCACGAAACCTCGGCAAGATAGAGCGGATTGCTGTAGCCTGCACCTCGAGGCTCGTGATCTTTCGACTTGTCTGCCCTTGGCCTTGTGCCGTTCCGGCGCGTGTTCTGGCCGACGTCTGTCACCTCGGAAAGTCTGGCGAACCAGGAGGCAGGGCCTTCCTGCTCGTTTCCCTTTTGTCTTCGTGAGTAGTTCGCAGTGACCAAACTATACGTTGGAAATCTTCCCTTTACGGCCACCGAGGATACCGTGCGCGCCCTGTTCTCTCCGCACGGAACGGTTGAGAAGCTCGCCCTGATCAACGATCGCGACACCGGTCGCCCACGGGGCTTCGGTTTCGTTGAGATGTCGAATGCCGATGCCACGCGCGCCGCGGGAGCTCTGAACGGTACGGACTTCGGCGGCCGCGCCCTCAGGGTCAGTGAGGCCCAGGAGCGCGCCCGCGCGAGCACAGACGCAGGCGGGCCGCGGCGCTGAGGTCGGGGACTGCAGCTACTCGCCGCAGGCGCGGGACTGCTTTGGGGTAGCGCTGTGGCGGTCAGGGGCGCAGGACAGGCCCTTTGACGCGTCGGTCGAGGTCGTCGTGCTGACACGCGAAGGGTGCTCGTGCGACGACGTCACGAGTGCTAACGCCAGCGGCGCGGCGATTTCCTTCGCCGCGAACCCTCCCGGATCGGATCACGCATACGAGTGCCCCGCGTTCGGTGGTCGCCAGAACGCCCTCTTGCCCGCGATCCACCGCTTGCGGTTTAACTTCGATTCAGGCGAGAGATACATCGATCCGAGTCGCGCGCCGGGAAGTGAAGCGGCAGCTCGCGGCCATCCCGGAGGCCGAGGAACGACTCATTCTCGCCACCGGCCGCTACATTGGCGAAGGGTTCGACGACGCGCGACTCGATACGCTCTTTTTAGCCCTGCCTGTGTCGTGGAAGGGAACATTGATTCAATACGCAGGCCGGCTCCACCGTCTCCATCCGGCAAAGCAGGAAGTGCGCATCTTCGATTACGTCGACCGTGAGGTCCAGTGCTGTTGCGGCTGTTCCAGAAGCGCCTACGCGGCTATCGTGGTCTCGGTTACGCGAGAGGCGCAGCGCCGCTTGGGCTTGGGGAGCCTGGGGATGACATCGTCGTCGAATATGACGAGGAAGTGCTGCGCTCGCTCAAGAAGCGGGACGACTTCCTCTGAGCGCCGGCAAGCGCAAGAAGCGGCGTACTCCGCGCCTCACGAAGGCGAGGCTCACGGAATGATCGAGCAAGCGACCGTCGACGCCTACGGTAACTCCGAGTAGATTACAGGCTGTTTCACAAGCTCGTCGATGGCGACGCTGCTTTGCGGCTCTCAATCTAAAAATTGTTGGCACGTGTTGGGATTTGCGGCTTACTGCAGAATTCTGCTACCAACAATAACCACAGCTGCGTGAAGCACTGCGACACGGAGCAAGACACTCTGAGAACAGTTGAGAATCGGGAATAGCCGTGAAAGCCGAAGATTGTCGCGTGAAACTCCATAACATATTGCTTTTTAAAGAGAATTCTGGCGGAGAGAGAGGGATCCATATCGGAATACAAGCGGTTGATCCAAGAACAACTTTTCTATTCGATGAATTCTGATACCCACAAAAGTACCCACGGATCTCGCCGGTCGATTGCGCGCGTTCGATAGGATTTGCCGAGTTAGGCGGAGATAATATTAGACAGGTCGAGCTGAGATTCCCGCTGCCAGCTCGTCCGCACGTTCGTACCACCGCACGTAGGCGGGCTATCGCTTCCGCGTGCGCGCGAGGCGGCGATCGAACGAATACGGTCTCGGCGGAGAAAGCTGGAAGCGTCGAAAGTCGGGGTGCGCGGGATTCAAGAGAAAGTTCCATTCCTCCACGACCACAGCTGAGGGGACTTGAAGTACGGCGGTCTCTAGGCGCTCAAGCCAAACGCGTCCCAGCTCCTGCAGCGCCGGCGGCGCCTCGGCATTGGACCAATTCTTCGGCAACCGATCGATGGCGACGGTCTCTACTTTGAGATCGTCGGGCCACTCTGCGCTCGCGATCACAGACGCCGGCACCCAGCCACGGTGCTTATAGTTCAACGTGTACTCGAGCACGGCGAGCGCGATGCTGCCCGAGGTGTAGACCACCCGGTGCCCGCGAGGTGTCCAGCGGCCGCTCGCGTGCAGCCCGCCTCTGCCGGAGAAGATCTCACTTTGATGCCGGCGCTTGGTGAGCCGATAGACCGTGGTCAAGCGTAGAGACCGTACTCCATCTGATACAGGAGGTTACTCACCTTCTCGGCACCCGCATCGGTTGCGAGGACCTCGAGGGGCCTGCGCCCGCCGAGGGACTCACTGGGCTCGCGGAGCCAACCGACCGCGTGTGACCGGTCCTCCAGCACCTCCTCCGCGAGTGCCAAGATTCGCGCAAGGCGAGCGACGCGGTCGGAAACTGCAGGATCCAAGCGAGAACGGCGCTTCCAGCGTGCCCGGGTCCGAAGACTGACCTGAAGCAGCCGGTCCTCCTCGTCGGGGCTCAGTGCAAGCGTGTGGGCAACTCGCTCATAGGCTTTGATCGGCAGGCCTCGTTCGATCTCCGCGAGCAAGTCCACGCGATGGGCGCGGGCCCCAAAGACTTGGCGGCCCCCGAGAACCTGCATTAGGTTTGCGGACATGCTCGACTCCGATCCTGCCACATGGCATATATTGTAGTGCCATATGACATTAGGTGCAACTGCATCAGAGCGATATGGGAATTAAGGTTGATGAGCGCCTCGGCGGACGTGTTCGCCGTGAGCGCGGTCACTGTTGAACGGGGTTCGCCCTATCGGGTGAACAGCGCTTCGAAGAGGCGCTGTGACTCTTTCAGGCCCTCGTCCGTCAAGACGACCGATCTAGCCTTGCCGACGGGGTCCGTAATGTAGCCCTTGTGGTGAAGCCTTTCCATTGCGTCCCAGTCGAAGCCCTTCCAAGCTCCGGAGCCCGCGTACAGAGTTGCAAGCTCAGCGCGCTCGGATCGCGGATGCGTTGGTCGTGTGTAAACGCCTGCATATCGTAGCGCAGATACAACCCATGGCTCTATGGACAATGTTGTCGGGCGACGATCATCATCAAGGGTAACCGTCGCGATTTCGACTGCCTGGCAACCCACTGTCATCCGCTGGGGAACAACAAGAAGTCCGAGGCGGGACCGTTCGAGATCATCGGCGACATCACGGATGCATGGACGCTGCGGTCCCGCTCGGGTAACTGTAAGGCGCCGAAGTGCCACGCCTTGCGTTTCGCCGCGAGGATATGAGCCTATAAGTCACTCCGACTAACCTGCGCAGACAGGCCGAAGGTTTTGCGGCTCTCCATCCACCATCTGCTGCCAGGTGTTGGTATCGACGGCTTACCGAGTTCTGATACCAACAGATATACCAACAGTTACGTGAGGCACCGCGATACGGAACGAAACACCCTGAGAACACGAGAATCAGGAATAGTCCCGAAAAACCAAAAATTACCGCTTAAAACTCTGTAATGCTTTGATTTATAAATAGAATTTTGGCGGAGAGAGAGGGATTCGAACTCGGGCGGGTGACGTTTCAGATCAGTAAGTTGCTGATGCGTATACACGCCCGCATCCCCACCGATCCCCCGAAGCCCACCAGATTTGCCACCAGAACCTTCTTGCAAGATGACTGGACTGCCCGTCCGCCGATATCGACTTCGAATCCAGCTCCAATCGCGTCCCCAGTCAGATCTCGCTGCACGATTGTATCTATTCGGATACACTGCGCGAAGTGAATAGCCTCATTGCAACGCCGGAATTCGAGCGCTGGCTTGAAAAATTGCGGAATGCGAAAGGAAAGGCGCGAATTCTCTCGAGATTGGATTCTGCGGCGATTGGCAACTTCGGTGACTGCCAGTCTGTCGGCGAGGGCGTGACCGAGATGCGGATTCATTTCGGGCCGGGTTACCGCGTGTATTTCACCAGACGCGGCACATTCGTGTATGTGCTCCTGATTGGCGGCGACAAGTCGACCCAGAAGCGAGACATCAAACGCGCCCTGAAGATGGCGCGGGAGTTGAAGATATGACTGCGAAAAAGGCGAAGGCGAAATCAGCTGCGGCGAGTGAACTCGCACCGTTCGATGTGTCACGGCACCTTAACAGTGAGGCAGTGATTGCCGAATACCTGGCCGCCGCTCTTGAAGATCCAAATCCCGACATGTTTCTGCGCGCAGTCGCAAATGTCGCCAAGGCGCGAGGCATGGCCGCGGTGGCTGAGGCATCGGGACTTGGACGTGAAAGCCTGTACAAGGCGCTCTCCCCAGGCGCGAAGGTGCGATACGAAACCGTGCGAAAGCTGGTGGATTCTCTTGGTGTGAAACTGACTGTGACCACGTAGCTGCGCGATCCGGCGGTCCCGTTCGTCGGCGAAAGCCTCATCATTAGGCAGCCATGCGCATCCACTTTGAATCAAAGAAGCTAACTACTGCGGGGCACCTGAAAATTGCGCGCCAGGCCCAGCCCAACCCCCTCCATCCACAACACGGAGCCCATCACCATGGATGACGTCATCATCATCGGCGGCAGCTTTGCCGGTCTCGCCGGCGCCCTGCAGCTCGGCCGTGCCCGCCGCAAGGTCACCGTTCTCGATACCGGCCTGCCGCGCAATCGCTTCGCCGGCCACTCGCATGGCCTGCTCGGCCACGATCACAAGCCACCGCTGGACATCCTGGCCGAGGCGCGGCAGCAGTTGGCGCGGTATCCCACGATCAGGCTGGTCAATGCCCGGGCCGACAGCATCTCCGGCGCCATCGACGATTTCACCGTCCTCACTGCCAATGGCGAAAGCCTTGGGGCGCACCGCCTGATCCTAAGCTATGGCGTCGCCGACCAGATGCCTGATGTTCCGGGCTTTGCCGCAGGCTGGGGCACCTCCATCGTGCCCTGCCCCTATTGCGACGGCTTTGAAGTCGCCGGCCAGCATTGGGGCCTCGTCTGGTCCGGCCCGCAGTCGCACAACCATGTCAGGCTGTTCCACGATTGGACCGACACGCTGACGCTCTTCGCCGATGGTCACGACATTCCGCCCGATATCCGAGCCGATCTGGCGCGCCGCAAAATACCTGTCGTCGATGGCCGGCTCATCGAGATCGCCCATCACGGGGGCCATAACGCCACCGTCAAGCTCGATACCGGCGCCAATGTCGGGGTCGACATCCTGTTCGCGCATCCGCGCAACAAGCCATCCGCAAGCCTGCATGAATCACTGGGCCTCGCCACGGTCAATACGCCCCTCGGCATCGCCCTCAAGGTCGACGAGCGCCGCGAAACCAGCATGCCCGGCATTTACGCCGCGGGCGACCTCGCCAACCCCCTCATGCCCTCGGTCACCTCGGCATCATCGCACGGCGCGACGGCGGGTATCTCCGCCCAGCAGTCGATGCTGGTTTGAGCGCACAGATTCCCTCTCCGGTTGCGTCGTCGCCTTCGAAGAGGTTGGCATAGATCGGCGCGGTGAAGGACGGATCGTCGAGCTTGACGGAATGTTAGGAGCGGTTGTCCTTCGAGGTCCGGCGCCAGGCGGCACCGATCTCGGCTCGTCCGGCGGCGCGAGCAGATCCTATTACGAGATTAGTTCCCGTGAGAAGCACGATTGATGCCACCAATGTCTGCTTTGAGACGGTAGACAGCCATTTGTGAAGTGAACCGCGCCGGTTTCTCCGAAGCCTAAACTGCGCCTCACGCGCCGTTCTGAATTGGTGTGTCGGCGTTATCCTCTCGCGTGCAATTCGACGGTATGCCGTGGTAGTTAGCGCTTCCTCACTTGCTTGAGATTGTTTGGTCACTACAGCAGGTCGGACTATCTGGTAGCTATGTATGCACTCCGAGAACGCTGGCGCCCTCAGTTCGACCTCACCCGGCACGAGATCGAGCAGGCAGTTGACGCCTCAGTGCATAGTTAGTGAGAAGCGAAGAGAGGGATTCGCTATGAAGCTATGGCGAACGGACGTGCAAGTTGCTGAATGTTCGGGGGCGCTTCAATATCGCGACAGCATCCGTAACGGCGATTTGCCACCAGAATGCCACCAGCAAATTTCTTGGCATTGATTTTGTTAGGAAATTTGGCGGAGAGAGAGGGATTCGAACCCTCGAAGGGCTTTTGACCCTTACACCCTTAGCAGGGGTGCGCCTTCGACCACTCGGCCATCTCTCCGCGCCTGGGAACGCTGGTGTGTCAGCTCATTGGCCGGCGGCTGCCCGGCTGGCCCGCGTGCGGGGCGGCCATGATACTGAAGGGGCCGGCGCGCGGCAAAAGCGCGCGCGCGCCTCAGGCGGCGAGCCGTGCGCGCACGAACGCCTGCACCGACTCGAGCGCCGCATCGAGCGCTTCGGGCTTGCTGCCGCCGGCCTGCGCAAAATCCGCCCGACCGCCGCCGCGACCGCCCACCTGCGCAGCCACCGCACCGGCCAGCTCGCCGGCCTTGATGCGCGCGGTCTGGTCCGCGGTCACCCCCACGACCAGCAGCACCTTGGCGGAGTTCTCGACGCTTGCCAGCACCACCACCGCCGATTTGAGGCGCTCCTTGAGCTGATCCACGGCGCTGCGCAGCGCACCGGCATCCGCACCGTCCACCTTGGTGGCGATCACCTTGACACCCTGCACGTCGACGGCGCCCGCGGCGAGATCGACACCCTGACCGGACGCGAGCCGGTCCTTCAGCGCGCGAATTTCGCGCTCCATCTGGCGCGCGCGCTCGAGTTGCTCGCGCACTTTGTCCGGCAGCTCCTCGCGCGTGCCGCGCACCAGGGCGGCGAGGTCGCGCAGCAGCCCCTCGTTCTGATCGACGTAGTCGAGCGCTGCCTCCCCGGTGAGCGCCTCGATGCGGCGCACGCCGGAAGCGACCCCGCCCTCGCTCACGATCTTGAAGAGCCCGATGTCGCCGGCGCGTTGCACGTGAGTGCCGCCGCACAGCTCCATCGAAAACTCACCCAGGCGCAGTACCCGCACGTCCTTGTCGTATTTCTCGCCAAAGAGCGCGATGGCGCCCCCGGCCACCGCGCCCTCATAGTCCATGACACGCGTTTCCGCCGGTATGTTGGCGCGGACCTGCGCATTCACGAGCCGTTCGATCTCGCGCAGCTCCGCGGGTGTGACGGGCTGAAAATGCGCGAAATCGAAGCGCAGCCGGTCGGGCGCCACCAGCGATCCCTTCTGCTGCACGTGGGTGCCGAGCACCTTGCGCAGCGCCGCGTGCAGCAGATGGGTGGCGCTGTGATTGAGCACAGTCGCCTGGCGGCGTGCGCCGTTCACCTGCGCCGCGAGCGTGTCGCCGACGCGAATGCCGCCCTGCGCGAGGCGTCCGAGGTGCGAGTGCGCGGCGCCGCGCTTCTGCGTATCCTCCACCACGAAGCGCACCCCGGGAGCGGTGAGCTCCCCCGCATCTCCCACCTGACCGCCCGCCTCGGCATAGAAGGGCGTGCGATCGAGCACCACCTCGCCCTGCTCGCCCGCGCCGAGCGCATCGACCTGCGCGCCCCGCTTCAAGAGCGCCACCACGCGCCCGGAGCCGGCGAGTCCCTCGTAGCCCTGGAACAGCGTGCGTGCATCGAACGAAGCGCCGCCGCGCGGGTCGACGCTGCCGAACTTGCTCGCCTCCTGGGAGCGGCGCCGCTGCTCCTCCATCGCCGCCTCAAAGCGTGCCTGGTCGATGCCGAGGCCGCGCTCACGCGCCACGTCGGCCGTCAGATCGACCGGAAAGCCGTAGGTGTCGTAGAGCTTGAACACCGTATCGCCGTCGATCACTTTCGCGCCGTGCAGGTTGCGGATGGCGCCCTCGAGCAGCACCATGCCGTTGGCGAGGGTTTCGGCGAAGCGCTCTTCTTCGGTTTTCAGCACGCGCTGCGCGTGCTCGCTGCCGCGCACGAGCTCCGGGTAGGCATCGCCCATCTGCTCTGCGAGCACCGGCACCAGCTTGTGGAAGAACGGCTCCTGCACACCGAGCTTGTAACCGTGGCGGATCGCGCGGCGGATGATCCGCCGCAGCACGTAGCCGCGGCCCTCGTTGCTCGGCAACACTCCGTCGACCACCAGGAAGGTGCTGGCGCGGATGTGATCGGCGATCACGCGCAACGAGCTTGAAGTCAGCACCGCGGTTCCGGCCAGCCTGCCTGCGGCGCGTATCAGGTTCTTGAACAGATCGATGTCGTAGTTGGAATGCACGCCCTGCATGACCGCCGCGACACGCTCCAGGCCCATGCCGGTGTCCACCGAGGGTTTCGGCAGCGTAGTGAGCCGACCGTCAGGGGCGCGCTCGAACTGCATGAACACCAGGTTCCAGATCTCTACATACCGGTCGCCCTCCTCCTCGGCGGAGCCCGGCGGGCCGCCGGCGATGCCCGGTCCATGGTCGTAGAAGATCTCGCTGCACGGACCGCACGGACCGGTATCGCCCATCGCCCAGAAGTTTGACGCCTCGCCGAGGCGCGCGAAGCGCAGCGGACTGACCCCGACGTCCTTCAGCCAGATGTCCGCCGCCTCGTCATCGTCGCGGTACACCGTGCACCACAGCCGCGCCGGGTCGAGTCCCAGGGTGTGGATGAGGAAATCCCAGGCGAAATGAATCGCCTCGCGCTTGAAATAGTCGCCAAAGGAGAAGTTGCCGAGCATCTCGAAGAAGGTGTGGTGCCGGGCGGTGTAACCCACGTTCTCCAGGTCGTTGTGCTTGCCGCCGGCGCGCACGCAGCGCTGGCTGGAGACCGCGCGCAGGTAGTCGCGCTGCTCCCGGCCGGTAAACACGTCCTTGAACTGCACCATGCCGGCGTTGGTAAAGAGCAGCGTCGGGTCATCCCCGGGCACGAGCGAGCTCGAGGGCACGACCTGGTGGCTGCGCGCGCGGAAGAACTCCAGAAACGCGCTGCGCACGTCCGCGGCGCTCATGTAAGTCGGCTTGCTCAAAGGTTTTCAGTCCGCATCCGGATCGGCGCCCGTCGCCGCGCGGATATGATCCGACGAAAAGCCACGATACTGCAAAAAACGCGCTTGCCGGGCCTTCTCCGCCCAGCTCGCCGGCGGCTGAGGGCCGAACCTGGCGCTGCGCGCGCGGCGCGCGAGCGCGTGCCAATCCGGTCCGCCGGCGAGCGCCGCATCGACCAGCGCCTCGGGCAGGCCGCACCGGCGCAGCTGCGCGGCGATGCGGATCGGGCCCTGGCCGCGCCCGGCGTGCCAGTTGACATAGTTCTCCGCGAAGCGCCGGTCGTCGAGGACCCCGCGGGTCGCGAGCTCGGCGATCGCCTGCCCCGCGGCGGCGTCCTCAAACCCCTTGGAACACAGCTTCACGCGCAGCTCGGCGCTGGCGAAGTCCCGCCGCGCGAGCAGCGCGACGGCCGCCGTGCGCGCAGCCTCGGGATCTGTGCGCTGTTGTGTATTGGCCGCTTTGGATGATCTGCGCAGGGCCATGGCTTGCAGTATAGTGGTTTGTCGGCCGCTCGCCCGGGAGCCACCGCGCCTCATTCAAACAGGTATAGGAACACGACCATGCGATTGGTTGTTGGAGTGCTGGCGTGCATCGGTGCTGGCGTCCTGACTGTCGCGGTGGCGGACCCGCCCGAGCAGCCGGTACACGCCGCGTCCTCCCCGAGCACGATCGCCCCCGCCGCGCAGGCCCCCGCTGCGCCTCAGTCGGACCGCGTCGCGCCGGCCGTCACGAAGCCGACGATCGACCCGCAAGAGAAACGCCTCATCGCGCAGGGTTACAAGCCCGAGATGCTCAACGGCCAGAAGGTCTTCTGCCGGCGCGAGCAGACCCTGGGATCACGCCTCGGTGAGGCGAAGCACTGTGCGACCGCCGAGCAGCTGAAGATCTCGCAGCAGGAAAGCCACGACGTGATAGAAAAGATCCAGCGTACCCAGAAAAATCCCGCAGGGGGCTGAGCCCTACCGGGCATTGGTGGCAATCAGGCCGAATTGGCCGCCTGCTCGACGTTGCGCTGCGGCCGCGGCGGCAGGAGGCGCGCCCTCACCTGCTCCTCGATCTCGCGCGCGACCTCCTTGTTCGCCAGCAGGTAGGCACGCGCATTGTCCTTGCCCTGGCCGATGCGGCTGCCCTTGTAGGCATACCAGGCGCCCGACTTCTCGATGATCCCGAGCGAGCTGCCGAGCTCGATGATCTCGCCCTCGCGCGAGATCCCCTGCCCGTACATGATCTCGAACTCCGCCTCCCGGAACGGCGGCGCGACCTTGTTCTTCACCACCTTGACGCGCGTCATGTTGCCGGTGACTTCCTCGCCGTTCTTGATCGCACCGATGCGCCGGATGTCGAGGCGCACCGAAGCATAGAACTTCAGCGCGTTGCCGCCGGTGGTGGTTTCGGGATTGCCGAACATCACGCCGATCTTCATGCGGATCTGGTTGATGAAGACGACGATGGTGTTCGAGCGGCTGATGTTGCCGGTGAGCTTGCGCAGCGCCTGCGACATGAGCCGCGCGTGCAGCCCGACCTGCATCTCGCCCATCTCGCCCTCGATCTCGGCTCGGGGTGTGAGAGCGGCCACGGAATCCACCACCACGATGTCGACCGCGTTCGAGCGCACCAGCATGTCGGTGATCTCCAGCGCCTGCTCGCCGGTATCCGGCTGCGACACCAGCAGCTCGTTGATGTTCACCCCGAGCCTCTCGGCGTACGAGGGATCGAGCGCATGCTCCGCATCGACGAACGCGGCCGTGCCGCCGCCGCGCTGCACTTCGGCGATGACCTGCAGGGTGAGCGTGGTCTTGCCGGAAGCCTCGGGCCCGTAGACCTCCACCACCCGGCCGCGCGGCAGCCCGCCTACGCCCAAGGCGATGTCGAGTCCGAGCGAACCAGTGGACACCGTCTCCACGTCGTAGTTCGCCGCGGCATCGCCTAAGCGCATCACCGAGCCCTTGCCGAACTGCTTTTCGATCTGTCCGAGTGCGGCGGCGAGCGCCTTCTTGCGATTTTCTTCCATCTGCGAGATTCCGTAAGAGTGTGGCGGGGAGCGAGAGAATTTCCTGGTCGCAATTATCACATAAACATGCGGCGATCGGTGCGCGCTTAGCGGCGCTGTTTTGCGGCTACTCGTGCGCTTTCTCCGCCTTAACCAGTAAATACGATTCAATGACACTGTATACGGGGCCGCCCGGGTCGGTGCGGCTCTCGATCAGCGCGAATGCGTCGAAGCGCCACAGCACCGGTTGCACGGCGAGCGCGGCTGGCGCATGGGCAACCTTGCGCGCCACGGTGACATGCGCGCGGAAGGGCTTGAGATCCGGACTAAACCCAGCGGCCGCGGTTTCGTTCTTGAGCGTCGCCGCGAGCTCCGGCGCGCCCGCCGTCACCGCCTCGCCGCCGAGCGCGCACAGGATCTGCGCTCGCGCCCAGTGCGCCAGGCGATCGAAACTCAGCAGCAGCGGTAGCCCGCGCGCGGGGAATACTTGCGCGACCCGGCGCGCGATCCGGTCGAGCTCCGCGACGCGCCCCTCGGGCACGGCGCCGAGGAACGCCAGCGTCACGTGCAGGCCCGGCACCGGCACCGGACGCCCGCCGCAGGATCTGACGCCCTTGCGGGTGGCGTGAGCGAGCGCGCCGCGCTGCTGCGCATCCGGCCACAGCGCAAAGAACAGCCGCCGTGTCGGCTCGCGCGAGGGGCTCAAACCGCATCCGTGCGCGGCGTGGCTTGCGGACGCACCGGCAGATCGAGCCGCAGGATGAGCCGCAACGCATGCTGCACCGAATGGCGGCGCACGGACGCGCGATCCCCGCCGAAGAGCTTCTGCTCGGCGGTGATGTCGATCGAGCGCGCCTGACGGGCGGCGGCGCAGAACCACACGGTACCGACCGGCTTACTCGGCGTGCCGCCATCCGGACCCGCGATGCCGCTCACCGCCAGCGCCACGGTGGCGCCGGAAACGCGCAACGCCCCTTCGGCCATCTCCCGCACGCTCTGCTCGCTCACCGCGCCGAAGCTCGCGAGCGTACGCGCCGCCACGCCCAGGTCGCGCACCTTCGCGGCATCCGAGTAGGTCACGTAGCCGCACTCGAACCAGTGTGAACTGCCGGGCACGTCGGTGAGCGCCTTGGCGACCCACCCGGCGGTGCAGGACTCGGCGGTGACCAGGCGCCGCTCGGCGGCGTGGAGCTTCAGGCCGACGCGCTCGGCCAGCTCGTAGAGCTCAGGATCGCTCACCATGGCGCGAGGCTAACCCAGCCGTGAGGCCCGACGGTAGCCTCGGCCGGGGTGGCGGGGCACGGGCACCTTCGCCCGCCGCCACCGAAGCCCGCCAAGGCGGCCCGTCTTGCGGTAGCCTTCGCGCACCATGAACGACGCGCTCCGCTCGCCGCATACGCCGGTGATGCAGCAGTACCTGCGCATCAAGAGTCAGCACCCGGACATGCTGCTCTTCTACCGCATGGGCGATTTCTACGAGCTGTTCTACGACGATGCCCGCCGCGCTGCGGCGCTCCTCGACATCACCCTCACCACGCGCGGGCAATCGGCGGGCGAGCCGATCCCCATGGCCGGCGTGCCGTTTCACGCCGTGGACAGCTACCTCGCCCGGCTCGTGCGCAAGGGCGAGAGCGTCGCCATCTGCGAGCAGCTGACGGACCCGGCCGCCTCGAAGGGACCCGTGGAGCGCGCGGTGGTGCGCATCGTCACCCCCGGTACCGTGACGGACACCGCGCTCCTCGAGGAGCGCCAGGACACCCTGGTCGCCGCAGTGGCCCGCGACGGCGAGCGTTTCGGGCTCGCCTGGCTCGACCTCGCCGCCGGGCGCTTCACGGTGCTGCAGGGCGAGGGGCGCCAGGGGCTCGCGGGGGAGCTCGAGCGGCTGCGCCCCGCGGAGCTGCTGCAGGCCGAGGGCGCGGGCGATGAGCCCGTGACGCCATCGGGCACGGCGCTGCGCACGCGACCGCCGTGGCACTTCGAGCTCGCCAGCGCCTCGCGCCTGCTGACCGACCAGCTCGGCACGCTCGATCTCAGGGGCTTCGGGGCGGATGAGCTGCCGCTGGCCATCGCCGCGGCCGGGGCGCTGCTGCAGTACGTGCGCGACACGCAGAAATCGGCGCTGCCGCACATCCGCGCGCTGCACGTCGAGGAGCGTGGTGAGGCGCTGGTTCTCGATGCCGCCACCCGCCGCAATCTCGAGCTCGATGCGAGTCTCAGCGGGCGTGAGGACGCGACGCTGTTCGCGGTGATCGACAGCTGCGCCACCACCATGGGCTCGCGGCAGCTGCGACGCTGGCTCAACCGCCCACTGACCGCTCACCCGCTGCTGCGCGAGCGCTACCACGCGATCGGCGCCCTGATCGCGGCACGCGCTTTCGACGCCGTGCGCCGCCACTTGAAGGGCGTGGGCGATGTCGAGCGCATTCTCGCGCGGGTGGCATTGCGCTCGGCGCGGCCGCGCGACCTCACGCAGCTGCGCAGCTCGCTCACCGCCCTGCCGGCGCTGCGCGCCGCGCTCGTGGCGCTGGATGCACCGCTCCTCGAGCAGCTGCGCGCTCGGATGCACGAGCACGAGGACGTGGTGGCTCTGCTTGCTGCCGCCATCGCCGCCGAGCCCGCCGCACTGGTGCGCGACGGCGAGGTGATCGCCGCCGGCTACGATCCCGAGCTCGATGAGCTGCGGCGCATCGCCACCCACACCGATGAGTTCCTCCTCGAGCTGGAGCGGCGCGAACGCGAGCGCACGGGGCTCCCCACCCTCAAGCTCGGCTACAACCGCGTGCAGGGCTTCTTCATCGAAATCCCGCGCCGCGATGCCGAGCGTGTGCCGAAGGACTACGTGCGTCGCCAGACCGTGAAGTCCGCCGAGCGCTTCATCACCGAGGAGCTGAAGCGCTTCGAGGAGCGGGTGCTGGGCGCGCGCGATCAGGCGCTCGCGCGTGAGAAGCAGCTGTACGAGGAGATTCTGACGCGGCTCATCGACGCCTTGGGTCCCCTGCAGGCCACCGCCGGCGCGCTCGCCGAGCTCGACGCCCTCGCCGCTCTCGCGGAGCGGGCCTGCGTGCTCGAGTGGACGCCTCCGGAGCTGACCGCGGAGGCGCGTCTCACGATCGAGGGCGGCCGCCACCCGGTGGTCGAGCGCTTCTCGGAAGGTGCGTTCGTGCCCAACGACCTGGCGCTCGATGCGGAGCGGCGCATGCTCATCATCACCGGGCCCAACATGGGCGGGAAGTCGACCTACATGCGCCAGGCGGCGCTCATCGCGCTGCTGGCGCACATGGGCAGCTACGTGCCCGCGGAGCGCGCCGTGCTCGGGCCGATCGATCGCATCTTCACGCGCATCGGAGCGGCGGATGATCTCGCCGGCGGGCGCTCCACCTTCATGGTGGAGATGACCGAGGCCGCCAACATCCTGCACAACGCCACCGCGCGCAGTCTCATTCTCCTCGATGAGATCGGCCGTGGCACCAGTACCTTCGACGGGCTGTCGCTCGCCTGGGCGATGGCGCGCGACATCGCCACGCGCGTGCGTGCCTTCACGCTGTTCGCCACGCACTACTTCGAGCTCACCACGCTCGCCACCGAAGTCGAGGGCTGCGCCAACGTGCACCTGGACGCGACCGAGCATGGCGAGGGCATCGTGTTCCTGCACGCGGTGAAGGACGGCCCCGCCGACCGCAGCTATGGCCTGCAGGTGGCGCAGCTCGCGGGGGTGCCGGTGAGCGTGATCGGGGAGGCACGGCGCTACCTCGAGGCCCTGGAGTCGCAGCGCGATCGCGAGCGCGCCTCGGCCAACGGCCGCGGCACTCCCGCGGCACAAACGGAGCTGCCGTTCCTCGCCACCGCGACTGAGGCGCCCGCGCGCAGCGCGGCGCAGGATGAAATCCGCGCGGCGCTCGCAGCCCTCGACCCGGATGAGCTGTCGCCGAAGGCTGCGCTGGAAGCGCTCTATCGCCTGCGGCGGCTACTGGATGCTAGCGAAACGTAAAGCGCCCATGGGTGAGGAACGACCCCGTCTCGCGCGCCACGCGCGCGGACAGGAGCATCCCCAGGTGGCTGACCGGCAGCACGATGTGATCGGTGGCGCCGGGCATGCGCGTCTCGCTCACCGCGACGGTGCCGTCGTTCTCCTCGGCGAAACCCGCCAGCAGCTGTCCCACGCCGATCGGCTGGCTGCCGGCGATGATGCCGAGCGGCCGCGCCTGCACCCAGCGCCGCTCGTGCGGCTGTAACAGCTCCTGCGCGACCGACTGCCCCATGAGGTGCGCGACCGGCGCGAAGCGGGCGGCCCGCTCGGCCGCACGACTGCCCACGCACGGCGTGCCGAGGAACACCGCACGGCCCGGAGGCTGGTCGGGAAAACGCTCGAGGAAGCGATGGATGACGAGCCCGCCTAAGCTGTGGCCGAGGAAATGCACCGCCGGGGCCTTGAGCTCGCGCATGAAGCTCTCCAGGTGCGCGGTGATATCGTCCATGCTCGATGAGGCCGCGGAGTAGCGGAAGGCCTGCAGCGCGAGCTCGAAGCCGTGCGCCAGCCGGTGACGCAGGATGAGGGACTCCTCACCGGGCATCCACAGGCCGTGCACGTAGACGACCGGCGCTCTCAAGGCTGCGGTACGCGCACCCGCACGTGCAGCTCGCGCAGCTGCGCTTCGCTCACTTCCGTCGGCGCATCGGTGAGCGGATCCGCGGCCGTCTGGGTCTTCGGGAAGGCGATCACCTCGCGGATGCTGTCGGCGCCGGCCATGAGCATGGCCAGCCGATCGAGCCCGAAGGCAATGCCCCCGTGTGGCGGTGCGCCGAATTTGAGCGCATCGAGCAGGAAGCCGAATTTCTTCTGCGCCTCCTCGAAAGGGATCCCGAGCAGCTCGAACACCGTGGATTGCATCTCCTGGCGGTGGATGCGCACCGAGCCGCCGCCGATCTCGGAGCCGTTCAACACCAGGTCGTAGGCGCGCGCGAGCGCCGCGCCCGGAGCCGCGCGCAGCGCCGCCGGGTCATCGTCGCGGGGCGCGGTGAAGGGGTGGTGCATGGCGGCCCAGCGCTTCTCGTCCGCGTCCCACTCGAACATGGGAAAGTCGACGACCCACAGCGGCCGCCAGCCTGGCTCCAGGAGCTTCAGATCCTGGCCGATCTTCAGGCGCAGCGCGCCGAGGGAGTCGTTGACCACCTTGGCCGTGTCGGCGCCGAAGAAAATCAGGTCGTTGTCGGCGGCGCCGGTGCGCTCGAGGATGCCCGCGAGCGCCGCATCATTGAGGAACTTGATGATCGGGGACTGCAGCCCGTCGCGCCCCCGGGCGCGCGCGTTCACCTTGAGGTACGCGAGCCCCTTTGCGCCGTAGCGGGCCACGAACGCCGTGTAGTCATCGATCTGAGAGCGCGGCAGCGCGCCGCCCCCCGGCACGCGCAGCGCCGCGACCCTTCCGGCCGCGTCCTTCGCCGGGCCCGCGAACACCTTGAAGTCGCACGCCTTCACCAGGTCGGCGACGTCGATGAGCTCGAGTGCAATGCGCAGGTCGGGCTTGTCGGATGCATAGCGGCGCAGGGCGTGCGCATAGGTGATGCGCGGAAACGGACGAGGGAGCTCCGCCCCCAGGACCTCCCTGAAGAAATGGCGCACCAGCTCTTCCATGAGTCCCATGATCTCGTCCTGCGCGAGGAACGAGGTCTCGATGTCGAGCTGGGTGAACTCGGGCTGGCGGTCGGCGCGCAGGTCCTCGTCGCGGAAGCAGCGCACGATCTGGTAGTAGCGATCGAAGCCCGCGATCATCAGCAGCTGCTTGAAGATCTGCGGCGATTGCGGCAGCGCGAAGAACTTGCCCGGATGGGTGCGGCTCGGCACCAGGTAATCGCGCGCCCCCTCGGGCGTCGCCTTGGTGAGCATCGGCGTCTCGAGGTCGATGAAGCCGTGGGTGTCCAGATAGCCGCGCATCGAGCGGGTAATGCGATGACGCAGCCGCAGGCGCTGACTCATGACCTCGCGACGCAGGTCGATATAGCGGTAGCGCAGCCGCACCTCTTCACCGACCTGCTCGTCCAGCTGGAATGGCAGGGGCTCGGAGCGGTTCAGCAGCTCGAGCTCGCGCGCGAGAAGCTCCACGCGTCCGGAAGCGAGGCTCGCGTTCACCGTGCCGGGGGGCCGCTCGCGCACCTTGCCCGTCACCCGGATGACGAACTCGTTGCGCAACCGCTCGGCTTCCCCGAAGACCGCGGCGGCACCGGGGTCGAACACG
>Ga0209350_1000291_pt1 | contig 31645 bp, 33 predicted proteins | sample GraSoi013_2_20cm_2_FD_185822 | JGI IMG/M metagenome (GOLD analysis project Ga0209350, IMG submission 185822) | Grasslands soil microbial communities from the Angelo Coastal Reserve, California, USA - Sample 09_27_2013_2_20cm (SPAdes) (version 2) | ecosystem: Environmental > Terrestrial > Soil >...
CGCCCAAAGCGCGCCAAAAGACGGCGCTGGGCTCCACTCCGTCCGAGGCCAAGGAGGCCCATTCATGAGGTTCAGGGGTGGGGAATTTTCAACCGGTACAATGAGGAATTTTCAACCGGAATTGACAGAATTTCATAAGTGTTGCAGCTAAAGGGGTTAGGGCGAGGTGTTGGTGAGAAAATAGCGGCGAGAGATGCGAGTGTTCGGAGGAGCTAGGAGGGACCGCGTAGCGGGCGACCATGGTGGCTGGACAATCCTTTTGCGACAAGTTGGATTTTGTGATCGCTAAGCCTATGGCGGGTAGACGAAGGGATCGTGCCGAATTAACTAAAGCATTATAGCATATTGGTACCGTTTATCAAGAATTACTTGTAAGTGGTTTTGCTAGGACGAGATAATAAGCTCAATCCTACTTCAGCAGGGGTTGTACGAGCTCCGATGCCTTGAGAATACACTCCACTACACCGCCCACGGCTGCAGCTTTCTCGATGCCTGCCCAGAGTTTCTGGACGACCGTCTTGTCCGGACTTGGTTTCTGAAGTTGAGCCTGCAGACTGTCGATGTCTGCAATTGCCTCTAGTTTTGAGTCTTCTGAAAGCTGCGGTTCGGCCAGAATTGCGTTCTTCGTATCGGACAGGACTCTTGAGAGATCTGCGAACGTCGTGTTCACGACGTTTCCGTCACCGACTACGGTAACACCATGTATGTTGGATATGTTGATGTGTGGAGACATTGGTGGGCGCTGGTAGAGCGATGCTGATTCCAGGTGATCTATTCCCAAGTCAGATATCTTGTAAGTTCGCTTTTCAGCCTCTTGAGTGGTCCCGCGCGGAGTTGTAAAAGATCTTTTCTCAATTACCTCGCGAACCCACCCCTTCTGAACTAAGTAATCCAGATTGCTTGCGACCTGTTGCAATTTGAGGCCGCCCGGCTTCAGGGCTTGTGCTAGTTCTGTAATCTTAAGCCCTGAGGTTTTGGGGCTTCGTGCCTTCTCATGAGTAATGTACAGTTGCCGTAAGATTGCATCCCGGGTGACGTCATGTGGGTTCAACATAGTGCCAGCCTTCTTGGGTCTTCCTTTCAGATTGCCCCGCTCCCTCCGCTGTTTAGAAACGATTAGCAAAATTTTCCCTGTAGTTCTCCGTTGGAGCCGCACCTGCGTTAATATAGTGGGGCGGGCGGAAGGATTCGGACCTTCAACAGTTCGATTACAAATCGAATGCTCTCCCAATTGAGCTACACCCGCCATTGTGTGGGGCATTTGTTGGTAAAACACACAGATGCCCTACAGCAACTCCGCCAAAGTTTCCTCCGATTTCACCTCATAGAATGTCGGCACCTGCTCCTCTTTTTTCTCTCCTTCAAACAAGTCTGAATATTTCAGAGCTCGCACGCCGTGCAAAAAGCGCACTTGGAGCATGACCCTCCGCGAAAGCATGGACTTGTAGCGCACACGTTCTACGTCCGTACCCGATCCGTGATGTGGAGCTGCGAAAATCGAGCTGTTGATACTGCCCACCGCTTCAATTCGGCCAATGCCGAATCGCGGATGATGCATCCATAAACCGCTTTGGATATCGCAGGCGTCGTCCGGCGCCACAACTACGGACGCGAGGGCGCCGCTTTCGAGAATCTTTCTCCTGTTGTAGGCGACGCGATTTTGACAGGTTTTAGAACAAAATGTCTTATCGCGTCGTTCCCGAACGAAGAACTTTCCACACTCGGCGCAGACACCAAGGCCCACGTATGAGTAGTGATTACTCAGGTAGTCGGCAATCCAGTTGGCGATATATGAGGACATGTCCGAGAGTTTCGGATCCGGGCACCGACCGAACCTGAGCTGCTTTTCATCTTGTTGCCACCAATAAACAAGATGGTGAGCAGGGGTCTTGAGCAGGTAACTGTTGAAGATTCGAATCGGCTCCCTGATCTGCAAGCGGAGAAATGATTCCTGCAGGTCTGGATCTGAGGTAGCGGACAAGAAGTCTCTAAATGCTCGGGAGAGTACAAGAAGGTCCTTGGCCCAAGATAAATCGCCGTCGAGAGTGCAACCTCGTGCGGAAAACCCCATGCACCCGCCCGCAGTTGGTTCTTTTTGCAAGGCCATGGAGCTGCCTTCGGGTCCATAGGAATGAACGGCCGGTGATAGCGGTGAGGGAATCTGCTGCTCAAGGAATGCGGACACATCAGCTGCGATGGAGAATAACTGCGCATCGGTCAGCTCCTCCGTATCCGTCTGTTTCTTTCGTAACCATTTCTTAATCGCGCCCCGCATGTGGACGCGGTCTCGCTGGGAAACGATGCTTAGAATTTCTAGGGATGACTTGGTTTTCAAGAGCCATTCATGACCCTTCGCGTCACCCGCAGCTTCCTCGACGAGGTCCCAATGGTTATCGAAAACATACCGAACGGCGTCTTCCGTAGAGACGCAATCTTCGTGCACGTCGTAATCGTCGGGCGCGTACTCTCTGGGGTCGTGGTAATCATCCATGGGCGAAGAATATCATGGAATCATATTTAGTCAAGGACTCCCATTTGCTGAAATCCTTGATTCTACTTAGAATCTCGCCTTGTCTTCGTCCTCCTGTGCGTCTGGGAGCTTCAAAGGAGTAAGTTTCGCTTTTTATTTGTCATGATCGTGCACGCTTCGGGCTTTGCCTTTGGAGAAACGGGGTGGTCCCTCGATACTCATGGTCAACGAGGCGGGAACCGCAAGAAGAGCGGGTCATTTTCTCGGCTCGCTTGCCCCGAGACCAAGAGCGTTTTGCCGCACGTCCGGAGACAACGAAACTAGAAGGCAGAAACTAGAAATTGGAAACGCGAAAAATGGATCCAAAGCAAGATGGCGCCCTAAAGGGACGCCGCTACGACCTCCAAAAGCCCAGAGCAAGATGGAGCCCTCCCGACCAAGTCGGGATAAATTCCGGGACGCCGCTACGCCCTCCACAAGCCCACAGCAAGATGGCGCCCTGAAGGGACGCCGCTACTGGTTTAGGGTTTTGCGGCGGAGGCTGACTGGGTGCCTGCGGCCTGGGCCCTGCGGAAGGCGTCGAAATCGGCCCAGACATGCTGCACGGTCTTTTCGTCGAAAGCCCTGATAGTAGGCTCCGCGCCCTTTGAGGAATAAATCTCCAGCTTTATCTGACCGCAGTCTGGATTCACTGCGTCCGGCGAATACACGTAAATTCCTTTGTAGGTGGAGTCGTCCATCTTTACCAACCGGTTTTGGATCGACACGGTTACGGGAACCTTGCCAGGATGGATCGGGAGCACTTCCTTGTTTCCACAAAACAGCTTCATCGCCTGGAAATCGGTCTTGAACTTGAGCTTCGCCGCCGAATTCAGGCTGAACGAGCGGCCGAACGCCGATCCGAGGCCTTCCTTGGCCTTGGGCATCACATAGATGGCGAATATCGCGGGATGCGCGCCGGCTTCCTGTTCCCAGTCCTTGGGCGCGTCGGAATCGCTCGCATTCTCACCGGCGGTTTGTTGTTTCTTGTTGCGCTTCTTATGCTCGCGCTCGGCTTGCAGACGCTTTTCCTCCTGCTCGCGGTAATCCAGGGGAGGTGTGGAAAGAGCGATATTGAAATCTCCGGCGGCGAAATAGTAGGGGCGTGAATCGTATTTTTCCGCGCGCAACGCTTCCTTAAGCCCTTCGATCGGATAAGGCGTGAGAGGCTCGACGGGAAGGAGCGCGCCCGGCGGCGGAGTACCCTTGGCGCTTGCGCGATTCTGATCGAGAAGCGCGAGCGCTTCCTCAATGCGCACGATGCCGGAGACGCCCGGCCCGCCTTCTCCACGTGTGCCGAAGGTAGTCAACCCGATGACCTGGCCCGCAGCGTTGAAGAGCGGCCCGCCAGAATTTCCCGGGTTAATGTTGACGTCCGACATGACGGTGTGCGGCTCGACCTTGCTGACGATGCCAGTGGTGATGATCTTATCGAGGCTGAGCGGGCTGCCGATGGTAAACACGCGCTCGCCTTCCTGGACAGGAGTCCTGCCAGCTCCGGGCCGATACAGCGGCGCGGGTGAAGCGTTTGGCAGGGCGGCCATGTTGACGGAGAGCAACGCGACGTCCTTCTGGGGATCGGCGGCAATCAGCTTGGCCAAGACTTTGTGCGTGCGATCAAACTGGACGGCCAAATACTCCGAATTGGCCACAACGTGCTGATTGGTCAGGACGAGCCCTTTAGCGTCAACGAAAAATCCCGTGCCGTGCCCCGATTCGCTTCTTACCGTGACCACGCTGTTCTTCAGCCGCTTGAAGTGTTCCGTGAGGTCATTGGTAGCGGCCTTTGCGGAAGATGCGGGAGCGGCGGTCTCCTCCACCTTGGCGTTGTCGTTGGTCAGGTCAATATTCTGCTCACTGCCCGAAAGCGATACTTGAAGGCTCCAAGAGAAGCGCTTGGCTCCCAGTTCGGCGGCCTTTGGCGACGAAACCGTATAACGCCCCGGAGGAAGCTGCGCTTCCGCGGTTCCATCCAGGCTGGTCTTTAGTTCCGTGGCCTTAGCGCCACTCTTGAGCGATACAACGAAGAACGGCACGGGCTTTTGGTTGAGATCCTGGTCCACAAGGATCACGCGGACACGAACTCTTACCAGGTTGGGGTGTGCCGAAGCCGGCAAAGCGGACACCAGTCCGAACAAGACCAGCGATAGGTAGCGTTTCATGACCTGCCTTTCGACGTGAGAGCGAGAGATACTTCTATGATCGGGCCGCTCCCGACACGAATCAATAACGGCAGATCACCGCTATTCCAATGAGTTAATCCAAATTGCGTGCAGGGCTAGAGCGAGAAGCTGGGGCAAGCACCAGGATCATTATATTGTGCACCAACAGAACCTTGACTGGTACACATAAATATGGGAAGTTTACACATAGGCATGGAAAGGAGGCGGGAAGATGCGAACAAACATTGAGATCGACGACCGGTTAATGGGCGAGGCGATGCGAAGTTCGGGGAAGAGGACAAAGCGGGCGGCGGTGGAAGCGGGGCTGCGTTTGCTGGTGCAGACACGGGCGCAAGGGAGGATGCGGCGGTTAAGGGGCAAGGTCCGGTGGGAGGGCGACCTGGAAACGTCACGGACCGGCCACGGATCTGAAGATACAACACTACCGTCGAAGGCAAGATAAAGCACGCGGCTGAAGGCCCGCCACTACAGCCAGAATCGAGACAGGCCCGCGCATGGTGATCGTAGATACGACCGTCTGGATTGATTATCTAACCGGCGTCCGGAATAGCGAGACGGACTGGCTGGACCGTGAATTGGACCAGCAGCGCTTGGGATTGACGGACCTGATTTTATGCGAGCTCTTGCAGGGGATTCGCGATGATGCCTCGTTTGGCCGGGCGCTGCGCGAATTCCGGCGATTCGAGATTTTCGAGACGGGCGGCACAGAGCTGGCGATTGCGGCGGCGCGGAATTATCGCGACCTGCGCCGACGCGGTTACACGGTCCGCAAAACCATTGACTGCTGGATTGCGACGTTCTGCATTCGGGAGCGCCATTCCTTGCTACACCGGGACCGCGACTTCGAGGCGTTCGAGTCCGAGATGGGCTTGGTGGTGATACGACCCTAGAAAACCTTTGCCGTCGAATAGCTATGCTCGAGGATTACGGGGCGGCGAGGCGGGGGAGGAGGAAGCGGAAGAAGGCCTCGGGATTGGAGTCGAGGCAGACTTGAGCGTTGGGAGAATTTGGGGCGTTCGGGGAACCAGGGTCGGGGCGCGTGAAACCCTTATCGTCGACGCGAATGTGCATGGGTTGGACGGGGCAGAGGGCAGGATTGACGAGGAAGGCGATGGTCATGGGGTCGAAGAGGGTGGGCGTTTGCTGGCCCCACTGGTGATAGAGGATGGTGAGGGCGTCGGTCAGCGGAGTGCCTTGGCTGAAGAGGAAGTCGCGCTTGACCTCGTCGAGCTTGAGCTGGGTGGCGTCGAGGGGCATGACGAAGAGGGGCACACCTGCGGCGAAGAGTTTTTGGGCGGAGGGAATGTCATTGAGGATGTTCCACTCGGGCTCCGGTGGCGGGGGCGGGCCGAAGCCAAAGTCGCCATAGCCGCGCTTGATGGAGCCGCCCATCATAATGACACGCTTGAGTTTACGGAAGGTGGCGGGATCTTTGTCGATAGCGGCGCCGATGTTCATGAGCGGGCCGATGGCCAGGAGCGTGATTTGCCCCGGGTTGCGGCGAATCTGGTCGAGGAGGAAGGCGACCGCGTCGGGATGGGACGGCTTAGCGAAACGGCTGTTCTCGGCGTAACGGCGCTGGGTGAAGGTGCCCTTGGGCGCCGTGGGCGCGCCGGCGGCTACGGGGATTTCCGGGCGGGCTACTTCGGCGAGGAAGCGGTCGAGAAGTTTGGCGCGGGTTTCCGTGTCACCAAAAGTGGTGATGATGCCAAGGATTTGGAGTTCGGGGCTGCGAAGAGCCAGGGCAACGGCGAAGGCGTCGTCAATGTCGTCGCCAATGTCGGTGTCGATGATGACTTTTTCGGGGGAAGCTCTCTCCGGGACAGCAGGATTAGGCGAAGATTGCGCCGAGCTGGCAGGATCGAAAAACAGAATTGCGGAGCCCAGCATACACGCGAGAATCGCCTTGAGTCTGAACATGGATAGCGATTGACTGCGGAAATTTTGGTGCGGTCGAGAGGACTCGAACCTCCACGCCTTGCGGCGCTAGCACCTCAAGCTAGTGCGTCTGCCAGTTCCGCCACGACCGCGTTGAGAACCATCGTAAAGGCAATGATGGAGAGTGTCAAATGAGCGATTCGAGAATGCGATTTCCAATCCGCTAGGGTTTCTTAGGCTGCGCGGGGGCTGGCTGCGAAGCGGCAGGCGGTTGCGAAGCGGGTTTCGAGCTGGGCTGCGACGTGGCCGGAGCGGTTGCCGGGTTGGTCGCAGGGGCTGAGGTTGGCTGAGAAGCGGGCTGCGAATTGGGCTGCGAGGTGGCCGGCTTGGTTGCCGGTGTCGTCGAAGGGGAAGTCGCGGGAGCAGGCGCAGGGGCTTTTGGCGTGGGCTGCGAAACTTTTTCGAGGACCGAGCTGCCCGCGCCGACAGCCTTGTCGGTACGCAGCACCATGGCGAAGGCGCACACCATGAACATGATGGCGCACCAGGTAGTGGCCTTGGAAAGAACGTTGGCGGCACCGCGCGGGCCGAAAGCGGTCTGGCTGCCCGCGCCACCGAAGGCACCGGCGAGGTCGGCGGCTTTGCCGCTCTGGAGCAGCACGACGATGATCAGAACGAGGCAATTCAAAACGAAAAAACTAGTGAGCAACCACCCGGCGAACCGGAAGCCGATGACAATTATGCCAAAGCCGACGAGGAGAGCGAGTGCCCACTTCATTGCAGTTTTTGTTTCCATGCTTCCCTTCTATCAGAAAATCAAGAACGCGAGACTTGAGGGCTAAAAGCCGCCTCTACTTAAAATTCACAATCGCAGCGAAAGATTTCGGGTCGAGGCTTGCGCCGCCCACGAGCGCGCCATCCAGTTCTTCCTGCGCCATCAACCCCTGAATATTGTCAGGCTTGACGCTGCCGCCATAAAGAATCCGAAGCGCGGAGGCGTGGCGGACGGAAAACCTCTCTCCTGCGCAGCGCCGGAGAAGGCTATGTGCTTCGGCGGCAATTTCTGGCGTCGCCGTGCGGCCCGTGCCGATGGCCCAAACAGGCTCGTATGCAATCAGAATACGGGAGAACTCGTCCGGGGTCAACGCGCCGGGACCGCCGTTGAATTGGCGGCTGAGGATTGCCTCGGCGAGGCCGGCGTCGCGTTCTTCCTGGGTTTCCCCAAGGCAAACAATCGGGGTGAGGCCGCTTTCCAGCGTCATCAAAGTTTTTTTGGCGACGTTGTCGTCGGTTTCGCGAAAGAGCTGGCGTCGCTCGGAATGGCCGATGACGACGTAGCGGCAGCCAGCTTCGGCAAGCATGGGGGCGGAAACTTCGCCGGTGAAGGCGCCTTCCTTGCTCCAGGAGACGTTTTGGCCGGCGATGGCCACGCTGGAGTCTTTTGCAGCTTCGGCGGCGGTCGAGATCGCAGTGAACGGCGGGGCGACGACAATGTCGCAATGCTTTGCGTTCGAGACGAGCGGGAGGAACGCCGAGAAGAACGCGCGGGTGTCCGCGAGTGTTTTGTACATTTTCCAGTTGCCGGCGATTACGCGGCGTCGGCTACCTTTCATTTTTTGTGTCTTTCTCGCGGGTCGGGGGCTGGCTTTCAACTGTACCCGCTTTCCTTAGCGCAGCCATTGCTTTCCTCGCAAATTCAGGACTAATTTGGGGGCTCGGGGTCGATGACGGAGATGAACTCCTGTCCACGAAATTGATGGCTGGAGGATTCGGGAGGTACGCTGGCGGCATTACAAAAACGTTTCCCATTGTGCCATCCGGTAGTTGCCTATACTCGTATCGCGGCGGTTGAGCACTTATCAATTGTCCCAGAGCAAGCTCAAGGTTGTAAATTCTTTGCGCAATTTCAGATTGAAACTCTCTAGCCTCTAATATGTATTGATCGACGGGGAGAGAGCGGGTGCGCAAACGTTCAAGGTCAATTGCTACTGCAACCGGGGATTCTACATCTTTGGGATTTGCCTCCACTGTGCAGAGCTGGTTTTCCAGGTCGCTCTTACAGCGCACGACGCTATCCAGGTCCTGGTAGTCGAAATGTATGGTCCTCAAACCTGCGACATCGAATGGAATCTTCCCACCTTCTTCGATCAGCTGAATAAAAGGCTTTTTCGTCGCATGTCTTAGCGCAAGCTCGTAAAACACGTTGGGATTCTTCCCAGTCAGGTCCGCAATCACCAAGTCCGAGTCGAGGACTCCTTGAATTACCTGCGAGGTGATTAGTCCCGGCTTATCGATCTGGTCGCCCCGGACTGCCTTATAGCCGAACTTTTCCACCACTGGCTCAACAATGTGTCGGAGAACTAGGTCGCTCCTCTTTCTCTCGGGAGATCCTTCGTCGCCAATCGGCGCTATGAAAAAACAGGTCTTATTTTTGGACATCTCACCACTCCTGAGTATAACTACTTGTTCGTCAGGGCTTCGACGCCAGGGAGTTTGCGCCCGCCGAGAAAATCGAGGGAAGCGCCGCCGCCGGTGGAGATGTGCGAGATTTTGTCCGCAACGCCGGATTGATGGACGGCGGCGACGGAATCGCCGCCGCCGACGATGGAAGTGGCGCCAGTTGTGGTAGCCGCGGCGACGGCTTTGGCTATTTCGAGAGTGCCCTTGGCGAAAGCGGGCATTTCGAACACACCCATGGGGCCGTTCCAGACGATGGTTTTGGCGCTGGCAATTTTTTGGCGATAAGTGTCGATCGTTTTGAGGCCAATATCGAGGCCCATCCAGCCGTCAGGCGTTGCGGAAACGGGAACGATTTTCGTGGCGGTATCGGCTTTGAATTCGGCGCCGACGACTTGATCGACGGGAAGAAGCAGGGCGAATTTTTTCTGCTGGGCTTCGGCGCGGAGGCGCTTGGCGAGATCGAGCTTGTCGTCTTCGACGAGTGACTTGCCAATGGGCTGGCCTTCGGCTTTGAGAAACGTGTAGGCCATGCCGCCGCCGATGAGCATGGCGTCGGCGATCTTCATGAGGTTCTCGACAACTTCGATTTTGTCGCTGACTTTTGCGCCGCCAAGAATCGCGACGAAGGGGCGCGCAGGATTCGTAACCGCTTTGCCGAGATAGGCCAGCTCTTTTTCCATGAGGAGGCCAGCAGCGGATTGCTGGACGAAGCGAGTAATGCCGACAACGGAGGCGTGCGCGCGATGCGCGGAGCCAAAGGCATCGCAAATGAAAATGCCGTCGCAGAGAGCGGCAAGCTGTTTGGAAAAAGCTTCGTCGTTTTTTTCTTCCTCGGGATGGAAGCGAACGTTTTCCAGGACGAGAATTTCACCGTCTCGCAAGGCTTTGCTCTGGCCTTCGGCGCCGGGGCCGACGCAATCGAGCGCGAACGCAACGGGATTGCCGAGGAGCTCTTCCAGCTTTTTCGCGGCCGGCCTCACGGAATACTTCAGATCCGGGCCGCCTCTGGGACGGCCGAGATGCGAAGCGAGCACGAGGCGAGCGCCTTTTTGAATGGCGAGGCGAATGGTGGGCAGTGTTTCGCGGATGCGAGTGTCGTCGGTGACGACGCCGTCTTTGAGCGGAACGTTGAAGTCCACGCGGATGAAGACGCGCTTGCCGTGGAGGTCGAGGTCGTTGATGGTGAGCTTGGTCATGGTTTAAGAAGTGGCGAGTGACGAGTGGCTAGTGGCGAAAAAACCGAGCCCGTTCTTGCCACTCCTCAGCCGGGCTTCAGAATTTCGAGGCCAGGAGCTTGATGAGGTCGCGGCAACGGCAAGAGTAGCCCCACTCGTTGTCGTACCAGGCCAAAACTTTTACGCAGCGGTCGCCGACGACCTTGGTGTATTCGGCATCGACGATCGAGGAATTGGAATTGCCCTTGAAGTCGGCGGAGACGAGTTCCTCTTCAGTGTAACTGAGGATGCCCTTCATTGGGCCGCTGGCGGCGGCTTTCAGAGCGGCGTTGACGGATTCTTTTGTCGCCGGCTTGTCGACGAAAACAGTGAGGTCCACAACGCTGACGTTGGGTGTGGGAACGCGCATGGCATAGCCGTCGAGTTTGCCCTTCAGTTCGGGAATGACGAGATGGAGGGCTTTGGCGGCGCCGGTGGAGCTGGGAATCATGTTGATGGCGGCGGCACGCGCGCGGCGGAGGTCCTTGTGCGGGAGGTCGAGGAGTTTTTGGTCGTTGGTGTAGGAGTGGATGGTGGTCATGGTGCCACTGTTGATCCCGAAGGATTCCTGGAGCACTTTGGCAACGGGAGCGAGGCAGTTGGTGGTGCAGGAGGCATTAGAAATGACGTGGTGGGACGCGGGATTGTAGGTCTTGTCGTTCACGCCGAGGACGAAAGTGGCATCGGGGCCATCGGCAGGGGCGGAGATGATCACTTTTTTCACGGGCGCGCGGAGATGCTTCTTGGCGTCAACGCCTTTGGTGAAGAGGCCCGTGGATTCGACGACGATATCAGCGCCAACTGATGCCCAATTGATTTCGGCGGGATCCTTGGTCTTGAAGACCTTAAAGCTCTTGCCTTCGACCGCGATGGTATCATCGGTATGCGTCACGTTGTGGGGAAGATTTCCGAGGACGGAATCGTACTTCAAAAGGTGCGCGAGCGTTTTCGCGTCAGTGACGTCGTTGACGGCGACGAACTGGATGTCTCTATCGTCAAGCGCGGTGCGCATGATGTTGCGACCGATGCGGCCGAAGCCGTTGATGCCAACCTTAATGGGCATTCTTCCTCCGATGGAGTGTCCGAAAATTGCGGCTGTGCAGGAGCAAGTGACGGCCGCGGGTGAACAGAAAATGCTAGGGGTTGCGAGGAGAAAAGTCAACGCGAGGAGAATTGATTTTGAGCTTGAGGGCGCGCTAAGATGCAGCGCCCTGAGGGTACATGGATGCCTCCAACGATGCTCAACGGCAAGATTTGCTATATCGAACTTCCCGCAACGGATATTGCGCGCTCGGCCGAGTTTTACAAAAGGGTGTTCGCGTGGAACGTCCGCAAACGTGGCGATGGCAGCACCGCTTTTGACGACACGACCGGCGAAGTGAGCGGCGCGTGGGTATTCGGCCGGTCGCCCGCCGCAAAACCCGGCCTCCTGTTTTACATTATGGTGGACAGCGTGGCCGCGACCGTTGACGCGGTAGTCGCCAACGGCGGCGAGATCGTGCAACCGATCGGGATGGATGCGCCGGAGATCACCGCCAGATTCCGCGACCCATCCGGGAATGTGATCGGCCTCTACCAGCAGCCCGCCTGACCGAGCGCGGCTGCGTAGCGCGCGCCTGGGTCGAGAGCTGAAATAGGCCGCTGTTTTGTCGAGGTCGCGTCGAGTCGGCGGTCAAGGCTTTGGAGACGATGACTCTTACCCATCAGGTGTGCAATTTTGAACAGTTGTGTGTTCCTTGGTGGCTCATACTGCTATTGACGGAGCTTCTCAAAAGTCTTGTCCGCTTTTATTGACATCGGAACGTGGGCAGTCCCTCCTGTCCTGTTTCTGAAATAGAAATTCCCTTAAATGAAAATCTTACTGTACAACCCGGACAACGGCGTGACCCGCAACTTTATGCCGCATCTTTGGATGTTTCTGCTGCAAGCACTGACTCCGCCCGGCCATGAAGTGGTGTTGATCGACGGCAACGCGCAGCCCATGGATGAAGAAAGTATTGCCCGATACGTGCGTGAACAAAACGTTGGACTGGTCGGCATCGGTGCGATGACCAGGATGATCGCCAAGGCCTATCGCATGGCGGACGCAGTACGCGCCGTGGGAGTAAAGGTGGTAATGGGCGGCCCTCACGTAACGGAAATGGCCGATGAGGCCTTGGGGCGTGATGGCGGCTCGCGCCATGCCGACGCGGTTGCTCTTGGCGAAGCTGATGAGACATGGCCCAGAATTGTGGAAGATGCCGTACGCGGGACGCTCAGGGATGTCTACGCGCCAGTGGACGACTTTGGCCAAGAGCGCAAACCATCACTGCAGTCCTATCCGGTGATTCCCTGGGACAAAATCAAACTGGACCAATTCAATTTGCTCCCGGGCATATTGCACCCACTGCTCAAGCGAGTGGGCGCCGGATGGGGAACCTTTCGAATTATTCCCGTGGAGTCCGGGCGCGGCTGTCCTTACGGATGCGAGTTTTGCACTGTGACGGGATTTTTTGGCGACTCCATCCGCTTTCGGACCAATGAAAGCGTGGTCAACGAACTCTTGCTGCTGAAAGCGCGCGCGCGGGAGGAGGGCGGCCAGATTGCCGTATTTTTCATCGACGACAATTTTGCCATCAACGTAAAGCGCACAAAATCATTGCTGCGAGACATCATCGCCGCTAACGCCCAAGTGCATTGGGTCGCTCAGATCAGCGCCAATCTGTTGCGCGATGAGGAGCTAGTTGAGCTGATCGCGGCCGCCGGAGGCAAGTGGATCTTCATCGGAATGGAATCCATCGATCCGGCCAACCTTGCCGACGTAAAAAAGGGCTTCAACAAGCCGGGTGAATATGCCGTGGTGCTCGATCGACTCGCCCAGCGCAACGTTTTTGCCATCACCTCTTTTATCTTTGGCATGGACAATGACACGCCTGGCGTGGCGGAGCGAACCCTGAAGGAAATTCGCACTTGGCCTCCGGGGCTGCCTATCTTTGGCTTGATGACCCCCCTTCCTGCGACGCCGCTGTACAAAAAGCTGGAAGCCGCAGGGCGGCTTACCCGCCCGAAGCACTGGCAAGAGTTCATTCCCTTTGCGATGGCCCATACGCCGCTGAAGATGAGCATCGACGAAGCGCATAACGAGGTACGCAAGGGGTGGATCAGCTCTTACTGTCCGGAGGCAATCGAAAGCGCCGTGGATTCACTGAACCACAAGCCGCTGGGTTATCGTATCAACATCCTGATTGCACGTCTCTGCTTCCGGGGAATCTATTTTCCCCAAATGCGCCGCTTCGCCTGGCTGAAAACGATTTTTGAAAATCGGCACACAATTTTCAAACTCATAAGGCAAGGGTTCGGAGGAGGGCTGCACGCAGCCGTGCCGTCAGTTGCAACCCAGCCGGTCTCAGAGCAGCGGAACTGAGGCTGGCGTTTTTTTCAACAAAAGATTGTTGTTCGCGAAAAACTGGTTTAACCCCAGAGCAACTTTTCCGTTGCCGGAGCAGCCACTGAGAGCGAAATTGAAAATTTGCACCGAAGCGGATTACTTGCAGGCCCACCTAACGGTTATTGAGGGAGAATCTCGCCGCAGGGATCCCGCCTTCTACTACCTCAAACAGTGGGTAACGTCGATTCTGAAGAAACTCATAGATTCCAATACTAGTTCGACGCCTTCGGCGCCTTCCCGCGAAGGCACGGTCAACCAACGAAATTGCCCCATCGGTATGTCTTTGTTCTTTACGAAGCCCAATGTGACGGTGTAAAAGCGGAGAGCTTTCTCCTGATTCTCAACCATTACGCTGGCTAGCCTAATCTGCATGCTGGTTTCCTGATCGATATGGTTTAGCGCAGTACTCGCAAAGGCAAGACATTCTAACCGGTTATTTTCTGATTCGGAGCTTACGACTGCGCAGTGCACGTTTCTCCTAAATCGGAAACTGGCCCATCGCCAACACTAGGCCGTTATAATGACCGCTGATGAGCGGCTGGTCACCTGCGTCCGCATTGCGATGGCTGTTTGACCCCGAACATGGCGCTTCCGGCCGCCTGATTCCGCGATGGATATTTTTGCGCGCGCTAGGCCTGATTTTTTACTCGGCATTTTTCTCGCTGCTGCCGCAAATTCGCGGATTGATTGGGCCACACGGGATCCTTCCCGCCGGCGAATACTTGCAAGCACTCGCTGAACGTTTTGCCCACGCGGCTTACTGGTATGCGCCTACACTGCTGTGGTTTTCGAGCAACGGGCACATGCTCACGGGAATTTGCTGGGCGGGCATGATCGCTTCGGTGTTGCTGGTTTTGAATTTCTGGCCGCGGGGCATTCTGGCGATTTGTTTGGTGTGTTTTCTCTCGTTCGTGAGCGCGGCGCAGGATTTTTCCGCATATCAATCCGACGGAATGCTGCTGGAGGCGGGATTCATTTCCTTGTTCTTCGCACCGGCGGGATTCCGCCCTGGGTGGGGCGAAGAAAGCAGGCCATCACGCGCGAGCTTGTTTCTGCTGGTGTGGGAATGCTTCCGGATTTATTTTGAATCGGGCGTGGCAAAGATCATGGGGGGCGACCCTCAATGGCGGAATTTCACGGCGCTCGACGAATATTACCAGAACGGGCCGCTGCCAACTTGGATTGGCTGGTACATGCAGCACCTGCCGCACTGGTTCCACGCGGCGACAACAGTGGGGACTCTGGTGCTGGAGCTGGGACTTGTGTGGATGATGTTCCTGCCGCGGCGATTGCGCATCTTGTGTTTTCTTATCATTACGCCATGGCAAATTGGGATCATCCTTTCGGCTAACTACACGTTCCTGAATTACCTGGTGCTGGCACTGGGAATTTTGTTGCTCTATGACCAGTTCGCGCTCCCCTGGTTGCCGCGATTCATGAAAAGGAGTTACCTCACTACGAAAGAGGCCAAGCCTCTTAGCGTACCGGCTCCCGAAGACAAATGGCGAACGAGACTCCGGGCACAAGGCTCCGCGTTAAAAATCGCCGTGACGGCGGTGATGCTGACTTGGATTTTCTACGCGACGCTGGCGCAAATGGCGTGGATGGTCAAGCCGTGGCCGAGGTGGACGACACCGGTTTCGGCGCTGGAGCCCTTTCGCATCGCGAACCGCTATGGGCTGTTCGCCGTGATGACGCGCGGACGCTATGAAATCGAGTTCCAGGGTTCGGACGACGGACAAACTTGGCTCATCTATCCCTTCCGTTTTAAGCCACAAGATCCGAGCAAGGCGCCGGGAATTTACGCGCCGTATCAGCCACGGTTCGATTGGAATTTGTGGTTTGCCTCGCTGAGTACGTGGCGGCAGGAGCCGATTGTCGTCCGAACGGAGGAGAGTTTACTCCGTGGCGATGCGGACGTGCTGCTGCTTTTTGCCGGGAATCCGTTTCCGCACAGTCCCCCGCGGCAGGTACGCGCCGTGATTTGGCAATATTGGTTTACCACGCCAGCGGAAAAACGCTCACAAGGAACGTGGTGGAGGAGGCAGCAACTGGGGTTGTACGCGCCGACGCTAGAACGCGAGTCCGATGGAAGAGTTGTCGTACTCCAATGGCCGTCCACATCCGAACCAAGGGAATAACTTGCACCGTGACGGCGGCCAAAGGTTGGCATCGGCCAAATTCGCGCCTGATCGTTTTGAATTATTCATGAAAGGATATATTACTTGAATTAGAATAAGCGCGTGTCTGACGAAAGCGAAATTGAGAAGATACGCGGGGAAGAAGTGGAGCGGGGACGGCGCCCCAAGCATTCCTCGCAAAGAGAGAAACTTCGGCGCCTGAAATCATTGATGTTGCACGCGCTACACAAAGGGAATCGCGTGCTTTTTCAGCAGGTCCTCATCGACCTCGGACAGAAACTGAACTCTTCCGAGTACGAGGCGTCAATGAAGATGTACGAGGACTACCAGCGCGAGCGGCGTTAGCCACTCTTTTTTCTGCTCTACTGATTCGCTCTTTCTGTTCATCCTCGGAATATTGCGAAAGGTGCCTTGAGGCCAGCGCGGCAAGCTTTTCGGCGGTTTTGCTGGCACTGACATTTCTTTTTTTGGGCATCTTAAGCTCCAACAGGAACTACAACTGCGCCTTTAATATTACCACTCAAGGGCTTACGATCTACTGAGGAAACTGCTTAATACTGGTAACGCGGTCGCCCTGGAAGCGGACGAAGACGGTTTTCGAGGGAGGCTGGCCGTAAATCCAGTCTTCAATATCGTTGCCGTCGGAATCGCGCTCGCGCACTTTGTGGTCCGGCTTGCCGATGGCGGCAATCAGTTCTTCGCGGTCCATGCCCACGACGGGCCTGCGATCCTGGATGGCCTTCTTCATTTCCGGTGGCAGCGTATCAAACCACTGCACGGCCGCAGAACGCTCCTTGGAAAAATTGAGAAACGGCGTCAGGAGTTGCTTCAACTCATCCGGCGTCAGGTCTGGAACCGGCTTGTTGAATTCCAGGAAAATTGTGCTGCCCATGCCGGGCTGCATCCCCGGTGGGCCCTGATCCTGCGTTGAGGCAGGCTGTATGGTCGGGTAACCGCCACCCATGCCGATTTGGATATGATCCCGCCAGTGCCTCTTGCCGCGGCCACCGCCGTTCACATCGACAATAATCTGATGGTCGCGGAACTCCAGCCTGGTGATCTGCACGTCATCGCCGGTATTCACGGCCGGACCGTGCGTGGCAACGGCGCGATCGAGCATCTCCGGCTCCAGCGGCTTGCCCACGATGACATGAAAACCATCTTTTCCCGCCGGCAGTGCCTTGACGGCTTTGGCAAATTCGCCGGAGACGTAACGGATCAGAGTGAGCTTTGAACTTTCTTGAAGTGTCGCGTTGGAGTTCTTCGCAGGAGGCGTGGCTTTCGACTGAGATTGGCTGCCAGACTGCGTGTTATCAGGGGTCGCGCCGCCGTTTGGAAAGAGAGGAATCTCATCGTCCGCCGGAAAGCTGGGGGAAGGGCTCGCGGGCGGACGAAAACTGTTTACGCGCGGAACATCCGCGTCAGCGAAAAGGAGAAGCGTCAGGGGTAAAGCAAGCCAGTTCATATGCACGGCGGACCCAGACCGGAGAGGGCCCACTTATCCTATTCTACGATGCCGGGAAGCCGGTGAACAGGTGCCTCGGTGCGGAGGAGACGCTTCTCCCTTACCTGTCCTCGATTGGGGCCAAACTGTACGACCGGACGGGGATTGGGCCAAGTTTCTAGCGGGAAACCACTTGAACGCCCTGACGGTCGATGGTCATGGGCAGCACTTTGGCCCCAGCTTCACGAATGGCGTTTTCCACGCGGTCGCGGGCGGCTGGCTCGATCAAAAGGACAACACAACCGCCACCGCCGGCTCCGCAGACTTTGCCCGCCAGCGCGCCGTTGCGGCGGGCATTGTCGATGACGCGGTCGATGGTTTTCGTCGAGATGGTAGGCAAGTTTCGCTTGCGGAAGGACCATTCCTCGCGCATGAGGCGGCCAGCCTCCTGCCAATCCGGTCTTTCCATGGCTACGCGCATTTCCTGGGCCACTTCAGAAATGCGCTCGAGGCTGTTTTGCACTGCGCGCTTGCCGCCGATATGCGCCTTGAAGACTTCCCAATTGTTGATGCCATGCTGGCGCGGCTTGCCGGTGTAGGCGACCATCACACGGCGCTCGAGCTCGTCGAGATTGACACGCAATTCGACGCGATGCTCGCCGCCGGGCGGGAGCTCGATGGCAGCCGCGCCGCCGAACGCTGGAGGATAGTGGTCCTGCGTGCCGGTGGGGACATTGATGACAATGGCTTCGGCGTCGCGGCTGATGTGAATCCAGTCGACCTTGCTCTTCCCTGCTCCGGTAAAGCGGTCGAGCGCGGCGCAAATGGCTACGGCCATGGCGCTGGAGCCGCCGATGCCTGCGCCGGCGGGAGCTTCCGAATCCGTGGTGAGTGTGAAGCCGCCTTGCGGGTGAAAGAACTTGGTGATTTCCGCAAGGAGCGGGAGGCGGTAGCGCTTGGCTTTTACGAGAGCGGCGAAAGAGGGAAAGCTTTCTTCGCACTTGATGTCGCGGGAGACCAGCTTGATACGGCTGTCGCCCGGATCATTGGTCTCGATGACGCAGGAAGCGTAAAGCGAGATTGCTGCGTTCACGGTGACTGCGCTCGGGTGAAATAAATAGAGAGGCCAGATGTCCAGCGTTCCGCCGGCGAAGTCCACGCGCGTCGGTGCTTTGGATTCGATGATCATGGTTGCGAGCTAGCTCGATTCAAGGGGATTTGTGTCGAGCCAGTTTGACGGAATGCGACGGCCATCTCAAGAAATGACGTTGAGGAATGTCAACGGAAAGGCAATGCCCGCTTAGGCTGGAAAAGGATCAACTGGCGGAGGCGGCGCGGTTGCGAGCAATGAGCTGGGGGCCGTCCTTCTTCTCCTGCGCGAGGGCAGGGTTCGGCTCGAAGCAGCGGCGGCAGCGGGCTTCGTAGGCACCCATTGCGCCGACCACGATGAGCTCTTCGCTTTCAACCAGGCGCTGGGTGTGCACGGCGGGATTGCCGCAGCGGACACAAATCGCAAGGAGCTTAGTGATTTCTTCAGCGATCGCGAGAAGGCGCGGCATTGGTTCGAACGGGCGGCCACGGTAATCGGTGTCAAGGCCGGCGACGATAACACGCTTGCCGAGATTGGCAAGTTTGGTACAAACGTCGACAACTTCGTCGCCAAGGAACTGGGCTTCGTCAATGCCGATGACTTCGGCGCGCGGCGACAATTTTTCCATGATCTCGGCCGCTTTGAGGACGTTGTCAGAAGGAATGCCGAGGCCGGAGTGGGACACGATTTCGTTGGCGGTGTAGCGCGCGTCGATGGCCGGCTTGAAAATCTGCACGCGTTGGCGCGCGATCTCCGCGCGGCGCAGGCGGCGAATCAGCTCTTCACTTTTGCCGGAAAACATCGGGCCGACGACGACTTCGATCCAGCCCATATTGCCTTTGACGATGTCCACGGTCGCTCCCTTAAGACCAGTTATCCGTTTTCAATAATCAGTGTTCGGCAAAGAAGTTCATTCTTTGACGCTATTATCCGATATCGGCCGCAAATTTACCCTAAAGAATTTGATGCGCCGGCGACTTGGACGCGATACATCCTGGAATTATAGAACGGCGCAAACGCGGCAATCACGGCAACGCGAAATGCTTCCTGCCGGCTGATGAAATTGTTAGAGAGCACGCCCCAGGCGCCCTGCGCGTCTCGGATGCCAACGGCACCGGCAAATCGGTCGATCGCTACGGCAAGCTCCACGCTATTTTCGACAACATCGTGAGCCAAAGCTTCAGGGAGCTCAATACTGCCGGAGCGGCCGTAATAGCCTCGCGCGCCATCGGAAACATACGCCCAGCTCTCCAGAAAGACGCGGTGCTGCGCATTCTGCCGCATTCCGGGATGACGCAGCATCTCGTCCGTTGACTCGCCTTCCTGCACAACATCGAGCCCACCTTCCAGGCCGACGAAGTATTGCCAGGCTGCGCCTTGCTGGAGCGCGATTTCCCGCAGAGCTTCCGCACGCTGGCGGGCGCCGCGCATCAATTCTTCGCGCGACGTAGGCGTATGGCTGACTCCGCTTTCCACTTCCACGCCGACGACCTCGAATTCAGCATCGTGAGCTAGCGTCGCAGAGAATGACTGGAGGGCTTCCGTAACCGCGCTGAGCTTGGGGCCGCGCTTACTGCCGACAGCGATAGTGATTTTTTTCATTTGGAGGAAGGCGACGACTTGATTCTAACGGTAGTCGGACAATTATTTCACGGGAATTTCGCACGGCTGAGGAAAACTCGACAGGAGATTCTCGCTGAGTCCGGTAACTACTTCAATCCGTCGAGCTTGCCCGACAAAACCGCCACGTCTCACTTTAGCTCCTGCCTGCGGCCCGTTCGCACAGACTCGCGCGCTGCATCCAAAATGTCCAGCACCTGCACGTTCAATTGAGCCGACAGCGGCTCTTCGATTGCTTTATCGTGGCGGATGCAGTCCACGAAGTACGCAACGGGATTGCTTGTGCCTCCCTGCAGTGTGTTGAGGGTAACCGGCTCGCCCTCTAATCCTGATTTCCCGCGATCTGCTGTGGACTGGAAGAACAGCGTGTTCCGCGTTGCAAGCAAGCTCCCCTTTGGGCCAAAGACCTGCACCTGCCCCATGCTGTACGGCCAGTCCCAGGAAGCCTCAACAATCACAGCGGCGTCCGGGTAATCAAGAAGAATCGTTGCGTCGTCATCCACTTGGTTGTGTTGTGAAACCTTCAACTTTTGAGCGATGGCCTGCACGCCTATGGGCCGGCCCTTCAGCCACAGCGCCCACTCTGCCCCGTAGCATCCGAAATCCATGATTGCACCGCCGCCATTTTTGATCGGATCGTAAAGCCAATTCGCAAAGTACTCCGACACGCCAATCTCCTTTGGGCCCGCGTGTCCGTATTGCACGATGATTTTCTGGACCTCGCCAAGCTGTCCGTCTTTCACGCGATGAAAAAGCTCGTGGCTCGGGGCCACCCACGCGTTCCAGTAGTTCACCATGAGCTTGATTCCAGCCTGCATGGCCAACCTCTCCATCTCGCGGGCGTCGGCCGCGTTCGTCGCCATGGGCTTCTCGATGGAATAATGAATGTGCCGCTTGGCGCACTCGCGCAGAATCTCCAGGTGCCGGTCGTTTGACGTGGTGACGATGACGGCGTCGGGCTTGGCTTCGTCCAACATGGGGACATAGGCGGAATAAAACTTCACGCTGCTTGGCACCCTCGATTTCGCCTCATTCAGGAGGACCGGCTGAGGTTCCGCGATCGCCACTAGTTCCGCGTCGGGTTCAGCTTCCAGGTACTTCAGCAATCCCCAGACGTGATCGTGGTCAAGTCCCACGATGGCAATGCGTGTCTTGCTCTCAGGCGGACTCGGGGCCGCACCAGCGCCTTGAGTGTGCAGAACATTCAACGCCATTAGAAGGGCCGCAGGAAACACGAATTGTCGCACAAGCATCCTCACTCGCATGCCAAGGCTCCTCTCTCAAACCAAAAGACAGAAACTAGACGCCGGATGCAGTTTGGGAAACGCAGCTTGGCATTGTCAAGCCAGTGCATTTCCTCTGCACACCCCTTCCGCCCCATACTGATGGATGCAACTTTCCCAGGAAACATTCCCTCACCCGCCGCATGCAGATCGGTCAAGCGATCGGTACGGATAGAAAACGATAACACTTGGCAGCACATCTGAAAGTGGTTGAGATGATCCGGCCAGCGTGTTGGACAGCTTCTGTTCCTTTGTGTTCCCGCGCTGAGAAAGGAGAGTCTGTAAGTGCTTGATTTTATGGAGCGGCCTATCGGAATCGAACCGACACCTGAACCTTGGCAAGGTTCCGTACTACCACTATACTAAGGCCGCTCAACTACCTTCTTTTTATAACATGCCCACGCGGGAGCAACAAGCCTTCCCTCCATACTGGCTTCGCCAACACTCCAAGGCCAGATCGATCAGGAAACCTGAGTTATTCGGGCAGACTTCACTACAGGCGAGCGGCGCTGGCGCTCTGCGAAGCGGGTAGCCTTATCTTTGTCGGTGTAAACGCGACCGAACTTTTCCCCGTCGGCGTAGAACACGCTGACGAGGAAATGGTGATGCTTGCGGCGGCGATCCTTGTCAAAAGAAGTCTTGCCTCGTATCCCAGTTTTTTTCGTATCCGCTTTTGTCACGTTTGGCCACCCTATTGGAAGAAGTTCAGCAGTGGACTATCTCACAGGGAGCGAGTTCCGCACAAGTACCAGAGAAGATAGTAACCTGCGCTTTATTACAGCAGGAAAACAAGCAAACGCACAGCAGGAAGTCTCCTGGAAAAGGGCAAACTAGGCGGCTGTTTCCCGACTTCTCGGGGTATTTCTTGCCATTGCCTTTGTTAACAGACTGTTTCAAGCCAGCAGAATGATGGAACCGGCAGGCCAATTTGTCAGGAAAATTGTTTGCGAGCTACGAAACATTTTTCGATTTTCAACGTCTTTACCAATGAGGAGAACATAAGCTGAATGTGGCGGAGAAACATAATCATGATAAACGTCCCAAAACAACCGCCCCTTGTGGAAGATCTGCGGAACCATTCGCAGGAACAGATCGCTGAATTGCGTCAACTTCTCGCTGTGGGTGCGCCATCGCGGCCAGATCCGCGCAGGCCTGGTTTTTATGAAGTACAAGGCCTCTCAAGCACGTACTACGTGTTCAAGTATCCGACAGGCACGAAAGTGCTGCTGCTGGGCGTTTGGGACCGCGAAAACGATCCGGTAGCCGCTATGGTGTCGTGTTCCTGCCCGGCGGCATAAGCTCCTTTTTTCCTAACCCCTGAAAACCAGCGAGTGAAAAGAGCGTTCTGAAGGGTCAGAAGCGCTCTTTTAGTCTTCCTCCAATTCCAGCGCGACCGAGTTGATGCAATACCGCGTCCCGGTGGGTTGCGGTCCATCGTCGAAGACGTGCCCGAGGTGGGCGTCGCACCGTCTGCACTTCACTTCTGTCCGCCGCATGCCGTGGCTTGTATCGGTTTCGGCGTCCACCGCCTCTTCGCTGGCCGGAGCGTAGAAACTAGGCCACCCGGAGCCCGAATGGAACTTGGTTTCGGAACGAAAGAGGGGTTGGCCGCAACAGACGCACCTATAGGTGCCGGGCGTTTCGGTGTCCTCATATTCGCCGGTGAAAGGAGGCTCAGTGCCTTTTTGCCTCGTCACAAAGTATTGATCCTGCGTGAGTTGTTTCTTCCAGGCCGTGTCATCCTTACGCACCTTTCCTTCCATAGCGCCTTCCTCTCTTGTGTTTTGAGCTTTCCCACACTATCAGATTCAAGTCCCTTGCTTCACGTTTCAAACGCCAGTTAAATCTTGATAGCCGATCCACCTGTTGCGGGAATGGGCCAACTCCGCCTCTCTAATCCTTTCATTGACAGGCTCGCCGAGTTCTTTTAGCTTAGATAATGGAAATGAACCGCACACATACAACTCGGGCGCATCGCCACGATCATCATCACGGCCACACGCCGCGCCTGCTGAGGTGTGCATAGCGATTCGCTAAACAAAGCACTCTTTGGCCCGCTGGCGCAGCAAGCTCCAGCGGGATTTTTATTTTCAGGAGACAACGTCGTGGAGATCGATTTTCGGAAAAGTGGCGGGCTGGTACCAGCCATCATTCAGGACGGGAGCAATGGCGACGTCCTGATGCTTGGCTTCATGAATGCGGATTCTCTTGCGGAAACGCGGCGCACAGGCGAAGTTGTGTTTTTCAGCCGCTCACGGAACAAACTTTGGAAAAAGGGCGAATCCAGCGGGCACGTCTTGCGCGTTCGCGAGATGCGCGTGGACTGTGACGCCGATGCGCTCCTCGTGCGGGTCGAAGCCGTCGGCCCCGGCGTTTGTCATGAGGGATATCGAAGCTGCTTCTTCCGCTCGATCGAAGCGGATGGAAACGCAAAAATTATCTCTGAGCGTACTTTCGCGCCGGAGAAGGTTTACCGTAAGGAAAAATCCCGATGAGCCGGCTGAAGCTGGGGATTCCTAAGGGCAGCCTGCAGGACGCGACACTTGACCTTTTTTCGCGCGCCGGCTGGAAAATCACGCTGAGTTCGCGCAGCTATGTCCCGGCCATTGACGATCCAGAAATCGAATGCTTGATGGTGCGAGCCCAAGAGATGGCCCGCTACGTCGAATCCGGCGCCCTGGATGCGGGTATCACGGGGCACGACTGGGTGGTGGAGACGAGCGCAGATGTAGAAGAACTTTCGGAACTGGTTTATGCCAAGCAGCGTCTTGCGCGCGTGCGCTGGGTCCTGGCCGTGCCGGAGGACTGCGCAATCCGCCAGCCACGCGACCTGGAAGGCAAAGTGATCGCCACGGAAGTCGTACAGATTACGCAGAACTACCTCGCCAAGCACCGCGTGAAGGCCCACGTGGAGTTTTCCTGGGGAGCCACGGAAGTGAAAGTTCCTCAGCTCGCGGACGCCATCGTCGAAGTCACTGAGACCGGCTCATCACTGCGCGCCAATCGTTTGCGCATCGTGGACACGGTACTCGAATCCGCAACCGTCTTCATCATGAATCGCGCCAGCGCGGCCGATTCGTGGAAGCGCGAAAAGGCGGAAAACTTGATCCTGATGCTTCAGGGCGCTATCGCGGCGGCCAGCAAAGTCGGTCTGCTTCTCAACGTGCATCGCGACTACTTAGCAGGTGTCCTTAGCGTTCTTCCTGCGCTCAAGAATCCAACCATTTCGGCCCTCAGCGACCCGGAGTGGGTGGCCATCAACACCATTGTGGAAGAGGCCGTTGTACGGCAGATCCTGCCCAAGCTCAAAGCCGCCAAGGCCCAAGGCATCGTCGAATATCCCTTGAACAAAATTGTGCTCTGATGCGCATTCTCAAACTTACTCCGCGAACCGAAAAGTGGCTGCTCGCGCGCCGCGCTCAGCGCGACGACGAAGCCCAGTCCGTTGCCGCTGAAATCGTCGCGGATGTGCGCAAGCGCGGCGATGCTGCGCTCCTTGCCTGGACCAAGAAACTGGATGGTTTGGACCTCTCGCGAGATGGAGTGTGGATTTCGAAAGAAGAAATCCGCTCTGCCAAAGCGCAGGTGAGTCCTGATTTCCTGAAGGCCATCCGGAGAGCTGCCGAGAATGTCTGCCGCGTCGCCGAACAGCAGCTTCCCCGACCGTGGGCCATCGAGACTGAACCGGGCGTTAGAATCAGCCAGCGCGTTTCCCCCATCGAATCCATCGGCTGCTACATCCCCGGCGGCCGTTTTTCACTCGTATCCACGCTGGTCATGACAGTGATCCCCGCGCAAGTCGCCGGAGTTCCACATATCGCTGCCGTTTGCCCGCGGCCGAATTCCGAGCTGCTGGCAACCGCAAGTTTACTCGGCATCGAAAAGATCGCTCGCGTTGGCGGAGCGCAAGCGATTGCCGCTCTGGCATGTGGCACAAATTCGATTCCGCAGGTGGAAAAAATCTTTGGACCCGGCAACAAATATGTCACAGCCGCCAAACAACTGGTCAGCAGCGATTGCGCTATCGATATGCCGGCTGGCCCCACTGAGGCGGTTGTGCTGGCTGCCGATGGCAATGCTCGGTGGATTGCTGCCGATCTGCTTGCCCAGGCGGAGCACGCAAGAGACGCCGCAAGCTATTTTGTCACCACTTCACACTCGCTCGCCCAAGAAGTGCAGCGCGAGATTAAATGGCAACTCGCCGAACTTCCTCCCGGAATGGCTAGCGTCTCCACGGAGACGGCCGGAACAATTCTCGTAGCGCATTCGCTCGAGCAGGCTTGCGCATTCATCAATCGCTTCGCACCGGAACATCTCAGCCTTCCGGAGAATGCCGAGCGGCTCCTGCAAAAAATCCACTCGGCGGGCACCGTTTTCCTTGGCCCGTGGGGCGCGCAGCCGCTTGGCGACTACGCTACCGGCAGCAATCACGTCCTCCCGACAGGCGGTTGGGCGCGCAAGCGCGGCGGACTTTCGGCGGCGGACTTTGTGAAGTGCATCAGCGTGCAAACAATTCGCCGCAACGGATTCCTTCGTCTCGCTGGCACGGTCGAAACTCTGGCAGAATCCGAGGACTTGATGGCTCACCGCAACGCCGTGAGGGTTCGCCGATGAAGGTTCACTTGCCAGTGCGAAAAGCGATTCTGAATCGCCGCACGTATGAAGCGCCGGCGGAAGGCCGCGCGGATAAGGTGCGGCTGGACTTCAATGAGAACACGACCGGCTGCTCTCCCGCAGTGCTGCGAGCGCTGGCAAAGCTCACCTCCAGGCAACTGGCAATGTACCCGGAATATCAGGCGCCAACAGCGCGCCTGGCCCGCTACTTCGGTGTTCGTCCGGAAGAACTTCTTCTCACGAACGGCGGAGACGATGCGCTGCGAGTTTTCTTCGACACGTTCGTCGAGGCTGGAAGCAGTGTTCTGATTTGCGAGCCAACGTTTCCCATGTACCGTTATTACGCTGAAATTTACGGAGCCTGGATTTCCATCCTGCATTACGGCGGCGAAATGGAGTTCCCGCTGGACCCCGTTATCGGCGCGCTTCGCAAGAAACCACGTGTCCTTTTTCTCGCGAACCCCAACAATCCTACTGGCACGCTCTTTGGTTTCGAGGAACTGGAGAAAATTCTGCGCGCCGCCACGCACACGGCCGTTGTGATGGACGAAGCCTACGCGGAGTTTTCAGGCTTCACCGCAGTGCCCTGGATTCGCAAGTTTCGCCACCTGTTCGTTGCCAGAACGTTTTCAAAGGTTGCTGGACTCGCGTCGCTGCGGCTTGGCGCGGTCATCGGCTGCAAAGAATCGCTTGCGCTCGTGCGCCGCGCTATGCCGCCCTTTCCTGTGAATCTTGCCGCGCTGGTGGCCGCCGAAGCTGCCGTGAAGGACCGTGCAACAATGCAAGCGTATGTCAACGAAGTGAAACGCTTGCGTCCTTGGCTTGCCCTCGAATTGCAGAATCTCGGCGTGCGCTGCTTCCTCAGCGCAGGGAATTTTCTGCTGGCCAATTTTGGGCCGGAGGGACCTGCGCTCTTTCGAAAGCTTGAGAAGCAAGGGATTCTTCTGCGCGAGCGCACCAAGGACATGGGTCCGGGATTCGTCCGGATTTCCATAGGAACGCCAGCTGAAATGAAGGAGCTGTTGAAGGCCATTCGAAAGGAATGGAAAGCGCCGACTTGAATTTGGCGTCAAAACAAAATGCCGCGAAATGCCAACATTCATCGCAAGACCAACGAAACGGATATCCATCTAAAGTTGAATCTGGATGGACATGGGAACGCCCGCATCGCCACGGGGATCCGCTTCTTCGACCACATGCTCCAATTGGTCGCGCGGCACGGCGCGTTTGACCTCACCGTGGACGCCCGCGGTGATCTCGACGTCGACCAGCATCACACGGTCGAAGACGTCGGCATCACGCTCGGCGAAGCCGTTCAGAAGGCGCTCGGCTCCAAGCGCGGAATCTTGCGCGCGGGTTATTTCTTGATGCCTATGGACGAAACGCTCGCGGCCGCCGCCGTTGATCTTGGTGGCCGGCCCTACTGCGTGGTGAAGGCGGCCATTGCCGCGCAACGCGTCGGCGATTTTCAAGTCGAGCTGATGGAGGATTTTTTTCAAGGCTTCGCGCAGTCGGCAAAGGCCAACGTCCATCTTCGCGCCCTGTACGGCCGATCCTCGCACCATCAAGTCGAAGCGATCTTCAAGGCGTTTGCGCGGGCGCTGCGTTTCGCCGTGTCTCGCGACAAGCGCCTTCGCCAAGTTTTACCCAGCACTAAGGGGCTTCTATGAAAATAACCATCCTCGACTACGGCGCCGGCAATGTGCCATCCGTCGAGCGCGCTCTTCAGCGCCTCGGCGTGGAATCGCACCGCACGGCGTCACCCGAATGCATCTCTAAGGCGGAAGTCTTGCTGCTTCCGGGAGTCGGTCATTACGCGGCGCTGGTTCGCGCCCTCGACGAAAAACATCTCCGCGCGCCTCTGATTGGCGCCATCCACCGCGGCGTGCCTTTTCTGGGAATCTGCCTCGGGCTGCAAGTTCTTTTTAGGTCGAGCGAGGAAGCTTCTGAACTTCGAGGCCTGAATCTCCTGCCAGGAATCGTTTCAGCCTTGCCTCCCAACGTGAAGCTGCCGCACATGGGTTGGAACCAAATTGAAAACAAACGGGAGTCTTCCCTGCTCTCGGGCATTGACGCTGGAGCGTATTTTTATTTTGCGCATTCCTACGCCGCGCTCGACTCGAATGCCACTACTGCCACTTGCTCCCACGGCGCGGAATTCGCGGCCGTGATCGAGCAAAGAAATATCTTCGCGGTGCAATTTCACCCCGAAAAAAGCGGTGATTCTGGTGTTCGCGTTCTTCAGAGCTTCTTGAGGCTTGCGGCATGAGTCTCGCGCACCGCATCATTCCGTGCCTCGATACCGACGGCGAACGCGTCGTAAAAGGCGTAAACTTCGTGGGCTTGCGCGATGCCGGCGACCCCGTTGCGCTCGCCGCCCGCTACAATGCCGAAGGCGCCGACGAACTGGTCGTGCTGGACATTGCCGCCTCCCGCGACCGCCGTCCCACTTTTCTCGAAACAATTCGCCGCGTCGCCGCAGAATTGGCGATTCCTCTCACCGCCGGCGGCGGCATTCGAACGCTCGAAGACGGCCGCGCCGTGGTGCGCGCCGGTGCGGACAAGGTCACCGTGAACACCGCCGCAGTCGAGCGGCCTGCGCTGATTTCCGAATTGTCGCGGGAGTTTGGCGCGCAAGCGGTCGTCCTGGCAATCGATGCAAAGCGCGTCGGCGATCACTGGGACGTCATGGTCCGCGGCGGACGCGAATCCGCATCACGCAATGCCCTCGAATGGGCGCGGATTGGCGTCGCGGCCGGCGCCGGTGAAATTCTGCTGACGTCTGTGGATCGCGACGGCACGCAAAGCGGCTTCGACGTGACACTGACCGCGGCAATTTCCGGCGCCGTAACGGTTCCGGTGATTGCGTCCGGCGGCGCCAAATCGCCCGCTCATTTTGTCGAGATTTTCCGGGAAGGGGCGGCGGACGCGGCTTTGGCGGCCTCGATCTTTCACGATGGAGTGCAATCCATTCACGCGCTGAAGCAATTTCTGGCCTCACACGGGGTCGAGGTTCGCCTTTCGTGCTGATTCCCTGCATCGATTTACAAGATGGGCAAGCCGTCCAGCTGGTGCACGGGCGGAAGCGCGAGCTGGCGGTTGCGGATGTCTTTGGACAACTGGAAAAGTTCAAGAAACATCTCTGGCTACATGTGATTGATTTGGATGCTGCCATGGGCAAGGGCGCGAATGATGATCTCGTTCGCAACCTTTGCGCGAAAGCAAGAACTGATTTCGGGATGAAGGTACGCGTCGGCGGCGGCATTCGAAGCATCTTCCACGCGCAAGAAGTTGCCAGCTGGGGGGCGAACCAGATTATTGTGGGAAGCGCAGCGTTCAAGGATGGAAAAGTGAATATGCGTTTTCTTCAGGAGCTTACGGAGAATGTCTCTTGCGAAAAAGTCGTCATCGCACTCGACACGGCCCGCGGAAAAATAACGATTCACGGCTGGCGAAGAAAACTGACGTTAAAGGCCGATAAAGTGATGCCAGAACTTGAGCCTTATTGCGCGGGATTTCTCTGCACCGACGTGGACCGCGAAGGAACGATGACCGGCGCAAACCTCGGCTGGTTTCGAAAGCTTCGTAATGCGACAGCCCATCCGATTATTGCTGCTGGCGGAATCAAAACGCGGAGCGAGATTGCCGCGCTGGAAAAAATCGGCATGGACGCCGCCGTGGGCATGGCTATGTATAAGGATCGGCTGCGTTAAGGAAAAGGATCCCTACCTCGACGCACCCGCGCACAGTCTACGATTCTCAGCGCATTAGCGCAGATACGCGTCCGTGATGTACTGCTGCACCATGCGCTGCGTGTTGAAGAACGATCCGTTAATGGCGATGGCGTGCTGCATGACTTCCAGAAATTTTGCGCGATCGTTGTAGTACAGCGGAAGAATCACGCTTTCCAGCTTGTTATAGAGCGATTCCGCTTCGGCAGTATTGTCGGTCGGAGTATTGCCTGCAGCGGTCCGCCGCGACTCGCCGATGGACCAGCCAGTGACGCCTTCGATGTGGCCTTCCACCCACCAGCCGTCGAGAATGCTCAGGCTCGGCACGCCATTCAGCGCCGCCTTCATACCACTGGTGCCGGAAGCCTCCAGAGGAAACTGTGGTGTGTTAAGCCAAACGTCCACTCCGGAAGTGATCTTTCCGCCAAGCTCGAGATTGTAATCGTCAAGGAACACGACCGGCACAGCTTTGCGCAGGGCTTTTTTCGCGTGAAAAATCCGGCGAATGATGTCCTTCCCGCCGGCATCATTCGGGTGGGCCTTGCCGGCGTAGATAATCTGGAAGTGTCCAGAGTTCTTGGCAATCTCCCGGAGCCGATCGAGATCGGCCAGGATCAAGTCGGCGCGCTTGTATCCGGTCGCACGGCGCGCGAAACCGATCGTGAAGACTTCGGGATCGAACTTGAGCCCGGTCTTCTCACGAACCGTCTCGAGCAGCTTGTGCTTGGCGATCAGATGCGTCGCCCACACTTCCTCCGCGGGCAAGCCCAGGGCGCTCCGCAAACTGTAATTGTCTTCGCGCCACGAGGGAATGTAGCGGTCGAAGAGTTGCTGAAATGGAGCAGACGTCCACGTGCCGGCGTGCACGCCGTTGGTGATGGCCTCGATCGGCACTTCCGGAAACATCTGACGGGAAGTTTCGCCGTGCTGCTTGGCGACGCCATTCACGTATGTGCTCAGGCTCAGGGCCAGTTGCGTCATATTGAGGGATGCCCCGCCTCCTGCAAGTCCAAAAAATTTTGTTCCGCCTGCAAAACGCGCTTCATCAAATCCGCCGAGGAAGCGTCCTTCAAATCGAGAAACCCAGTCTGGCCCGGAAACACGCGCGTGAAGTATTCCATCGGAAAACGGTCGTGCCCCGCGGGCACAGGAGTATGGGTGGTGAAAACGCACTTGCTGCGGACCTTTTCAATGTCCTCGCTGCGAATGGATTTGCGTCCCTCTTTTGCGGCTTCTTCGTCGAGCAATTGCAACGTGAGCAGCGCCGCGTGGCCTTCGTTCATGTGGTAGCGGGTGAGGTCGTTGTAGCCAAGGGCGCGGAGAATGCGGACGCCTCCGATTCCCAAGATGACTTCCTGGCACAGACGGTAGTAAGAATCGCCGCCGTACAAACTGCCAGTGAGATTACGATCGGCTTCGGTGTTGGCAGGGAGATCGGCGTCGAGAAAATAGATGGGCACTTCAAACCCGCGCACACCTTTTGCGGAATAACGCCAGCAGCGCATCTCAACACGGCGGTTTTCAATGGACACACTGGCTCGAGCAGACTCCTCCGTCAGGAAGTCCTCCACGCGCCACTCGACCGGTTCTTCGGTCTGCGAGCCGTCTTCGGCTAGGCGCTGGGTGAAGTATCCTTTGCGGTAAAGCAAGGAGACGGCCACCATCGGCAGGCGCAAGTCCGCAGCGGCGCGAATCGTGTCGCCCGCAAGAACGCCCAGCCCGCCGCTGTAGGTTGGCATGGCGTTCTCCAGGGCAATTTCCATGGAGAAGTAAGCGATCAATCGCTTCGTGGAATTTAGCTGACCTGCCATTTCACTCGCTTTTCATTTCCGTGCGGACAACCGCTCCCGTGTGGAAAATCACGCATGTATAAACCTTAGATTGTCAGGGATTCGTGACGCGCAAGCAAGCGCCGCGAAAACGCTGTCGCCGCAAAATGAGAATGTCCGGTTTGTGCAAAGTAGAAATGTCCGCTTTCATGGTTGGCCGAGGGCCCCATGGAAACGGAGCGCATCGCCTTGAGCCAACGAGAACGGGACCGATTGAAAGTG